>JAABUO010000645.1_pt1 | contig 59305 bp, 57 predicted proteins | sample 5559291 | NCBI WGS metagenome assembly JAABUO01 (sample SAMN10711878, study PRJNA513372) | rock metagenome | isolation source: Antarctica rocks | place: Antarctica: Victoria Land, Finger Mt sud | reverse complement strand
TTTTGTACTTGTGCATCCGTAGATGATGTTATGAGGGTCAGCGTGAGATCATAGAGTTGACGGGCCGAGTCGAATGGCAAGAACTCTACCATGGAGGTGATGATTTCCATCAATGTATGACTTGTAAGTGGCAGACTGTCATTCTTCTGTGGCACGTCGGGTGCCGGCTCTTTTAAGCAGTCCTGTAGCAGTCCTAACACATTATCCACCAACCGTGCAAGATCTTCGTCTGCCATGATTCTCAGAAATGACAGCACGCAATTTGAAACAGGATCTCTGAATTGTTGTAACGTTTGACTGAGAACATTGAAGAGCACAGTGCATATTTTGCCAGACATGGAAGAAAGCAAAGATACATTTGCAATTGCCTCCTTCCGACTTACTCGGCCGAGCAGGCAAGACGTTTCGTCTGATTCAGTGTGTATTATTGCGTAGTTGGAGTCCACCAAGTTTCTGAGTCCACGACAGATCGTCGTGCGCAGATCTACCAATTTGTACAGTCTATTTGCCAGCCGTTCTGCTGAATGAGGTGTGAAAGCAGCACTCAGGTCGAGTGGGAGATTGCAATAACCGGGAAATAAAGCCCATATTTGTTCGAAAAGTGTAGTCCAGATTTTGGTTTCCATATTCATTTCTCGTTTATGGTTGCTCAAAACGTTTTCATGTATTCTCTCGCTCAACGGAACGAAGAAGGAAAAAAAGTGTTGTAAGTCGGTGTTGGAGATATTGGTACGCAGAATGGGTAGCAGCCATGCGCGTCCCGGATCTGAAGGTTTCTCCCTTTCCAAATTCAACGGCAAGATGTCCAAAACTACCTGCGGACCAACCGCACGTACTACAGCACCAATAACCTGGTCAGCTTTCTCACGGTGCTCAAAAGTATCGCTCGCTCGTAAGTGGCTTATGGATGACAAACACGGTAGAAGTGGGCTCGATCTGTAGCGAAGTTGATCAAACGCTGCAATTATCACGTCACACGCTTCCGGCAGCGCTGCTCGATACCTGGTACCCAGTCCTTGTAGTATTGTACTTGCAATCTGCGAAACTAAACCATCACCTTCTGCGGATGGCTTGATGGGGTAAGTATCTGGAATGCATGTGGATAATAGCGAACCCAAACATTGCGAATTTGCATAGTGAACCTCATGTGAATTGGTCTCAAAGTAGACAAACACCGTCTTGACAAGATCCGGAAGTCTCCTAAAAGCCACCTCCTGATTCAGCTCGGAAAGAGCACCGTAGCCTCGTGTGATGGCAGCTAGCCACTGAGACAGCAGTGTCACATCGTTGATGGACGGTTTCAGAGCCAGCAGTGTGTTTAGTATGTTTATGAGCTTTGTGTCATTCAATGCATTCACTGCATCGTCAAAAACAAACTCAAAGACTTCAAATGCAGCAGTGATAAGAAAGGTCTCATCAGAACGACAAAGCGGTAGGACTGTACTAAACAGTGAATCAACCTTTTGAACGGGCCAACCATTTGCAGATGCGATTGCACGCACAACCTGTAGACTGTACACCACATTCGGACTGTAATGTGCTTTGCGTTGTCCAGACAACTCTTGAAGTTGATGCAGTGACACTTCTGCACAAACAAGGGTAGCCGGGTGCTGTAAGGCAGGACTTGCGGGAGGATTTGATAGAATTTGATGCAGTGCTTCTTGTGCTCGTTTCCTAATCTTGGGTCTTGAATCGATCCCGAACGTAAGCAGCGAACTCATGAAACGTTTTGGACTATGAGGTGAAGGAGACGACCATGATGGGTAATCTAGCGCAATCAAACTGGACTCGATGCACCCAATGCTTGCTCGAAGCAAAGGACCATTAGCGTCCTCCAATGCCAAGATTTTCGCGAGCGACGGGGCGATGGTAGCATAACTTGCAGAGAGCAGTTGCTTTGGGGTGAAACCGAGTACGACATCTAGTAGGTGGCATACCGTAGTGAGAAAGGCTTGGCCCTTGTTTTGTGAGAGAAGTGGGATCAACGCAAGACAATAGGTGGAGGCGCTTCTTTCCGCAGATTCTTCATTCAGTGTCTGATCAACAGCATGTAGGACAACAGCCTGCTGTCTCTGATGCTCTTCTTTTGACGACTGATATAGCCGAATGCGCTGGAGTCGCTCCTCCAAGCTCATCTTGTTCCTGTTCCTGACGATCACGAACGAAGGATTCAAAATAGGCAACACCGAAAGGAAAGTCATTGCTGCTGCTCCGGGCCACAGCAGAAATATTTGAACAAGTATCTGATTATTTTTTACAAGCTCTTGATTGGTCAGTCTTTGGCATACGGAAGTGGTAGAAAGTCGATGGGGAGTCTGCACGTCGGTATGTGGTAGGTCTAGGTCACCGGCAAAAGCTTGATGATAGATGTAATTCGCGGAACCTCATGAAAATTCAGGATTCAGCGATTTGAAAGTCGCTATTCTCGCGATGAAGCACAATGTTCTTGATAGTAGCGCGTGATCTAAGCTTCAAACCGAAGAGCGCCAGAGCTTCAGATTCGCGTGTTTAGGCCTTCTCACTAATTGCTGCACATACTTTGTTCACCCACATACTATACTACTTGCTGGTCGATACTGGACTAGGATTGTTACGGCTACGCAGACAAGAAGAGTCGTCCAAGACTCTCAGTAATGAATGGAGGCCAGGCATGCATGATAAGATTAATCGAGAGTTTAGGAAAGAAAACCAACCCCTTTTAGATTACATCTATGTTTTGATGGATTGATTCTGTCTTAGTTTGTACCGTTTTCGCCATTCTCTTCAATATCCGATTTCTGTATTGGAAGGTCGTCGTCTCCGGGGAGCTGATGCACCGTCCGTTCCACCTCTCTCCGTGGCGCCCCAGTCATATCGGAATGGAACTGCCGGATGAGGCCGTCCACATCGTCGATATTAAGCTGCCGCACATCACCCAGCTTCTTCACCTTGGCAGTGAGCTCCTTGCATTGTTGATCTGACAAGGAGAGATTCAATTGCTCCACGCGTGACTTGATGGCATTCCAACCCGTCAGGCGGTTGGCAAAGTGTACATAGCGACTCATACCAAAGTCTTCCGGATTCAGTATCTCGTAGGTGCTGGGATTGGCAAGGATAGCCTTTGCATGAATACCAGCCTTGTGTGTGAATGCACAGAAGCCGGTGATGTAGTTATTGAAAGGCGTGCTCACTTCCACAGCATCTGCCACCAGATTTTCAATATCTCGTAGCTTGTGGAGCTTATACTTGGACATGACGTACTCCTTGTCTGCAGCATACATGCGTGCCATCAGTCCTCCGAGCGGGGTAATTCCATTTCGCTCTCCGATTCCCAGGACAGACGTGTCGACATGCGTGACACCGGCTTCCAATGCAACGTAGGCATTCGCAATGGCACATCCCGTGTCGTTATGGAGATGAATTTCAATGTCGCAGGAGACCACGCTGCGAAGTGTCCTCACCAAATCATATACTTGCCTCGGATTCGCACATCCAACCGTATCTGCAATACCAACGCGGTTGACGCCAATCCTGTCGACCGTTTGGTAGATACTCAGGAGATCCACCAAATCCGACCGAAATGAATCTTCGGACGAGAAGCGGATTTCAATATTACGTGACTTGACAAACTCGATGACCTCCTTGGCCGTCTTTGTGATGTATGCCATATCTTTGCCATGCGAGTGCTCACGCAGAAAGGACGACGTGCCAATAACAACATCCACGCCATCGACCCCGGTCTCCACAGCTATTCTGGCATCGTCCATGTGACAGCGAATGTGAGTAAGGATCTTGGCTCTCAGGCCTAGCTTGCAAATAGCTTCACAGTCCAACCTGGATTGTTCAGAGGCAGCAGGCGATGTAAGTTCGATATAGTCCACGCCAAAATCATCCAGAGCTTCTGCGATCTCGATCTTCTTGGCAGTGTTGAAGAAGGCATTTGCAAATTGCTCGCCCTCGCGAAGAGTCGACTCGATCACCTTGAACCTGGAGACATTCGAAAGAAAGTCCTCAGGGCGACTTCCATATGGTGACACTTGCTTAGTGGCTGGCGCTTGCGACACTCTTGTATACCCATTGGTCCCATTCGCGGATCCGTTTGCGTCTCCATTCGTGTTGGGTCTCATTGGGTCTGACGATGGATGGTTGAGTCAGAAAAAGAATCTGACGTTTCGCTTATCGGCCCCAACAGACGGACATCGAATAACCGACCCTAGTCTTTACAGTTGGGCCACAATGCAAGAAGCTACGTCAACCTAGCGCTGTTGTACTAGATGTGGATCTTAAGGACGCTTACGGTAGAGAATAATCGATGAGAAAGCAACGTCCCGTGAAACCCCACACTCTTTGACGCGAAATTTGTTTCAGGAATTTATATGAGCTCCTCACAACCGTCGACGAGGAAGACGCGAGCGTATCGTGGACAAACATTACAGCCAGCGGGCTATATGAGGCGGCAAGACAATCTGCCTTTCCTCCCAGAAGCAGCAGATATAGGGAAGTATCTTCTTGAGGACGTTCAGGTTTCGAACGACCATTTTGGCTCCTTTCTGAACTCAACACAATTGCCAAGATCGATCGTCGGAGACTTGAACAACTTGGAAGATTCTGTGGCTCGCAGCTTAAACAAGGTAAATAATACTATCAGGGAAGTTACACAGCTTTATCATAAACCTGCAAAGTTAATGGACAAACCGATTCGGAGTTCACTACTCTATCTTCTTGCTTCTGTGTCGAATAATTTCATTTCCGTCATTAATCTCGAATCAAGAGAGGATGATAAAAGGAAACAAGAATGTGATCGATTAAACAGAGCGACAGAGAGACAAGATGGAGTACATTATTTTTATACAATAGGATACCCATATCTACAATTAGCCTGCAGCTTGTATGATACCAAGCCCACGGTTGCTCCATGTGACTGCAAGCGTCTTGGCAGGCCCAAATTGAATATCAGACGTTGCACCGTAAGTTTCGTCGGCAGAAAAAGTACAAACTCTCCTCTTTGAATTTGACTGCCATACGCCTACAGAACCCGAATTGGTGCCGGCAGCTAGGAGAAGGCCATCGGCTGAAAAGCTGGCGCTGAAAACAGCGCTGTCACAGGAGATTGAACGAAGGCAAATCCCCTCTGGTGCGTCCCAAAATTTTATTGTCGAATCCAAGGAGTATGTGGCGAGTGTTGATGCGGTGGCCGGCTGCCATAACAAACCAACTACGCACCCCTCGTGCCCTTCCAAGGAATGCATCGGGGTTGAATTTTCTACATCCCAAATCTTACATTAGTCAATTTTACGTTGGTCCATTACCTTGGCACCATCATTCGCAGCTGAAGCGATTAGACGGCAGCTGTTGCTGTAGCGCACGCAGTTGACATCACTATTGTGCCCAGTCAGTTTCCTCGTTGGCTCCTTCTCGCCAAAGGTCCACACCTCAATGCACCCATTCGCACCACATGTCACGAATGTGGACTCATCTATCCACTCCGCATTCGTGCCACTTTGACCTTTCGACGAGAAGGTATGCCGTACTTCCCCGGTATCTATTTCCCATACAACAATATCGCCATCGGCTGAAATCGTCAACAATAAGTCTCCTTTCCTGTTCCATTCGATTGCGAGAAGGGCAGTGCGGTGGAGGGATAAGACATGGCTCAGTTCGCCCTCTAGCGTCCATATTCGGCATTGCCCATCGAATCCTCCTGTGGCAAGCAGGTCGCCACTGGAGTTCCACGATGCACATGTGATATCCCGAACTTGACTACTGCTTGGCATGTGCGCCAGCGTCAACGGAACAGTCGATGCATCCACGTTCTTCCATTCAAGAGCTTTACCGTCTTTTGTACCGCATACGAGCACGTACTCCTGCTTCGGATTCCACGAGGAGCAAGTGAAGCCAGAAACATCGGCAGTCAGCATAGTGATGGAATCCGATTCGATCACTTTGGGCAATCTTCGAGGTTCGGATTCTTCTGTTTTGGTTGTCGTGAAATCCTCCTCCTCCTCATTTGACCTTCTGCGTCTTTTGCTGGCTCTCACATCTTGGTCTATTCCGTTTGTCTTCATACCATTATCTGCGCTGCGCATACTTAAGTCATCATCTTCCTCCCTCAAAAGTTGACTGGAACTCCCAAATAGTGTGAATGGTTCTTTAGGTATGACTTCGTTTCCCTGTTCGTCTATGGTTGACTCTATAGCCATGTACTGCAGCCCTTTCTGCACGACGCTGATCAGTGCTCCTTGGCCCACTCGCTTTCTCCACACCTCATGCTGGGCATTCTTTGCATGGCATTCGTGTCCGAAAGAGAATGAAGTATGCAGGAAGTGATTCTCACGGAGGTACTGCATGATCAGAAAATTGAGCTCCTCAGACGATAGTGAAACTTGCAAAGAACTCGCAGTGTCAGAGGGCGGCTCTGAGGCGGCGTGCATGGTCGCAGTAGTCAGTCGGACCGGGGGTCAATGGTACAAAGACTGCCACCTGATGAGCGACTCTCCTCTGGAGGAGTTGGAGGTGGACGTGGTTCCCTGCAAGGATGGCTTTGTGACCGTGGCGGGAAAGTATCTGGGAGGAATTGTAATCTTAAGCAGAACACCGTCTGACCAACGGCAGATGCTTGTCAGTGTCGGCAAAGGCTCAGTGGAAGAGACGGTGTGTAGTCGAGCAGGTTACTGGCGAAGAGTCGCGGAGGGGAGAGAGTCTCATCCCTGGGAGATGGATGCAGCTAATTCAGTCCTCTACGACACACTGAAGTGACTGAACCCAGGCCATGCACGAAGCTTAGATGCTTTATAGACGTAAATGAAAGTAGTCGGGGCTCGGCTCTCCCATATCCGACTCGCCACTCTGCTCCGACGCGGATTGCCCGGGTGCGTGCATCACAACCAACCGGTATGGCGATGCGCATCAACATCCCCCCGCTGACTCGCGCTATACTAGCCGCGAGCGTCTTTTTTTCGCTCTTCACCATGGGCCTGCGGTTTCAGGCAAGCCGGAATGTAGAGGGGGCCGTGGACCCCATTAATGCTGCAAATCTGGCCAGTCAATGGATGACTTTGGTTCCGGCCCTTTCCATCATATTCCCTTGGACCATCGTCCTTTGCTCTTTCATTGAGACGGACCTGCTTTCTCTGGTGCTCACGCTGGCTACTCTATTCTACGGCGGGAAATATCTTGAGCGAGCTTGGGGATCCTGGGAGTTTGCAAAGTTTTTACTTGTCATCACCATAGGGCCAAACTTGGTTACTTTGTTTGCCTGTCTGGCCCTCTTCGTAGTGACTAGGGATACCACCTATGTACAGCGAAACATTTGCGGCGGTACTGCTCTGCAGGCGGGCTTCCTCGTCGCGTTCAAGCAATTGGTACCCGAACACACGGTCACCCTATTCCGAGGCATCCTCAAAATACGCGTCAAGAACTTCCCGGGTATATTTCTGACTGTCAATCAGATTATCAGCATCATCACAGGATCTGAGCTTCCGACAACTCTTGCTACGGCTGGTTTCTTCTTGGCATGGGTATACCTACGGTTCTTCAAAACTACATTGCCTGAGATTGGAGGCACGACCGGAGCTGCATTGAAAGGAGATGCATCGGAGACTTTTGCCTTGGCTCACTTCTTTCCAGAATTCATTCAACCCCCTATCGCCTACCTTTCGAATTTGGTCTTCTCGTTGCTTCTGACCATAAGGGTTTGCACCCCTTTCTCTGAACACGACGTAGAGGCGAGGAATGCACGGGCGGAAGCAAGGGGCGATTTAGGTCTGAACGGACTTACACGGCTCGCTGGGAACGGGGTAGGCGGAGGGGGTTCCACGCTGCCTGGGAGTGCCCGAGCAGAAGCAGAACGGAGGAGAGCGCTGGCACTCAAAGCGCTGGACCAGCGACTGCAGACGAATAACAAAACGTCGACTGCACCGGGTCCCATCACACAAATGTCGAGCAGTATGGACCAGCAAAGCCATGAATGATTCTGTAATCATTTCCGAGGAGCCAAGCAATCTCCTTTGTGCTACATATTATGGACATATTTTGCATGAAGCCGCAAACGTATATAGTTGCCTATATCAGATTTAATTCTTCCGACTCGACGGCCTGTGCACGGCCCCGACGGTTCCACATCCTAAGGAACTCCTTCTCACAACTCCGTTCTGGTTGGTCGCAGCCGTCAAAGTGCACCACAAAATCACCGTCCTGGTACTCGGAGTCACCCGGAGAATTGGCATATGAATTGAGTATTCGCTGCGGGATGACAGCCATGTGATTCAGTATGGTAGGATGCCATTGGGCAAGGTGTTCTAGCGAGTGCTGGTCGCCTTTTATAAAGTCATAATTTCTGAGCATGGGATCGAACCATGCATCCAAAAGGTAATGTGCATAGTCACCGCGTTGCATAAGCATGCTTCCTGGATGCAGACCTTCGTGATCTTGAGAAATGATGAAATCGATTTTTGCAGCCGGAACATGCTTTGGAGTGCGCATGACGCTGTCCGGTGGGACAATCGGGATATCGCGGAGGATGAGCGAGTTGAGGCGCGGGAGATCCGTGATGTGTTCTTGGAGAGAGAGAGAGGGATTCATGATGATTGCGTCCTGGTCCAGCAGCCAGAACCACTCTGAGCGCGGGAAAGAGCGCATGGCCTCGCGGATAGCGGCAACTCTGACCCATGTCTTTACATTAGCACGTGTGAGCAGAAATCAACCTACCGGCTGTGCCCGTCCGAGGTCAAAGTCGGAAGACTTGCGTACATAGAGTCCGTAGCCGTGGGCTCGGGCGTATTCTCTCCTGTTTTCAATGATCTTGTCGAGGTAGGGTTTGCGATTGTGTTGTGCATCCAGCACGAGTACAATGACGGCCACTGGGCCCGCCCGGTTTACCGCCTTGGTCTCCCTCTGACCGGGGTCTGCTCCAAACCACCAAAAGAAGATGAGGAGGAGGAGCAAGATGAGGAATAGCATGGCGTTTTTGGTGAACAGGGTTCTCCTCGTACCCCACCACCTGTGTTCCTGTCGAGCGGGTTGGAAGAAGGATTTTTGAGTGTAAATCTGGCGTGCAGCTGCTTTCGACGGCGACGGGGAGCGCGCAAAGGGACTGGTGGAGCCATATTCCCCTCTCCGCGGGATTGAGAAATGCATGGCTCCTTTTTCTTCGCTTCCTTTCCACGGCGGGACTTATGCTGGAGGGGAGTCCTAGAAAGGGCTTGTCATTCGTCCTTCTCGTGATTCGGTGTGGATCCTCTGTCTATTACGATCGTCAACGATCCAGGACACGGTGGATTGTGTGCCTGATTAAGCATCAGGGGGGCGGGGGTGGTCGGTCCCCATTCGCAGAGGGTGGGATGGAGAAGGATGCAGGGAGCGTGAAGATGGAAGGGAGGACATGCTGTGGTTCACTCGCGAGGACAGGACATGGAGGCAGCTGGAGTGTGAGAGGCGAGAGACGAGGGACAGAGGGAGAGAGCAGGCTGCAACCAACCCAACCTGCCACTCTTCCATCTCCTCCCCTTCTCTTCCCTTCGCTTCCCTTTCTCCCTTCCTCGGTCTTTGTAGCGTATTATTACTCGTCACGGTACTTTCCATGCTGCGCCTTGGCTGATATCGCGACTACGCAAATCTAAACATAGTGGCATCCAGACAGCCAGGCAGCCAGGCAGCCACACTCGCAACCAACACTTCTCCATCCCTCTTGCCCACTCACACTTCACACAACCCTCTTTTGATGAGAGCGATATGGCTGCTCTTCACTGGAGCTACTCTTGCACACTCTCTGGCGCGGTCTCCCATCAACCACATATCCCAGATCACAGATGCCAGACTCTCCACAAGGTCGTCGCGGGTCCATTCGGATTCATCTTTTGACGCCTACTTCTCGCTGCAGCACAACGACTCGTCGCAGCGGGTCAAGCTGAGCCTCGAGCCCAATCACGATCTGGTTGGAGATGACGCTACCATGGAATATATCAATAACGATGGTACCATTACCGGCACCGAAAAAATGCACCGCCGGGATTATCGAGTCTTCAAGGGAACTGCCTGGAAGGAGAGTAAGACCGGCTGGAACATGGCTGGATGGAGCAGGCTGATGGTCTACCGAGATGGCCCCCAACCACTTTTTGAGGGGGCGTTCTCGCTCGATCACATAACACATCATATCCAAAAGTCCGATGTTTACATGGCCACCAAGCATGCACTCGACCCTATTCCTGCCCAAGAGGACAGCATGGTTGTCTGGAAAGATTCCGACGTCAATCCATCGTTGGGGAAAATGCAACTAGGCATTCGTTCCGTGGAGCAGAGTTGCATGGCGGATGATCTCGAATACAACTACAACTCCTATGACTCAATCACTCCAGGACCGTCTGCATCCTGGTGGTCATCGCCTAGTCTGGGCAAACGGCAGCTTGATGGTGACGCATTAGGTACCGGCTTCGGTCCGGGAGTCAATCTTGCCTCTACGATTGGCACTACGGCAGGTTGTCCATCGACGAAACTAGTCGCTCTGGTCGGTGTTGCGGCTGACTGCACCTATTCCGCCGCCTTCAACTCCAGTCAGGCCCTACGCGCAAATGTGATCAGCCAGTACAACTCTGCGTCTGCACTGTATGAACGCTCGTTCAATATCTCTCTCGGATTAAAGTTCCTTGTTGTGTCCAATGAAACCTGTCCTTCAAGCCCAACTGGGACGAGTCAATGGAACCAGCCCTGTACCAACAACATTGGTATCGATGGAAGGCTGACTTATTTTTCGCAATGGCGCGCGCAACGTGGAGTTGATGGGACGGCTGTATGGCAGATGCTCACGACCTGCAGCACTGGCTCGTCGGTTGGGCTAGCATGGCTAGGCACGTTATGTAATGATGGATCTAGCGGATCAAACGTAAGTGGAACAAGTGTTGTAGCACGTACATCTACGGAGTGGAAGGTGATGGCCCACGAGATCGGACACAATTTTGGTGCCGTACATGACTGTAACGCGCAGACCTGCGCGAATGTCAACATCACCTCATCTTCGGGATGTTGCCCTTTGACCGCAACGACGTGTAACGCAAACTCGCAATTCATTATGAATCCGACAACCATGGAGAGTACGGACAACTTTTCTCCCTGCTCGATTGGCAATATATGCAGCGCATTGGGGCGCAGATCGGTGAACTCCACGTGTCTTACGACTAACCGTGACATCTCACTGATTACGGCAAATGAATGCGGAAATGGTATTGTCGAGCCGGGTGAGGAATGTGACTGTGGTGGCATAGCTGGCTGTGCTGGCAACACCTGCTGCAACCCGACGACGTGCAAATATACCCCCGGCTCTGTCTGCGACGATGCCAACGACGACTGCTGCAATAGCTGCCAATTTGCAACCACGAACACCACCTGCCGCGCTTCCACGGGCCCGTGCGATCCAGCAGAGGTTTGCAGTGGAAACAGTTCTACCTGTCCTGCGGATAAAACGGCGCCGAATGGGCAGAGCTGTGGCGGCAGCGGCGCTGGACTGACCTGCGCAAGCGGTCAGTGCACGTCACGCGACCTGCAGTGCCAGACCCTCATCAACGGCACGTCCACAAGCTGCGACTCCTCCAGCTGCCAATTGAGCTGCATCAACCCCCAATTCGGCCCGAATGTCTGTTTCAATATCCAGAAAAGCTTCCTCGATGGGACGCCGTGTGCTGGAAATGGCCAATGCCAGGGCGGGCGATGCATGGGCGCAAGCACGATCGACGAAATCAACAGCTGGATTAGCCAAAACAAAAATCTGGTTATTGGTATTGCTGTGGCTGTTGGGTCGTTGCTGCTACTGGCTGTCGTCACTTGTTTCTGGAACCGGACCCGCCGATCCCCAAAGGTCGTGCAGCCGGCCATGTCGAGTCGCCGAGTCCCTCCCACCTACTACCCCCGGCAACCACAATACTACCCTCCGTCTCCCTATCAGCAGCAGCCCTACCAGCAGCAATCCTATCCAGCTCCACCTCAGCCACCGCGGCACTACCAGCAGCAACCCTACCAGCAATCCTACCGACTTCATGAGTCCTACCCGAATATGTAGCACAGACAACATGACACATGACATAGAGGCCATGAAGAGGCCACATTACGTTCGCATATGTCTCTATATTGGGAAGAGACGTAGAGGCATAAACACATTTGCATATGTCCTTACCTTGTATATGGGAAAGAGAACGGTTTTACGCGGTGTCATGGTAAAAGAGAGCCTGGGCTTGTATGTACTAGATAATCTTACTTATTACGACGTCATGACGTCTCTTCGCTTGACTTTGGTTTCGCGGCCTCCGTCGCCTGGGTTGCCGCCTCCTCCTCGGCCGCCGCAGCCGCCACAGCGATACTCTCCTCTGTTCCGGCCACTGCTTGCGCTGCTCTCTCCTCCGTCGGAGGCGGAGTCGCCGATCTGGATCTGCCAGGTATGGAAGCTTCCAAGGGATCGCCTTTTGCGTCTGCAAGCTCCTTCTCGACCTTGGTCTCCAGCTTTCGATCGATTGTGCTCCGCGGCGACGGCGGCGGCTGCTGCTGCGCTTCTGGCTCCTCCTCGTCATAATTCTCATCCACATCCAACTTGCGCGCCGTTGGTTTTGGCTCCTCTGGAGCAGCTGCAACAGGAGACGCAGACTTTTTGATCTCGTCTTCTTTCTCCATGGTCGCAGCCTTTTTTGGAGCTTCTTCTCGTCCCTGGTCCCATTCCCGTGTTGTTCGCTTCAGTCCTGCTGCCGCACTCGGTCCTGGTTCTGTAGCGCCTGGCTCTGTCCGACCAGGAGCTGGGGCCGGAACGGTCGCTATAGTAGGTGCTGCGATTGCCGGTGTAGGGGCATTCGGCGTGGGGAATATTGAGGGCTGGCTGGGGTAGGCTACGCCAGATTGGGTCCGATCGAGAGGTGGAGAGGCCGTGTCTTCAAGCGAGGGTTTTACTTCTTGAGCAGGCGACGCATGCCGCGCAATCGGTGCTAGCGCAGGTCCAGCCGTAGCCATTCCGGGGGTCCCTGGCGCTACATTATTCACATTCGTAGCTGGATAGTTTGGTGGCGGTAGAGGTCCTCTGGAAGCACTTGCCGCGGCTGACTCGCCATTCCCAGTCCCTAGAGCACCAAATCTCCTTCCGTTCGCCGCATAAGCTGATGGACCTCTTGCAGAGGGCGGAGGTGGCGGCGGAATAGTCTGTGATGCTGAGGTCAAGGGAGCTGGGGCAGGAGGTGGAGGTGATGGATTGCCGGACTGCGAATTTGTCGGACGGGACCAGGGGCCCTGGTAGGCTTGGGGATTGATATCCTGTGGCGGTGGAGCGCTATTGGCGTGTTGCGGACCGCCAGCTTGCCCACTTCGTAGCAGCTGCAGCCGAGTCTTTATGTGGGGGTTGGAGGGGTCTAGCTCCGCAGCCCGTTGATAAGCATCAAGAGCATCGTTCACTTGGTTGTTGCAAGATTCGTAGAGCGTTCCCAGATCATACCAAACTTCAGAAATATACGGATTTAACCTTATAGCACGCGAGTAGGCATCAAGTGCATCGCGGTATTGGTTGATTTGGTAATAGAGAACTCCGATACTACACCAGAAAGTAGGGTTACGACCGTCACGGTAAACTGCCTGTTGGTATGCCTCGTAAGCTTTGTTGTACTTTTGCTGAGCCATATAGCACCGTCCCAGAAGGTACCAACTCTGTGCATCCTGTCCATCAGATTCCAAGGATTTCGTGAGGTAGGTGATCGCCAAGTCTTGGTTGGAGAATGAAGAGTTCTGCTGGTGGTAGAGCCAGCCCAGCTGCTGCAGGACCTTGGCATGGGTAGGGTTGTCTGCGAGCACCTTATCGTAAGCCTCCCGAGCAAGCTTATATTCCTTCTGCTGCTCATGAACATGGCCGATCTGGAACCAGATATCCACTTCAGTTAACGGACGTGGCGGATTGTGAAGGATGTAGAGGAAACATTCCAAGGAATGTGCATACTTGTGCTGTTGTTTGTAGATAATGCCGAGTCGAAAATATATCTCATTGGCCTTGTCAAAGTCTGGTTGCATTCGCATTACCTGGCTAAATGCCTCCTCAGCATGCTCCAAGGAGCCATACCTATCGTAAAGAATGCCAATTCCATACCACAATTTTGGTTCCTTTGGGTCGCGCAAATGATAAAGCGCCTGCTGATAGGCCGAGTAAGCCTTTTGAAGGTCATCCATCATCAGATAGCAGTGACCCAAACTTCCCCAGATGTCGCCGTTACTCTGGTCGAGATTGAGAATACTCTGCAAGTACTCGACCGCCTTGCTAAATTGCTCCTTGGTGCGAAGGATGCTAGCAATCTGTGTCATCGCCGGGATCGAGTATGGGTTTTGGCGCAGGGCGCTTTCATACGCAGAGGCTGCGCGATCGAGATCATCCATCATCTCGGCTACCCCGCCGACCTGCATCCAGACGCTTTCGTTGACGGCGCTCAACTTCTGCAGCATATTGACTGCATTCACGCCGTTGCTACTCATTCTCTTGTCGCTGCCAGCGCCTCGTGGCCTATCCTATCCCAGGTGTTGGGTAATGGGCAGCGGCAATAATGATTGATGGGGGAGGGGTGGTGGGAAAATGCGTCGAGCGAGAAAATGTGACGAAAACTCTAATCCTGGAGGAGGCGCAAACTCTATCCTGAACTCTAATTTATGCGATTTTTTCATTTTTATTTTTATTTTTATTTTTATTTTTATTTTTATTTTTATTTTTTCCAACTTTTTTTCCTCGTCCCATTCTATCTATAGGTTTTGGCTGAGAAATTAAAAGTACACAAGTCAACGAGGAGGGTAGCAGGGAAGAGGCAGGAGGACTTCTGATTACCTGTTTATGTATAAGTTATCTAAATTTTCGGTAGAGCGCGTAGTGAACACCAAAACGCGACAAGAGAAAAACTCGGGAATTACGCCACGACACCTGATATATCATGCCGCGGCGAGAAAGGGCGCTGCTGTCATCTTCATTATCGGGAACAAATTCCTCCCAGCAGCATGGCTACGATGATCGGGCACTGCTGCTTCCGCCGGCTGGAGCCCGTGCTGGCGCTGTCTCCCCGGACCCGAGCGTGGACGACGCGGCAAGCTTCACCAGCAGCCAAAGATCCTCGTTTGCAAGCGATAGAGGCGTTGTTGGAGCTATAGAACCAGCAGAACCGCGACCGAGGTATCTACATCCTACAAACCCGTTCCACACGTCCCGCTCACCGTCACCAACTCCACATACTCCTCAGCACGTACAAAGGACCGACAGTGCTAGTAGTCGCAGGAGTTCCCGCCACAAGAGTGTCCTCAACTCTCAAACAATATCGGAAAAATACACTATACAGCCTGCGACGGATCTGCTTATCTATCCCAAGGACATAGAGGCTGATGATGAGCTTCATGACCCGAAGTTTGGTGACACGAATAAAGGGCTTGTTCGATCTGGAAGACGTGGGCTCATAAATCTTGGTGGCCTCATTTGCATAGCGCTCGGTGTTATTCTGCTTTTCATTGGCTACCCGGTCATTGTGTTAGTCCGCAAAGCAATAAATCCGCATTACGGCGACACTTGTACTGGATGGCAGTGCCTACAAGTTAACAAGATACCCACACTCAAAAATTTCCGGTCAGGCCTTATTGACCCGGATACGCCTGCTTCTGCTATGAGCAAGAAATCCTCCATGACTGGCACAACCTGGGGACTAGTCTTCTCAGACGAGTTTAACACACCCAACCGCACTTTTTATCCTCAAGACGATGTCTATTGGGAGGCTGTTGACTTATGGTATGGCGTGACGCAGGATTTGGAATGGTATGACCCAGATGCGATAACCACGCGGGACGGATATCTCGATATCCAGTTTGATGCATTCCAAAACCATGGACTCAACTATCGCAGTGGTATGTTGCAAGGTTGGAATAAGTTTTGTTTCCAAGGAGGACGAGTGGAGGTGAGCCTGTCGCTTCCTGGCCGTGGTGACACGCCAGGCTTTTGGGCTGCTGCTTGGACCATGGGCAACCTTGGTCGACCCGGCTATGCAGCCACCACTGATGGCATGTGGCCATACTCCACAGATGAATGTGGGGCTGGCATAACTCCAAATCAGTCGTCATCTGATGGTACCAGCTACCTCCCCGGGATGAAGATGCCAAGCTGTGTTTGTGCGAATGAGGACGCGATATCACCGGGTATTGGTCGCGCTGCGCCTGAACTTGATATGATCGAAGCATCTGTGGGTAAGATATCTGATGGCAGCACCGTTGGATCTGCGTCTCAGTCTGCTCAGTTGGCGCCGTTTGATGTTGTAAGTAATTGTGTGAGCTTCTTCTAACAATAGTGGCAGCAGCCAAACTACGAGTTTATGTATGTGAATAACCCACAGGTAACGAGTATCAATTCATTTGTGGGTACCCCTTTCCAGCAGAGCTTCAGTTCGTTGACGTCTCTCAATAATGGATGGTATGACGGCCAGGATTATCAGATCTATGGTTTTGAATATGAGGGAGGAACCAACGGTCAGGTTCAATGGTTTGTTGGAGATGAGCCTACTTGGGGTTTCGCGGCTCCAGCTATTGGTGCGAACGGGAATGTAGGTGCCCGACTCGTTCCCTTAGAGCCCATGGCTATGGTGTTGAATCTTGGTATGGGCGAATCATTCTCAGCTCCGGACTTCTCCAAAATATCAGCTCTGTTGCCAGCACATTTGCGGGTTGATTATGTACGGGTGTATCAGGACATCAAGGCCCTCTCATGCACGTGCGACCCCGTTGGTTACGAGACGACAGGCTATATTGCAAACCATCCTCTTGCCTATCAAAATCCGCAAGCAACAGAATGGAGCCATACTGGTTACTCATGGCCACGTAACTCTCTCATGGATGGATGTGCGGCTGCTTCGCAATCTGGCTCATCCTGACATCCTGAACCCCTTGTATTCACTGCGTCACGATCTACAGAAATCGACAGATACCTATTTATTTGATTATTTATGAGCTTGCTTGCATAGTGTATCGCATGTTTACGGATTGGTGGAGTGGATAGACTCTTGTATATAGTATGGACTTGTGGATGAATCTCCCGTATGATCGTTATCGGGATATCAGGACCAAGTAGTTCGGGGAAATCGACCCTTGCCCGCATTCTGCGGCGAATTTACGACGGCTCGTTCATTCTTCATCAAGATGACTTCTACAAGGCCGAAGAAGAAATCCCAATCACCAATGGTGTGCGTAATTGGGATTGTAAAGAAGCCGTCGACTTTGAAGAATTCATATCGACCCTCGACTATATCTCTCACCAGGATAGACTGCCACCTTTACTTGTAAGCAAAGAGGACGCAAATGAGGTGCCAGACTCGGGCGTCAGCAACGAATTTATCGAGTGCTTACGGAAGCGGGTCACTATTCATAACGATGGGAAGCGGAAGGTTTGCATCATTGACGGGTTTCTTCTATACCATGATCCACAAATCATACCGCGGCTTCAGTTGCGAATTCTTCTTCGAGCAGACTATCAGACCTTGAAGGCTCGTCGCAATGCTCGCAGTGGGTATGTAACTTTGGAGGGATTTTGGAAAGACCCGCCCAATTACTTTGAAGATATTGTGTGGCCAGAATACCTTGCTCACCACTCGCATCTTTTCCAGGATAAGCAACAGCAGCAGCTAGCTGACGAGTATACTGATGTTATCCATCTCGCCAAAGGCTGGTCCATGACTGAATTAGTCTCATGGGCTGTAGAAATCATAGAGAAAGAGGCGCCTTAGTACATGTCGCCTTCACCGCCTTCCTGACTGAAGCCATAATCATACAAAATCTTCTGGTGCGAGGCATCCTGTAGCTTGCGCTGTTCACGTTCCTTTTGCTGCGCCGCAATGACCGTTCGCACGTCTTCAATCCTGCCCACCTCTCCGTCCTCTTCCTCCTTGTCGAGATCGATTTCTCCCACCAAGACGACATTCTCACCGCGAATGAGAAAGACACCGCGTGGGATATCTCCATAGTGCAGTGCGCTTTTTCCTTTACCTATAATGTCTCCGGTTGGAGAAGCAACGTAGATGCGTTCGATGGTGTCTTGCAAGACGAGATTAGCAAACTGGTCAAAGGAGCGAAGAATGCCAAACAGTTTTCGCCCATCGCGCAGCACAACAACCAGCTTCTTGTCGACACAGCCGAGCAATTGGGCCGCAGTTGTGAATACTTGCGAGCTCAGCAGCGATGGGTCGGGTTCCATGTTTTTGGTCAGCGTTGACTTTTACCACCACGAAGCAGGCAAGCTACCTGTCTATCTATTATGAAACACTTGATGCGCTGTATATGCGAATTGGGGCAGTCCTGCTTTGCACTCCTCGCACCAGAACGTCTCGCTTGTAATTTCCTCCAGCGACGCGTCCGAGAGAAAGCCGTCCGAGTCACTAAACTCCTCTTCTTGCCTTGCAAGATCTAGCGCAGGCTGAGACTGTGGCACTCCAAGCCGCACCGCCGCCACATTGAGGAGGGAGATATCAAAATCACGAGGATGCAAGCGACGGAATAAAGGCATTAGTGACACCTTCACCAATCGCTCTGCTATTTCTTCCACGGGATTCTGAAATGAGAAAGCAAATACAGGCATGGCTGTGCTCTTTGATATTCGTGAGTCGCGGCCACCTATAGATGCTAACCTGGGTCGTGTAGTTAGTCGGAGAGTCTGTGCGTGTCTTGCCCAATGCCCATGCTCGTCTACAAGATCAATCCTCATCCGTCTCACCAGTAAGGTCACTAGCTCAACCATCAATTCGCGCACCTCGCTTATGAGCACGACATGCGGAAATGAGTCTTCGATAGATACCTGCAAAGGGTATATCGGAGCAGGGACAACTTCAGACTCGTCGACCCCGTGTGCCAAATCCCAGAGCCTTTTGCCCAAAGTTTCGCCAAAAATGCTCACGAACTCCTCTTCGCTAGAGCCAGTACACACGTCTCGAATAGTAACCATATTGTCTGCAGCCTCGTAGCGATCGCTTTTGTTGGCACTACCGCGAAGTCGCTCCCGGATCAGCGCAGAGCTTTTATACCCAAGGCCAGGGAGCTTTCCGATCTCCATGTCGCTGAGAAATAATTTTTCAAAGCCAGGTACAAGAAGTGTTTGCTTGTCGGGCTTGTGGACCGATGACACTAGCTTCGAGAGAAGCTTATTTGTGCTGACGCCTGCTGAAGAAGTGAAACCCAGCTCGTCTGCAATTGAATCACGAAAATGTTTAGCCAAATGCATCGCTATCTGAAGCCTTTTGTCCACCTCTTTGTCTAAAGGAAACGTATAACCAGGCATTTCATTATATGTGAAACTCTTACCAAACCCAAGGTCAAAGATCCCATTGAATTTCATATTATGATCAATCATCTCTGTAACGTCCAACCAAAGCTCATCGAACCCAAGCTTCTCGACTTTCTGGCCCCATACGATATCACGAACGTAGAGGAAATTCGCCTTGGAAGCATTGCGATATATTGTCAAGTCTTCGCCATTGACAACGACTAGCTGTGGGCAGACCTTCTTTGCCTCTGTCATGAGTTGAAGCTTGTAGACACCCCTCTCCCGGGCAGCATATGAGCAGGTCACAACGATTTGCTTCTGCCGTACGGCAAACGGAACACCGCGCAAAGACGGGTCCTGCTTCATATGACATGCGCAATAGAATGAGTCAAAGTCTATCGCTATAATAACCGGATTCTCTGCGCCCTCATTCGTATCATCTTGCTGCATCTCTCATATTCTAACATCCAGCGTGCGGGGACCTGTGGCAGCTGTCGGGGGACCCTGCGTACCCCACCTCCAAAATTGTCTTGTGACATCGTCGGTGTGAGTCACCGAACGACCTAGCCACGCGTTTGTCAATGTCATGGAGAATGAGCGAACGGCTCGGCCAGGAGATACAACACTATGCTACCTTCCCCGCAAACCCTGTGTCCCTCAGGCAGATGGTTCAGTTTGGAAACTCACCCTCGGCAGGAACTATGTTTCGTGCCGCTCAGTTCCTGGGCGAAGAGCTGCCTATTCGACTTGCCCACAGAGTGGAAGAGCTGAACCAGCTTCCCGATGGCCTAAATGAGATGCCCTCGGTGAAGAAAGTGTCGAATTGGTATGCTCAGTCCTTTGAGGAACTCACAAGCCTCCCTCGACCCGAGCTTGGAAAAGATATACGCGAAATTCTAATAAGGGGCGCTAAGGAATCAGATGCAAAGAGAGAGCAGCTCTCTGATCTGGTCTTAAATCCCTCACTTGGACCAAAGCAATATACTTCACGGCCGGGCGCCGGGTTTAAGACACCAGCTGCAAACGTTCGACGATACTTTTCCATCGTGGATGATGTGCACTGGCCCCCAGAAATCCATGAATACAACAAGAAATTTACCAAAACATTATCTATTATTAAACGGAGACACGATCCTGTTGTCACTACCATGGCTCAAGGTATCATCGAGTATAAGCAAAAGCAGCAACGACAGCACATTGACGACACAATACAATCCTTCCTAGACCGCTTTTACATGTCACGAATCGGCATACGTATGCTGATAGGCCAGCACATCACCTTAAGCGCAGGTGCATGTCGTGACGATTACGTGGGTATCATTTGTACAAAAACATCTGTGCGTGATCTTGCTCAGGAGGCTATCGATAACGCACGATTCATTTGTGAAGACTACTACGGCCTCTTTGAGGCACCAAAAGTCCAATTGGTATGTGATCCGTCGGTCGAGTTCATGTACGTTGCAGGGCACTTGAGCCATATGTAAGGACAGACGACGAGCAAGCTAATGAACAGGCTGTTTGAAACACTGAAAAACTCCCTGAGGGCTGTGGTTGAGTCACATGGGACCGAATCGGACTCCTATCCTCCCATCAAGCTCATCGTGGCTGAAGGCAAGGAAGATATCACCATCAAGATATCGGATGAGGGGGGTGGGATCCCTCGCAGCGCAATCCCTCTCGTGTGGACGTACATGTATACAACAGTCAAGTCTACGCCATCTCTTGACCCAGACTTCAACAAGAGCGACTTTAAAGCCCCAATGGCCGGGTTTGGCTACGGCCTCCCAATTTCGCGGCTGTATGCCAGATATTTTGGCGGTGATTTACGGTTGCTCAGCCTTGATGGTTACGGGACAGATGTCTACCTGCATCTCAATAGACTGTCCAGTAGTTCTGAGCCTCTGCAGTAAACTACCATACACATATAATAATTCTGTACATATTTTGGCTGGACTTAAGATATTCACGTGACCTTCCCCGCAAAGCAAATTTGCCCTAGCGCTGGCGTTAGGGTTTGCAGATTTGTGTGACCACTGCAGTTGTCGAAGGAGAAACGACCAATTCCAACCTCAACCGAATGTCGCATAGAAAATTCGAAGCTCCAAGGAAAGGGTCTCTGGGTTTCTTGCCCCGAAAGAGGGCCGCTAGACATCGTGGGAAGGTCAAGTCATTCCCTGCCGATGACCCAAAGAAACCTCTTCACTTGACAGCCTTCATGGGATACAAGGCTGGTATGACCACTATTGTGCGCGACCTCGACCGACCTGGAAGCAAACAACACAAGCGAGAGATCGTTGAAGCTGCCACCATTATTGAGACACCGCCAATGGTCATTGTTGGTGTGGTCGGTTACATTGAGACTCCACGAGGACTGCGCTCGCTCACAACTGTCTGGGCAGAGCACCTTTCGGAGGAGATAAGGCGTCGCTTCTACAAGAACTGGTACAAGAGCAAGAAGAAGGCTTTCACCAAATATGCCAAGAAGCATTCCGAGAACAACGGAGTGTCCATTACACGCGAACTTGAGAGAATGAAGAAATACTGCACGGTCATTCGAGTGCTCGCCCATACTCAAGTGCGAATCACTCCACTAGCCCAGAAGAAGGCACATATCATGGAAATTCAGGTGAACGGTGGATCAATCGCTGATAAGGTGGACTTTGCCCGAGACCACTTTGAAAGGCCTGTCGAAATTGGCTCCGTCTTTGAACAGGACGAAGTGATTGACGTTATTGGAGTCACTAAGGGCCGTGGATTCGAGGGTGTCACTGCACGTTGGGGAACTAAGAAACTGCCGCGAAAGACACACAAAGGATTACGGAAGATTGCTTGTATTGGTCCATGGCATCCGTCCCACGTTCAATGGAGTGTGCAACGAGCTGGTAATAATGGCAACCACCATCGAACCTCCATCAACCACAAAATCTATCGCATTGGTAGCGGCAAGGACGCGGGTACCACTGAGTTCGACACTACTTCGAAATCGATCAACCCCATGGGTGGTTGGGTACGATATGGCAATGTTCATAACGATTTCGTTATGCTCAAAGGATCGTGCCCAGGTGTCAAGAAGCGTGTTTTAACCCTGCGCAAATCTCTATTGACACACACCTCTCGACGGGCATTAGAGAATGTTTCACTGAAGTGGATTGATACATCTTCCAAATTCGGGCATGGAAGATTCCAGACGGCCGAAGAGAAAAGACAATTCGTTGGGACCAGGAAGAGGGACTTGTAGACATATACTTTACCTATTGGACCTCCATGTTCTATATATCGCCCATGCCATCATGCTCACGAGAATTCCAAACATCAAAAGAACCTTCAGGCTTCGCCTTTCAGAACCCGTATGGCGGATGTGCATATCGGGTGTAAACACTCCCTGAGGCGTCATCATCCCATATTCTGGCACATACTGAAATGCAAACGTCGACTCCTCTCGCAAACCCAGCTTCCCTTCCACAATTACGCGGTAGAAGAGGGCCTTCAAAAAGCGGATCTTCCTCCGATCGAGATAGCCGACGGATCTGTACATATAGATCATCGTTATGAAGAATAAACACTGCCCAAATACCAAGAGAACACTATACCAGGAGGCCTGCTTCAGATTCATAGAATCTGACAGCTTCCTACCATTCAACCATCTAGCTTGAGCTGTCAAGAAATCGTAAGATGAATATGATGGCGGTTTGTTTGCCAGTGACTTTATAATATTATCTGCAAGTATACGTGAGCTGGATCCAGGAGATATTTCCGCAGCAAAGATACTGTCCATATAAGCTTTTGCCTTCCAGGGGTCCTCAAACGGCCTTTGTTAGTCAGATAGAAAGCGGACAACATACTCTGTGGGCGCGCCAACATAGAAAGCAACCAAACGCCATACAGCTACAAAATCCACAATCTCTTGCTCGCGTAGATAGATCCCGAAAGCGGGCAGACTGTTCCATACCAAACTTGCTGAGAACGTACATATGGTAGCAATGGAATCACAATCATTGATTGGAATGCCGAGTGTATCGATATCGTAGTAATCGGGGTACTTCCTGGCTAGTTCCAAGATTTTACGACGGACTTGAGCGTGCAGAAGGCGAACACGAACAGTGGACAGATGACCCTTCCCTCCAGGAAGAAGATTCTCCACACTTTGAGTGACCTGCAATATGTGCTGGGTTGTCTCTAGTAAGCGCTTTCTAGCCTTCTCTGTTTTGAAGCCCCCGGTACGAGCTAGAGTGAGCACGGACTTGCAGTTCTCATACCTAGAGTTTCTGTGATTCTTTGGGCAGCAAGACCGCCTAGTAAAGATTGATAGCACAGGCCAGTCAGTGCAGCACCACCATAGCGATAGAAAACGTCCTGTCCCCTTATTATTTGTTCCTTATCCACCCACACAGGGACTACATGGATTTGCTTCCAAAATTCGTAAATTGGACCCTCAGTTGCTTTTCCTGCTGCGGTTTCCAGCATTGTAAATAGATCTCCACCTTCTGCATTTTTTTGGAGAAGCTCCTCCAAACACCCATCTGCCAGGGAATCGTACGAATTTCGCATTTTGTCCAGCTCACATCCCTTTAGATGCTGCTCGGTCCATACAAACTTGCGAGACCAGAACTACACTTGTAAGCCAGGAGACTGGTGTCAAACCTCGCAGATATCACCAGGGGACACTTGGGGATCTCTTTCTGAAGTGTCCCATGTTTTTGTGGATTGGAAGGGCCATATGAAGGGCCTGTAATATTTCATTCGTGTCATTGTGTCATCGCGATCATAGATTTTTGGATGGGATGACAGCTATAGATATCAGATGAACTACAAATTAAGCTGGATATAGAAACTGCTTTCCTGAATAGCCTAACTCATTCTGCACCTGATGTTTGATGGAAACTCGTCTACTGAAAGTAAAATGGGCTAATGATGCTTCAAAGGGTGGAACAGACGGGCTATGATATTCATTGCGGATTCTGGAGTACAATCAAATATACTGAGATAGCCATCGAAATCCTTCCCCATATCCTTGACGCATGACCACAGAGCACATGAATATCTCAATGGGCCTGATGCCTTCCAGTGGGACTTTGCCTTTGCCGGTAGTTTGAAAGACACCAAGTTGTCCACGCAATTCATCTTCCGAGACTGCACCCATGGCGTCAATTTTGTTTCCCAGGATGAGAAAGGGAACTCTGCCAAGCTCTTCAATGGCCAACAATGCATCCAACTCAGCGCGTGACTCCAGTAGTCTCTCTGTATCTGCCGCATCCACAAGAAAGACAATACCGTTGACTTCCGGAAAGTAGTCCTTCCATAATCTGCGAGCTTGCTGATGTCCACCTAGGTCGAATGTCGTGAACTTCACATTTCCAATGGCGAGTTCCTCAGAGGTGGGGTGCAGCGTGGGCTGCAACGTGGCAAGACGGTCATTTTTTAGCATATGCAGCAACGTCGTCTTTCCCGCATTGTCAAGCCCGAGAAAGAGCAGTTTTGCATGTTTATTAGCAAGGCCGAGGGAGGCCAGGACATCCCAGAACCAATTGATGATCCACATTGTCGTTCAAATCTTAATCAGGGACGAGAACCACGGGGGGTGGCTGAATTTCACATTTATATAAAGTTTGAAAGATTTATTTACAATCGCGAGGAGGAAGCAGCTGGGGTCTCTGAATGGCGCAATGCTTCTATGGCCTTGTCAGGGTCACCTTTGTGCCATACAAAGAGCCCCTGCAGTGCAGCCATGGTAATTTTCCGCCCTTGCATGCATTCCACAAACTCACCAGCTTTGGACTCATCCTCGTAAAAGCGAATAAACATTTGCCGTTGCTGGTGTGGCGACGCATCGTCAAAATGCTCCTTCACATCGACTCTTCCAGGGCGGATTAAAGCGGGGTCTAGGGATTCGGCATGATTAGTTGTCATGAATATAACACGCTCTTCCGCCGATGCCACTCCATCCAGTGCATTCAAAAGCCCGGAAAAAGTGACATTCGATTTGTACCCCGATTCATCCGACTGAGTTCGACGCGTGAAGGCGGAATCAACATCTTCTAAAAGCATGATACTTCGTTCCGGCATATTGGAAAGGAGATGTTGAAGTTTGTCATCTGTCAGACCTCGTTCCGACAAATTTAGTATGCAGATACTATAATCGAGGTGGCCAGCCAAAGCTTGGATGAAAGAAGACTTGCCACTTCCTGGGGGTCCATAAAGCAAATAACCCCGTCGATAAGGAACTCCTCTGTCATGGTACCATTTTGGGGAGTTTAAAAAAGAGTCCAAATCAGCTACGATTCGCTCTTTGATTCCTTCATCCAATACCACAGAGTCAAGCGTGCGTTTTCGCCGTGGTTGCCCAAATGGTCGCCAATCAGGGCCCCAGGCAGTAAAAATGACCGTCTTGCCTTGCTGTAGCTCCATAGCTAGTTTTTGAGCCTCACTCAGGAGTTCTGAGAATATGTATCGATCACGATACAGTGTTGTGAGTAGTACAGTTTCCCACGGTGTCCCTGTCGTGATATCCATCAGCTTCCCATCACGTTCCCTTTGCACTTGGATCCAAGCGCCCTTGTATCGTAGTAGATGTCTTCCAGGTCCTGGCACAAGGCTGAACCGGGTGGAGAGGCTCCCATTCGCATGCTGCTCGAATGCAGTTTCTACAGCAAGATGGTGGGACCGCTGATTGGACCTACCCATCCAGTGTAGAAACCACAGATACGACTTGTCCTTGGATGGGATCTCAAGAGTCACCAGCAGTCTACGACGCAGTAATGATGCTCCGCTAACCATTGCCTTCCTCCCAATGGCCAGGGTAGCTCCAAGCCCCATAAGGCCGAATCCTGCAGAGAAATAAGGATTTGATGTGTACTGGCTCCAAAAATGATCGTTCTCTTGCCCTAGGGCCGGCTTGGGGGGCGATGCCAGCTCCAGAGGGGGTTCATTTGCCTCCAAAGTGGTCATCTGATCTCACAAGACAACACACAGCACCTCCCAGAAAGAAAGAAATCAAAAGACAGAGGCAAATTAACGTGGAAGAGGCGTCTTGTAGTACATTTCATTCAGGGAGACTGCTCCTTCTCGCTCCAGCCTGTCTCGAGAAGCTCATTGTCGCGAGATGGGTGTGCCTGAATATCAATCCTACTAGCATCGAGCACCGACGCGACTCGACGCGACTCCGATGCATCGCAATCGAAGGCTCAATGCGCGAAAGCAGTGGACAGGGAACACACACGAACGGAATGAGTATCCTCATCGACTCAATTTCTATAACAGTCCGCCGACACAGGAAATCACGCTCGACGAGTTCGAGCAATGGGCAATCGACCGACTCCACGTTCTCGGAGAAATCGAGTCCCAAGTCTTCCGAAATAAATCGCAAAAGGAAGTTGAAATGAACCTCAAGATTCTTTTGGAGAAGCACCTCCCCATGAATAGCAACGCAACACGAGGGGTTAAGGGCGATGTGCTGGATGACGAGAGGAGAAAGGACCACTACTCCCACTTCATCCTTCGCCTTGCCTTTTGTCGATCAGAAGAACTAAGGAGGCGTTTTGTGCGTGCAGAGTCGATGCTCTTTCGCATGCGTTTCGTCACAGATACGGCGAATGAACGCAAAGAATTCGTCGATTCTTTAGATTTTGACTGGGAGAACGTGTCCGAGGAGGAAAAGAGAAAGCTCTACGAAGAGCTGAGCGCGGCTAATGGGAAGCCAATTGATCAAGAGGCTTTTTTCAAGGTTGATTTCACCCGTGTCCCGGATCTGGTTGATGGGAGGAGAGTATACCTCCGTAATGGAAAGGCCTACGTCCCAGTCTCTGCTCAGATCTCCCTCGTACTCCAAGATTTCTGTCTACGTCTGGAAAAAGGCTTGGAAATGACTGCACGCGCGCTTCCACGTCTTGACGAGGACGATCGTCTCATACCCATCCTAAACCATCTTTCACTTGGGTTCAGCGCTCCAGAATTTGTCTCCGATACAACAGCAATTGGGGAGATAAAGGCCGCACAGGTCGATGAGCTAGTGCAGCATTTCCCCCTGTGCATGCGAAATCTACATTCATCCCTTCGGCGCGAAAAGCATTTAAAGTACTTCTCCAGATTGCAGTATGGACTCTTTCTCAAAGGAATCGGGCTCTCTGTGGAAGAGGCACTCGTTTTCTGGCGCACCGCCTTCTCCACCATTACAGATGATAAGTTTAACAAGGAGTATCGCTACAACGTCCGCCATTCCTACGGACTGGAGGGTACTCGACGGAACTACAAGCCGTACTCTTGTCAGCAGATCCTTACGGAGCATCCTCCAGGACCGGGCGATGCACACGGCTGTCCCTACAGGACATTTTCCTTGGAGAACTTGACGGCTGCCGTGGAAGGAATGGGAATTCGGGATGCACAAGTACTGAGGACGGTCAAGGATGCAGTCAAAAACCGGCATTACCACGTCGCGTGCACCAAGGTATTTGAAACAATAACCTCTACCTCCCTTGCGGAGAGCATCAATCATCCCAATCTCTACTTTGAGAAGAGCGTCGAAATTGCACGCGCGAAAAAGCAGCAATTGGAGCCGGCGGTAGAGTAATTTGTATAATCTGTATATTACAATATGAGCCCTCCTGGGTTTTCTAAATGATGCTTGAAGCGACGCAAGTATTCGAACCCGCTTACTTCATCGATTCGGTTGAGCGTCAGACTGGCGGTCATGATGTGGTTGCTAGCCGCTAATTGCGCACCAAGTTCATGTCCCTGAGCCGGATCCGCCACAGCGGACTTGGACGCCAAAAAGTCAATAATGTCGAGCTGCGGTGTTGGCGTTGGAGTGATGGGAGACGGTGCTACTGGCGGCTGTGTTTGTGCAGAAGGAGGAAGGTCGAGATCGAGGTCAAGAGCAGTGGACGCTGCCACTTTGGGAGTCAAGAATTCGTCAAAGAAAACATCAGAGAGAGATTTTGGGTGTTTTTGCGAGAGTTGGGGTATCTCGTCGAATGCTCGTGACGCAGCACGCGAGATGAATGTATTGATGGAGACGTCAAGAGACAAATTAGCGTTCAGTTTCTGCTGTAATGCCAATACCTGATCGAGAGCAATCGGCGTCTCGATTGTTTTGCTCTGTTGTACCGGCTCTTCCTTGGGTGCTCGCGGAGCAGGTTGCAGAATCTTTACATTCGAGAGATCCAGAGCGGAAAGCTTTCCTAACTGAGTTTGCAGCTCGCCTGGTTTGGAAGAGGCGATCTTGCCTGCAAAAGCAAGAACATCGCCCTTCAAAATTTGACCACGGGGACCAGTAGGCCGGATGGCTTTCACGTCGGAGATGCCAAATTCCTGCAGCAAACTCATGACGGATGGCAGTAACGGTTTCTCCGCTTCTGTCGTTGCCATAGGTGTATTTGCCGTAGATGTAGAGGGTGTCTTGTCTGTTTGAGCTGCGGGCAGCTCCTCCTTCTTTGGAGCCAATTTTTCGTCACGCGGTGGTTCAGCTACTTCTTTAGCCTGCATGGAAGGCCCTTCTGGTCCTGGAAGGTCCAGGCTGTCGAGATCATCCTCCTGCTCTGCCAGCACAGCAATGGTCTCCCCAATCTGCACCGTCCTTGATTTGGCTTCCACCGTGATCTTGGCTACAATGCCATCATCCTGTGCCTCCACATCCATCTGCGCCTTGTCTGTTTCCAGCTCCAGGAGCACATCGCCCGCTGAGAACTTGTCTCCGACCTGTACCTTCCAAGCAGCAATCTGTCCCTCTGTCATCGTGGGGCTGAGAGCTGGCATGTTGAGGTTGGAGGCTGCGGCTCTGCAGCGGCTTGTCTGCAGCTGGCGTGAGAAGTGCACGTGCTGGCCCAGCAGGCGCCGCAGGCAATTGCTCCTCCTCAACATGGTTGCCATCCTGGCTGGACACTTGACGAAGGATTGAAAGAACCCCACCCAACCCAACTCAGCCGCGCTGGAAATGGACTTGGAGAGGAAGCTGCGCATTCAGCCGCTTGTGCAGGAAAATGTGGCGTACAACACCAGGATTCTGTCGAATGTGCGCAATCTGAGCTCGTCGGTGTTTGGAATCGCAGCGGGGATTCTTGGGCTGGAATCGTATTATGGCTTCCTTTTCTACGCAGCGAGCACAATGGCTGTCAGCGCACTCATGTTCTTTTATTTGGACGACAGGAAGTCGTTGGAAAGCCCATGGACTGTCTGGACGGGTGATATATCTGGCGGGGTGCTCTCGTACATCCTCACATGGACCCTCTTCTACAATCTTGTAAATTGACATGACATGTAAACTTATACTACGTTCCGAATTCATCTTCAAAGCCAACGAGCACGTGGCGGAAGCGGACTTCATTGTTTTGTAGCCGTGTGAGTGCCTTCACGCACTCCTTGACGGGCAGAGGCTCGACCCAGGGAACAACGTTCTTCTCCGCAGCCAGATTCAGCATGCGCTCCATTTCAAGGTGGTTGCCGATATGCGAGCCTCCAATCTTGCAGCCATTAGGCATGAAGAGGAAAGCGTCAATCTGCGGCAGTGGGTCATCGGCAAGACCAACGTTGATCAAAGAGGCATTAACTTTTAATGTGGAGCAGTAGGGCTTGAGGTCAAAGTTCTTTGTAGAGTCTGCAGTGTTGATGATCACATCAAAGTGGAATGCGTATTTGTCCGCCCAGTCCTTGACGCTGCAATCGATGTATTTGATTTGGCCCTTTCCAAGCTTCTCCACGTCTGCTTTCTTTTTGTCGCTGCGTGACATGGCCCATACATTGGCTCCAAGGGCCTGGGCAAACAACAAGCCAAAGTGACCGAGACCTCCAACACCGATGATACCTACGTTCGTGCCCGGACCAGCACCGTTGCGTACGAGTGGTGAGAAGACAGTCAGCCCGGCACACAGCATGGGAGCAGCATGTTCCGATTTGACCGCGTCGGGGATCTTGAAGACAAAGTACTCGTGAGCTCGCTGATGGGACGCATACCCACCCTGAGTCGTCTCGCCATTTGGGAACTTGGACCCATAAGTATCCACCTGCTTCGGGCAGTAATTCTCCTGGTCGTGCTTGCAGTTCCCGCATTCGAGGCAGGACCAAGCCTGAGCACCGACTCCGCATCGGTCACCAACTTTGACCTTGGTCACTTTAGGCCCGACCTTGATTGCAGTGCCCACAATCTCATGGCCAACGCAGAGAGGAGGTTCGAAGCCGCCCCATCCGCCATTTACGGTGTGCAGGTCACTTCCGCATACACCACACGCTTCGATCTTGATGTCAATGTCATATTCGCCAAACGTCTTTGGTTTGAAGGTCTGCTTCTTGGCGTTCTTCTGCCAGACTTTAGGGTCCGTGAACATGTAGCCTTCAAAGGTCTCTGGATATCCCATGGTGTAAGTATGCAGGATTTAGTCAGGTACGGAGGTGGACGATAAGGAGTGAAGTGGATTTTCTTGTCGGATCTGAGCTCCGGATTGTCCCAGATGCCGGCCAGATGCCGGCAGAAGGAAAAAATGGGTCTAAATTTGTGGGATGGGAAGGCAGAGTCAGTAGAGGATGCAGAGGGTTGGATGCGTCGGGAAGGTGTGTGTACGTTGTGAAGTGCCAAAAGAGCCTTCCATCTGATCCTCAATTTCGCGACCAATGGGAAATAATCCGGCTGCGCGGGCCTTGGACGATACCACAACCAGGAGCAAGTGATTCATGTCACAAAAAATAAGGTATCTCTTCACAAGCAGTGTCATCCTTACGCAGGGGCAATGCTAATCTTCTCTGTATTTTGTCAGTTGACCATGTGCCCCTCCCGAGAGAGGAGCAGGACAGGGAACAGAATTCAATATATATACAGCATATCGATCACGTGATGTCATGTTGTCTATTTGACTGTCACAAAGCTGTCGTAGGTATACCGAAGGGTTATACGCAGAGTGCCGTTGAAGCGGAGCGAGCTGTGATGGCTGGGTGTGCTAGAGGGTGCTTGAGGATGGCAGAGGGTAGCTTGGGTGAGTCTCGGAGGAGACGTGGGACGGGCTACTATTAAGGGTAGTAGGTTTGTAGTATTCTTCACCAGAGGAGAAGGTTCTCCTCTGGCCTTTATATAGACTAGACTAGATAATTCCCTATTCGAGCGAACAATAGAGAACAAAGGAATCCTGAGAACAAAGGTTGATGCACCAAAGCCTAAATGCTGGTGCACGTGACATTGACCGAGGATACTTTGTATGAAAGGAATAGGCTCATGGATGCCAGATGACATGGCGGAGTATCATCGGCCTTTCTGTCATCACACCATCAATCCCCTCACCCTTGATTTCTACCTCACCGACCTTTTTAAATCCAGCATTGAGGTAAAAAGGCAGTCCAGCTGGCGATGATTCAAGGAAAAGGGGCACGTTATCCTCCCTGGCTCGCTCCTTACCCCATTTAAGAAGCGCCGCAGCAACCCCCTTTCTTCGCTCCGAGGCCACCGTATACAGCACAGAAAGGTACCAAAATCCATTCTTTGCATTCTGTAAATCCACCACATCATCGTGCAGTGCATAGTTCTTTGCAAAGAAGTGTCTCTCACGTTCTGGATTATATGTTTTATCTGTCCATAATTTATGGTATAGCCATGATTGCCAAGAGTGGCATGGTCTCTGGAGTGTCTTCATTGGTGTATCGAAGCTCCTTCGCCCAAGCGGCCGGAATTGCCATGTCGCGACACCTGCAACATCACTGCTCTCTGTGGATGCTATAATCACTACGCTATCGGCCGAGACAAGTCTCTCTTTCGTTCGGTAAGCTGAGAATGTTAGCGCTTCGGGGGTAGAACGATCGTTATAGTTGGCGAACCAGGTGAAAACAGGGTCTTTGGAAAAGCCATTTGCTTCAGCGCGCGCAATCTCATACGCGTCTGCAACCGAGGCCTCTCGTAATTGAACTCTTTCAGGCATTATTCCCAATATTGCTTGGCCTGGTGCTATTGAAGCAACGACTTCTTAGTCGGCTGAAGAAGATGCAATTTATTTCAATCACTTCGGCTGACTGTCCAAGATGTCGTCGCGCAGATTGTGATCTGAACACGGCGAGGTGACAACCGAAGAAGTCAACCGAACAGGTATATAGATGTGCCCAATTAGTGGGCTATATATAGTCTAGTGTATGGGACGGTGCGGCAGATCACTTCGCGAGAGTGACTAATCAGAGCTCACCTCGGATATTTATCAAAGAGGAAGGCTGGGCTGGCCCGATGGAGACGGCAGGGTCGCGGGAGGAGCGCGGACTATCGCAGCGGCCCGGCAAGAGGATGGCTAGGCAGATCACGGAAGACCACATATATCACATGGAAGAGAGTAACACAGTACTTTTTGCGACTAAGCGCCTACTCTTGTGGGCTTCATGATCCAGCTTTGTATTTTGAATTTCCACAGCGTAGAAGCTACTGTACTCTCAAACCAAAATTGTTGTACAGGAAGATGAATCGATTAGTGCAATCCGGTAAAATAGTACGTTTATCATATTGGCGTGAAACCCCAGATACCCCCAACACCTGGAAAGACAGGTCATAATGCATGATCATGAGCTGCCACCGTAATTCATATGTGAACGTTCCCTACCTCCCTCGTTTAACGGACCCCAAAACACCACAACAATGCTGGTTATGTCTACATGGACATCGTAAAATCATACTCCACGCCAGGCATCACACTGGCCATGAATTTCAAAAATATGACGAGATACTGGTCCACGCGGATCCCCACAGATTCCTCTCGTTCGATGGTTGCCCACTCGTCAACTTCCTGCTTCTGTAACTGTCGGCTTTGGCGAGACTCTGACCGTTCGACCAGGCCTTTCATCACACTCGCGTGCATGCACGGATGAACGCTGGCCATCATCACACTGCCGTCAAGCCAAGGAAATTCTTCGATGGTGACAGTCTTCTCTGCGTAATCACTGCTGACATCGTTGAAAATCTGAGTTGGGTCGAGAGGTGCTCCGGAAGGGTCATAACCCTGAAGATACATTCGTGGTGTGCGGTAGTACGGTGAATAAGTAATGTACAGAGTATAGGTGCGGGAAGGCTGGCTGGTAGTCAGTGTTTGTTCATCCTCGTCCTCAATCATAGCGTCTCCAATATCTGGAATATCAGTATCCATGGGTTCAGATTGCAGGTTACTGTCGTCTTGGTCCTTCCTACGTGTCTCCACCCATCCGTTCTCGTCAACATTCATCTCCACGACATCTCTCGCTGACGGGTTGACTGGTACATGGCGTGTCACAATGTACTGCTTGTTTGGGGGCAGGTGATCTCTTCGCCTTCCCGGGCTGCCAGATGCCCACGACCAAGTGGGAAATCTGGTGCACAGATAGTCACCCGCCGCCACGAAGTTTTCCGGTGAGATCTCGCCCTTCTCCTTGAAGTCCGATCTGCTGCTTATCGGTGCCAAATAATCCCTCCACGTTGAGAGTGTTGACCGAATCGCATGGTTCATATTGTCTGTCGTCTTCTTCCTCGAAATGTTCACAATAATGAAGTAGAGATTACGGAAGGTGAAATGAATGCTGTAGAGAGAGCACAGGAATGCATCCAAAAGGGGGATGTGCAAGGCTTGGGCTTGGTCCTGCAAGATGCCTTGCAGAATATAGACGAGATGCGAGCGATCCTTGCTCTGGATAAATCTGTGCCAGAGATTGCGTTGGACTTGATCAATGTGCTCGAAGTTCAGCCTTCCGCAAAGGTCATATCGCTTTTCCCTAGGGGCCTAGTGGCAGAAAGGCTTGAAATAGGTGTCTTAAACAGCTTGGGAATCGTATCAAATATGTTTCAAAAGAAGACGGTACGGGCAAATACGAACTTATACTACCGCCAGACAAAGTTCAACCTTTTACGAGAAGAGTCAGAAGGATGGGCAAAGCTAATGAGCGAGGTGTTTTCGGCTCTCGAAGATGATACATCCCCACAAGGCTTATGGAACAATATTCAAGCGATGATTGGATTCTTTGCATTGGATCCGCTGCGAGTTTTAGACGTCATTCTTGACATCGCCAGTGCTAACATCATCTCACATTGGCGCTTTTTTCTCGAGCTCCTCCGCTGTTCCACTTGGTGGCCGTCCAATGCTCAAATTTCACCTGAATGGGAACAGCAAACTTCCGAGGAACATCGGGCATTCTTCGACGAACTTCAAGATACAGGTCTAGCGGTCTTCTTGGATACAATGTCGCTGAATGGCGGTAATTATGTTGCTGCTCAAATTCTTGGCTTCAAATTCCGGGCTTATGGATCTGAGCCTGTGGTTGACAGTCTGGTGATGCTCACTGCACTTCTCATAAAATACGGCTTCATATCCATATTTCATATTTACCCGCACCTCAGTCCTGCTGATTCGAAACTGGTAGAGGACTATGAGACGTGGAAGCAATCAATGCAGGAGAAAGCTAGATCCTCGAAAGGTGGCTCTGCACTTGCAATGGCCGCTCCACTCCCAAGTGAGGCTGCTGACGAAAAGAGTACAAAAGATGAAAAAGAGCCAGAGCAAAAAGTTCTGCCACGCACGCACCAGAAATTGCAACTGCTAAAAGCTTTGTTGGCCACAGGCGCCATTAGTGATGCTTTTTTCGTGCTCGGTCAAGTAGAGCACTTTGCCGATCCTCACCCTGAGACTGCAGATTACATCAACCGTATTGTGTCCTATTCAATAGAGCCCATTTTTCAGCGCGATTGTGACCAATCACTCCTTTTGGATCATGCGGACTATCAATCGGTCGAAAATAAAACTCAAGCTCCGGTAAACAAAAGTGCGCTGAATCCATTTCATTCTCCTGGAAGTGACTCGAAGTTCTTCTACGATGATTGGCAAAGTTTCCTTCCTATCTGCGAAACATGTGACGATGTGGTCCTTGTGATTGAACGCCTGCTAAGTGTCTGTGGACCACGCTTATGTCGAGACCCGCGTCTCTTCTCTAAGCTTTGCAGGATAGCGAGTATTACCAAAGGCGACTCTCTGCGCAGCAAATGGAGCGCTATCATTAGGTCCACTTTTTTACCTGCGCTTTCCTTGTCTGAATCCAATCCGGCTGTGGTACAGGAGCTGTACGGACTACTCTCGACCTTCCGTTACACGGAACGGTATGCGTTTTACGATGAATGGATTTCTTTGACTTATTCCTCCACACTCGAGCTCAAAATACAGTTCAACGAGGCGGAGCGCGACATCAAGCGCATCATGAAACGTATATCGAAAACCAATTACAATATCCAAGCGAAAGTATTGTCCAAAGTCGCCAACAGCAATCCATGTGTTATATGGTCTGTCGCAATTAATCAAATTGAGTCATACGACAATTTTGTTGAGGTCTTCACGGAGGTTGTCAAGGACGTAACACCCATGGGCTTTGATACACTAGCTTATGTGCTTCTTTGTAAATTGTCTGACGAGAAAAAAGGTAGAATGCAGCAAAATGGTCTTAATGTATCCCGGTGGTTACAGTGTAAGAACTTTTCGATATATTTACTGACGTCCAGCTTTAGCAGCACTCTCTGGAGAACTTTATTCGCATTATGAGGACATGAACCCTACTCCGTTACTTGTGCATGTGAGCAAACGCCTGAAGGGAGGGTATTTGGTTGATTTACGAATTTTGGAAGAAATGATTCGGCGCATGGCTGGCATTATTCCGCTCAACAACCTAACATCAGAGCAGATCGAAGGAAGTGCAGGTGGTTCCGTACTCCGACAGCAAGTACTCGCGGCGATTGGTGACGAACGAAAGGAGAAGCACGCATCTCTGCTGCGACTCGTTAATTCCATGTTAGAGGCAGATCTTTTGACTCCCTTTGCTGTCCTTATAGCCCAAGCAAGACAACGGTGCATATTCACTGTCGATGAGCAAGATAGTCAGCTCAAGCTCCTCAGCAACATGTTTGATGAGTGCCAAGCAATGTTATGTCAATTTGTGGAACTGATAACAATGAATTCTGTGGAGGAGAGCTGTATCGAAAAGATACCAGACCTATCTCTACTCTTCGGCGAATTTGGTCTTGATCCGTCCGTCAGCTTTTATCTGTGTAGGCCCAAAAATCGTCTGAGAATACAACAGATACATCAAAAGGAGGAAGAGGAAAAAATGGATATTGGTGAAAATGTAAAGACCAATGGCACAGCGCTCGAGGCGCCCCAGTATACTTCAACGCTCACCGAGAATGTACTAGAGGTATTTCCTTCCGAATATTGGCAGTGCTTTACGCCTCATTTCTACGCCACCTTCTGGCAACTTTCGTTGTACGATCTTGCAGTACCAATTTCCAGATATTCAGAGGAGCAGAAAAAATTGTCCGATCTCGGCCGCACCTTCGGTGACAGGACGCGTCAACGTACAGAAATTGAGGGTCTCATGAACAAGCTTGCTGCCGAATCTAAAATTCAAATGATCCATTATCAGGAAACTCGTGCGCGGCTGGTGGTGGAAAGTCAACAATGGTTTGATGTAGATTCTGTTCGAGAGAAGGGATTGAGTCCGCGGGTTGAGATTATTGAAGAAGTTCTTCAAGCTTGCATTTATCCCAGAGTCTTATTTGGGCCCGAAGATGCCGTCTTTTGCGTCAAATTCATCAAACAGTTGCACTTATTTGGAACTCCACACTTCTCCACTCTTACCTTCTTCGATCGCATTTTTTCAAGCCAAGCTGCATCAATGATCTTCATCTGTACTGAACGAGAAGCTGAAAACTATGGTCGATTTCTCGCTGAGATTCTGTGGGATTTCTCTCAGTGGAGAATAAATGAAACCTTCTATAAGAAAGACATGCTTGGTAAAAACATGATTGGTTTCCGTACCAAATGGGACCAAGATGAGCTCCTTCAGCCAAACCAGTTTCGGACTGTGATGAAAAAATGGCATACCAAACTTGAGGAAGCAATTACACTGTGTCTTGAAAGTCAAGAGTATATGCACATCCGTAACGCAATAATCGTGATGGACAGCATTTGCAATGCTTTCCCTATCCTTGATGAGCATGGAGTTGCTCTAATGAAGACCTTGGAGGAAGTTAAAGACGCTGAGAAGCGTGAGGACCTTAAGATCCGATTAGCAACCATAATGAGTGTCTTGGGCCGAACAAAACGCAAATGGGTTGACAAAGCCCGCTTCTTAGACGTAAGGTCTTATTTGAAATACTTTTAACGAGCAGCCCTCTGTTCCCAAACGTCAGGAAAGTACCAAGTCTCTTAATCCGAGCGCGGAAAAGTTCTTACCTCTACCAAAAGAAACTCCTACGGCTCCTGCTTCCGCATTGAGACTCAACCGGCCAGCGAGCGATTCTTCTGGCGCAGCTCATACTCCGTTGCAAAGTCGGCCTTCGACCCCATCAAGTAGATCAATGCGTGCTAAGCCTTCAACTAGGGCAGAAACCGAAAACAAAGTGCCTAATGCTTCTGCTGCTGCTACGCCTCGCTCTCATCGCGAGGAAAGTAAAGTATCAACCACTTCTTCTCCTACGCCTCGCTCTCATCGCGAGGAAATTAAAATATCAGCTACTTCTGCTCCTACGCCTCGCTCTCATCGCGAGGAAAATAGTGAGCCAAAAGGAGGGGAGATAGCGAAGCCAGCAGTTCCACGGATTCCGGCAGATACTCTGAAAAATGGCGTGTCTGGTCTAGCGGGAGCAACGCCGGGTTCTGCGCAGACAATTCGCGGTGTTGAGAAAGATATTGCAGTATCTTCGACGTCTACAAAAGATGGTCGAAGTGGCTTACGATCGGTCGCTGGAAGCTCGACACCTGGCCCCGCGCCTCCTTTAGGTCCACGAGCCCAACAGTCAGAGTCATCAGAGAAACGGAAAGCTAGTGGGGCCGCGGTGGCTCCTGGGCCTAATGACGACAGCATTCGCACAAGTCAACGCGGTGGAATGCCTCCTCGGGAAATACGTGAGAGTGGTGAAAAACGAGAATTACGCGATAGTTCCCGAACTTCTGTTTCACGCCCTACAGTAGCTTCCTCTACCCGACGACGGTCACCACCTCCAGAGCGACTTGAGTATCGCGAACCAAGGCCTCCAAGCCGAGTGGAAGGACGAGGTATGCGTAAGTCAGACAGAATGGACCGACCTTCCGACCGAGATCGCTGGGCGAAGGGCGATCGAGATACCTTAAGAGAACGAGATCTTCGAGACCGTGAAAGAATAATGGATCGAGGAAGAAAGCATGACAGGAATTCGGGAGACATTATTGTGCGCCGAGACGAAAAACGAAGACGTACCGATAGACGTTGAGGCTCTTGTATGTACAATGAATACGGGCCAGAGCATGTATACAGTGATAGCATCCATTTACATGACGGCCTCATCATTCCCGTCGTCTTCCCCATAGTCTTCCTCTTCGCCATTATCAAATGCTTCCTCGATATTCTCAAAGTTTTCATCGTCAATCTGGTCGTCGTCATCTTCATCGCCTTCCCCGCTGGATGCTATCCCGTCTTCGTTTTCCTGATCGTTCGAGGGCGGGTCTATTTCATCATCGACACCAAGATGTAGTACTCTCTTCTTGCGAATCTGCTTTGACGTCATATTTCCTCTCTTTGTATGTATGGTACTATCGATTAAAGGACGAAGTTCCAATGGAAATAGACTTGCATCCAGCTTCATATCCATGAACGAAGGGAGCTTTGTCTCTTTTTCTCGGAAGCGGTCTGAATATCGTCTGACATTATTACTGCCTTGGTGCGTAGATGCAACCGAGTCTGTTACACAATATGGGGTCTCGTTTCGTATCTTTCGTTTGATGGATGTATAGTGCTGTAATGTCTTGCGATCTGATGCAGTTATTTTTCCGGGAGCTTCAAGACGAAAATTTTGGGGAAAGAGAGGGGAGGGTTCTTTGTTTGCTGTAATGGTCCGATCCTGGCCTGGGATAAGGCCGTTTTTCCTGATCCCTCCACTCCCTCGTCCTCGTCCTGGCATTATATTATCTCAATTGCTCATTCGCTCACCTCGAAAAATCATGTGATGAGTGTCGACGAGGTCGGGCTCAAGGTCCATCAGCTGGACAGTGTCACGCTAGACCAACAGCTGCAAGACTCACTCTCTGAGATCTTGGGAGAGAGCTTGAAATGGGTGGCTGACGAGTCGTCGCCCTATCGAAGGACACTGAAGTTGGCACTGCAATTGGTCTGTTGGAAGTTGTCAATTTGGGATCGTGATGCTACGTATGGTGGGATGCTACAGGGGCTCAAGTATGTCCAATCAGACGGTTCCTCTTTGTCGTCTTGGAAGAAAATTATGCTTGGGGTCGAGTTTCTCAGGAGAAACTCTGATACACCGGAATTTCTTGACACTTTACCCAGTAGTATTCTACATTGGTCTAGGCTACTGTCACAAGGACTGAGTATATGGACAGCACTGCACTTTCTCCGAACAGGTTCTTATCATACCCCACTTGCATTTGTTCTCAGACTGCGACTTGTCTCTGTTGCGAGACAATTCAGTCGGGATATATCTTTCGAGTTCCTCAATAGACAGCTAATATGGCACGCTTTCACCGAATTTCTCCTCTTCATACTACCCCTCTTAAGTTTTCCGCGTCTGAGAAAGAGACTGCAGCGGTTCGTTCTTGGTAATAAATCTTCTGGGAACTTATCATTTCTACCACGACACATCTGTGCTGTGTGCCATGAAACTAACGCAGAACAGATTGACGGCTCCAAGGAGATAACGAATGCGTCCCGAGGCGAGTGTGGATGCGTGTATTGCTACGACTGCTTAGGACGCCGAATCGAAGACATGGCGGGTGAAGGATGGGATTGTCTGCGATGCGGCAAGAAAATTCACCATGTGTTGCCCATATAGTTATATGACAGATTGCCATGTGATGAATAGTTCGGTCGAAAGACTGGAACCTTACCTGTCGTCCAGGGGCAATAAAGAGCACGATAAAGTTTTTTAAATACCTTGGATAAGCTATCGCGTAGCTTTCACTCGACCGACTATGTTTGCCATTTTCAGGTGGACCCGTGAAGTGGAGTCTTGGCGTAACGACTAAAGAGTGCTGTAGTAAGTAAGGCTATGTTCTAGCAAAATACTCATTCGTTCTGCTAAGAGCCATTTGACATTAAATTTCCGTTTTGAATGGTGCGCTTGTGTGCTCTTGTGCGTCATAAACATGATTTAGAATTTTGTGTGGTGATTGTGGTGCACACATAAGTCAGCCTTTGGGCAACAACAATCTATCTGTTTCGGATTTTTGCGCGAGGCGTCATCTGGATGTTTAATACAGCTTACGGTGAATCTTTTCAGTAAAACCATAACAGAGTCATCAAGAACGTTGCATCGACTGGGCTTACGTTGTGGATAACTTGATAGAGGAGCAGCATCACCGATATAGGATATCTGGCGTCATACTTTTCACTTATTCAGTGAAAGTAATGGGCACGTCTAGTCAAGGAGTTCTTTAAGATATCTACAGGCGCCACCTATGGATATTGCGGACCGTACGTCTCCCTCACACATGGAATATGGTTCAACAATATCCCAGTACGAGTCACGGACTTTAAGTCTTTCACGCGGAAAAGTCAATCAGATGATTCAAAACTATTTTGCAAAAGCAGTACAGGTCATCGTTCAATCAAGGGTCAACGTCTCACCCACATACATCCACAACTCGACTTCCAAAAAGACGAACAAGTGGTTCAACATTGAGCTTGACGATAGCAACATATTTCGTGATGAAGTTCGGTTGTGGAAGACTTCAGATGCACAGGAACCCGGGCCACCACCCCTCCTTGTTGAAGCTTATTTAGACACAAGAGACTTGAATCCAAATGAGACCTTAGTTTTCTCTAAAGAGAATGAACCGCCTATAAAGATTGAGGCAAAACTTCATTCAGATCAGGTTGTTCTCGAGAGATGGAGAATAGAGCTTTTGCCTCCCATTGCTGAGAGTCCTCCCGATCTGCCGGTATCATATAAGCGAACAATTGCAATGTTTCGATCTCTTCACACTCTTTGTAGGTTGCTACCTAGTTGGAAACTACGAAAACGACTTGCAAAGACTAAATTAAATTCCAGCTCTCTGAAAATTCGCTGTAGAATTCTGCAAGGCTCCATTGAAAGTCGAGGTTCTGGTTCACCAGGGCACGGGCTGGAGACACCCTTAACCAAAGATGGTCAAACAAATCTGGGCTCACATACCTTCTCCAAAGTAGAGACAGCTGCTGGGTGAGTGTGATTTTTGATGTCTATTAACGCGGTAGGAAGCTGAGCATTCATGTTATCTACAGACGGAATTGTGACGTTCGTGTCGATGATTCCGAGACTTTGCTTTCTAGTCATTTTGCAAGCCTAGACGCCTTTTCTCCAAGGAGGAACAACCCGCAGCAATACAAGTCCCAAGCCTCTCACCCTCCCTCACTTCCCACTCCGAATAAGCAATCATTACCTCACTTAGAACAACAGATGCTGGCATATGGCAGTCTGGGTACCTTCCACAATCGTGGCGTGCCCACTAGTGCGAGTCCTTTGACAGCTTTGCGCGCTGTTGAGATAGGAAGTAGCACAAGCCTCAAGAGTTTGAACGCTGCTCAGCCTTGGATAGGCCAATTTGGAGACTGCATGGCTGTTAGACGCCCATCGGTCTCATTTGTGCAACCATTCAAATCGCCTTCACTCTCTGCGTCCCCATCTAGCGTGGAGATAAACGCTTCCCTGACTCGTTTCACAAGAACGCCTTCAAGCTCTTCCCGGCCCTCACCAGAGCACAAATTATCCAATAGATCTGTTAGTAACGAAGAACCATTGTCAACACATCCTCCGAACTTACATATATCTAGGCCAGCACCGCTGCATCGTTATAGTTCTTCCTTTGGACAAAGACGATCTTCGAGTTTCACAAGAACTCCTCTTACCAGCCAAGCGGATGGAGCACGAGTGTATACAACATCGCCGAAATCTTATGTCCCCAACGTTGAAGAACAGGGGCCAGAAGACTTTGTTCGCATGTTGGATTCGCGGAGGCCTTTAGGACTTTTTGGAAAAACGAGCTCAGATAGTCTGGCACTCTTCCAAAGAGACACAAGCGCTTTATCCAAGTTCCACCAATTAAAGGAATCACATGCGGTACTAGGAGAGTCTATTACGTCTTCGGTGGTTTTTCAAAGAGCGGGGTCGACTCCAAGTACGAGTACCAGACACATTACCGCTGTGCCTGGTATGGTCAATGAGAATGTCGCCTATTCGACCTCTTCCAGTTTGGGTAAGCCAGTCTCTCCACATACCCCTGCGGTACCTTCAAGACTGAGTTCAGGCTTGACTGTTGATGACAACTGGCCAAAACAATCCGTCCGTGTTGCACGCAGGAGTGTGTCTGGTAGTCCATCGGACGAGCTCGATGATCGGCTTATAGCAACGACTGCAGCGACGACGAGTCCTTTAGATATTCCATCCCCACCTCGAGTTTATCGCGCGCGGAGCACTTCTTTCTCGGAGCAACATATGAACGTCTTTGACGATGGATCTGAGGACGCAAGAGATCAAAGTTTTACGCACAGACAACATAGCACGAGTTTAGGGAGCTCGGAGAACGTCCAAGTCAAGTTGAATGAACTATTAAACAAAGAGAAGGATGTAGCAGTCGAGGAGCCACCAGAAACAGCGACAAGTTCAGCGTCTGATCGACACGGAAACACCCAAGAGCTACGATCGCAAATGTTTCGCGGAAGGTTTGCCGTGCGAGGTAGAGGATCTACGCCCCCATTAACATCGGCAAGTTGGTCGGCACCACCCGCTGGAGGCGAAAGACGAGTTTCGTCCGGGTCTATCTCGGCACTTTCGAGACCTTCATTTAATCTTGGGATTGATGACGACGAACTTCTATTTGCCATGAGTGACATGGTGGTCAGTCAAGGAACGAAGAAGACTGGTAATGAAGAAGCTACTTGAAATCACGAGTTGACGGCCACGGCGGTGGTGGGAATATACATATTGTCAAGTAATGGCCGTGCGCAGGATGGGGCGTTCAATGGTGTTATCTTAAGTGTAATAATGAATAAAGTGGTTAAGTTTACAGTAGTTGTTCGTATCTAGCCTGGGTAATTGTGAAACGTCATGCTCTGCGTGCATGGAGGATCGTGTTTTTGAAGCGCCGACAAAGCGTATAGTATCTGATAATGACTTGCATACTTTTCAAAAGTCACCTGCTATTCAAAGGATCTCTACTGTGATCAAAACTTTAAGTGATGCAGCCGTTGGGAAGAAATGTTCAAGCGCTATACCAAAGCTATCAGGGCAAGTCCAATTGATTCTAGATCTGTTGAGCAGATTGGATTTGTGGATCTCTGAGATACCTCCAAAGGAAGGCCCAAGGCGGTTTGGTAATGTCGCTTTCCGGCAGTGGATTCAACGGTTGGAAGAGAATGCTTACGAATCACTTTTAACTATAATTCCCAAGGATGGTCAGCCAGCTATAACAGAGCTCTCCGCATATCTCACCGGAGCGTTTGGATCGGGGCAGCGATTAGATTATGGAACTGGTCATGAACTATCTTTCGTGGCGTTCATCGGCGGCTTGCTACAGATAGGAGCACTTGAACACCCAGCGGACTCTTTGTGTATAGTCCTGTGTATCTTCAAGCAATATTTCAAGGTTGTTCGAAAACTTGTTTCAATTTACAATCTGGAGCCTGCAGGCTCTCATGGAGTATGGGGTCTCGATGATCACTCCTTTCTGCCTTATCTTTTTGGCTCTGCGCAGCTTATCATGAATGCTGAAGCCCCATCGCCAGATAAGATTACAAATGAGAGAGTTGTGAATGACTTTGCTGAGGAATACCTGTACTTTGGCGCAGTTAGATTCATTAATGAAGTCAAAAAGGGCCCATTCTTTGAGCACTCTCCAATCCTATATGACATCTCGGCTGTTCCTAACTGGAAAAAAATCAATGGTGTGAGTAGCGTGTGAACTTCCAGTACTGACAAAAAAGGGCATGTTCAAGATGTACAAGGCAGAAGTGTTGGGAAAATTCCCGGTAGTTCAACACTTTCCTTTTGGTAACAATTTCTATCCTTTTCTCGAAATGGGAGATTCTGGCTGAATGACTCCCTTTGGCAATTATGTCTTCGTAATGGCAATCCGACTGGACTGAAATGAATATGGAGTTCTCTTAACGAATATAATGTACGCAATACCAACATCATATTCTGAAAACAACTACCTCCGCCTTGGCCGAAGTCACGCGTCAAAAAGCTAGCATAGATTTGCCCAGGGTTTACACGTATATTTTTAAAAATGTAAATCTCGCGTCTTACGTTGCGCGTGTTTGAGCGTGTTTCACGTAAAAATAAAGAACGCGCAACTGCATCCACATAATCCTATCGACGCGTGAAACGAGGTATTAACGGTCATTCTTTAATCCCGTAATCTGCATCAAGATGCCGTCAGTAAAGGAACGTGCGGCCATGTTTGCGGCCAATACACCAAAGTCCTCGCCTTCATCGATCGACAATAAATCTGGCTCGGGATCGCGCTCAGGGGGATCGAACAGCACGGGACCCTCTCTAGAGCTTCCCGTGCAACAAACTCCTTGTCGAGAGAGTAGCAACATTACATCAAGTATCTCTAAAGCGATGGAAACTACGTCAAATAACCAAGAAAACGTGCCACCAAACGGACGAAACTCGTCGGAAGAGAAGAGCAATCGCCAACAGTGTCACAATTTAAAAGAAAGAGATACAGGAAAAAGTCCCAAAACCCTACCCAACGCTGCAGCCAAAGTGGACATCAGACACAAGCCCTCAGCATCCGTGTCTTCGTCTATGACTACTAGGAACAATGAAGCAACGGATGCAAAGTCGAAGGACAATAGAAGAGCTACGACTTCAGTGTTCACTAGACTAGCTGGTACCTCCAGCGTTTCCTCAAAACGAATCTCCCCTAGCTCACGATCAGCCCAGCCGGTCTCATCTCCTGTATCTACGAAGCCAGCTGCTACCATTGCGGCTAAGTCAGCTGTAGTAACCAAACCAAAACCTATTACGAAAAAGGTCGTACCAACAGAAACCACATCTGCGTCAAGCCATCCAATGTCAAGTCGAGGCGTGATTCGAACTACCATATCCAATACGCCGCGGTCGTCGACACGACCTACATCTTCCAGCTCTAGTGCGGATAAATCTAAGACTGTCTCTAGACCTACAGCTAAAATGGTGGTCAAAAATAACCAGGCATCCGAAGTCATACCTAAAATTCGAAACACCGAACGAGGTGGATCTGTCGTATCAAACCATCCCCCGATATCCGGACACAAGAAGACATATTCAGAAAAAGAGGTTGGACAATTACGACAGGAGTCAATAAATCAAATGGAGAAATTGAAGCAATTGCATGCAGAAGAAATCATTGGCATACGACAAGCTTTTGATACCCTTGCAAATAGAGAAATTGACTCTTTAGACATACCAGGATCTTTGGAGAGCGAAGATCAATCACAGATTTCGGCGTCACAAGTAACCCGGGAACTCGGGAAGCATCATTTGCAAAATGGCGAACTGTCTTCTCTCCAAATTTTCGAATATCAAGAATTTATAAATCGATTGAGGAGCGAGAATGAGCAACAGATTGACAGGGCAAAAAGTGCAGAAACAGAACTTGCATCGTCTTACGCAATCGTGAAAAGCTTGGAAAAGGAATTGAAGCAAGTTGATGAGACAAAGGACAAAACCCAAGACAGAGAACTTGATAGACTACGCTCCCTTCATGAGAAGGAATTGGCAAGTAAGCCTGATGAGCTGCATAGGATGGAGCATAATAAAGAAGAAGCATTTTCTAAGAGTTTGATAGCGCTTAAATCTGAGATTGAAGCTATGGAGAAGGAGAACGAATTTCTACGCAAGAAGATCGAGCAACAGGTAGACTCTCGTAAAAAGGAGATTGAATCGATTGAAAACGTCAAGAAGACTGGTTTGCATGAACAACAATCTTTACAAGAGCGAGTCGTACGATACGAGGAGGAAAATCAAGCTTTGCGTTCCGAGATCAGCGGCGATAAGGGACTTCGCGCGCAGCTCCAAGATGCTCGCGATCAGTTTGAGAAGCGCAAGTCTATCAGCTCCAAACGTGAAACTGAGGCACAAAAGCAAATTGATGAATTGCAGGCAGTCATCGAGAGCTTGAAGACCAAGCTTGTATCGTTGGAAGGCAAATGTAGTGGTCATGAAAAGACACTTCAGACGCTTCAACAATCACATGAAACCGAAATTAGCGACTACCAGAGACGACTGGAGCAGGAGCGAAGGGCGCGGGCAGCTTCAGAGTACGAGAGACCATTCTCGCCAAATTTGGAGCGTGGCGGAGGTGACGCCAGACTTATGGCTCAATTGGATTCGCCTCGTTCTCCTCGTCCTGGTTTCATCTGAACATTCATGGCAGATTATTCGCCCCGGAGTTGGTTTGTATAAGTCGTTTACATTAGCTCCGCCCCATTCTAAAGTTTCAAGGTCAAAATACTGTTTTCTTTCCTTGAAATTCCGCATTTTTCTCGCGATTCCTGCGTTCCTGTTGGGCTTGCCACGAAGGGTGGACCGGCTTATCTGGCTTTACTATTGGTGCATTCTTCGGTGCTGCAAATTTTGCGGAACCCGTGCTTATGGGCCTAGGGTCTGACTGCTCCGCGAGATTTGCGCGATCTGGATGCATAGAACCCCGAACATGATTCGCTCCCCTGCCAAATTTCTTCTCCCATATTTCTCTGCGAGCTCGTTGTCCCCTACGATTCTTCCTCGTCTGTTCCTCTTCTTCGGAGTCTGACTCAGAACCTGAGATATATTGTGCGGCAAGAGTTGGTAGAAAGCTGGAGATCGTCGGAGGGGCTGCCACAATGTCTGCTTGTATGGTTGTTGAGTGTTTCGAGGAGGGCGGATGGAATGGCTGCAGCGAGGCTTTACTCTTCTGTGGGATTGAAGCTGGTATGCTTGCTTTAGGCTCCGAAGCTTCCTTGGTGGTTTTTTGTTTCAATTGGGGTTTCTCAGCCGTAATCTGCTTTCTTTGTACCCTTGCGTCTGGCTCAATGTCATCTGTCGCGATCGCAGCCATGAGGATTTGCTTCGCAACAGTTGATGTACTCTTGCAAACTGTAGTATTGAAAAGCCGGGAAGATATTCGTGACTCAACGGGTCTCAAGTCGGCCAGCGTAGGGAATTCCTCTATCCTCGCCATCAAAATCTCATTCGTCCGAAGCGCTAGGTCCTTATATACAATAACAGACTTGATGTGTGCATCAGCGATACTCTCCAAATCTAAGGTCTTGCAGCACCCGAGCTCTTCGAGCATGGTGTCGGCCACTTCGATGTTGTCTTCAGTTCTGGCCTTTTTTAGTCGCTTCGTGACTTTCTGTATTTCAAAGGTACGGCATTTTTTGAGAGCTCGAGTCATAACCTTCCGCACATAGAAGACCTTCTTTGAGATGTTTGTTTCGGCATTGGGATCGGCTCTCTTCCTCTTTCCGGTCATACTCAGAGTTACACAATCAAAAATGGCCTCAGAGTCACGTGCACGAACATATCTAAAAGTGGGCTGGTTGGCTGCACATTGGCTCGCGGCACGGTACTACGCCTGACTTAGACACCTATTTGGCTTCGCTTACGTGTCTTTGAGAAAGTTTCCAGAGCATAGCATTCGTTGACACGTTGACAGATTGACAGATGCATTATACTTTGGGAGGCAGCGCGACGGCTGTGGGGAATAGTGTGCAAAGTTTTCCTTTCAGGAGCTCCATAATACAACTAACAGTCTGATTGTTAAATCGTTTTACCGCCATACCCACGTATGAAGCTAATTAGGAGATGCTTTAGATGGTCATCTTATTGACTACTCCTCACTCGGCGCCTGTTGTGCAAGAAAGCCAGATCATGATGAGCGCTACGGCTCAGAGCCACTGTAGATTCTAGCAATAGATGACGCGCCGTGTTGTCATGATTTGGATTGACCGGTACATTGAATGTCCTGTTTCGTGGTTCGGCTATCAGGAAATGTCAGATTCGGCTGGGCGGGCCGAATTGATATTCAGGTGGTCGGCAAATTCCAGCCCCCCACCCACCCCCCACCCAGCCTTGTCCATCAATCACCCTGATTCCCAGCGACTTTAATTGCACCGGCGCCGAGCATGACGCCCCACTTCTTCTCACATTCTTTCAACACTCTCGAAGTACAAGTCAAGTTTCGCCCACCGTAGCATGCGTACGCGCATTCTGCTCTGGGCCCTTATCAATTCGGAGATATTACACGCCAGACCTCTGGAATCTCTCCTTCCCAGGTGGAAGGGTAGCGCGCTCATGATACTAAGCAGAAGGTATGATACGGTGCCAGTGGATGGCAGGCGTGGGATACCAAGTGAGATATTCGTACCGACAGACTCTACGCCTCCAGCTACGGCAACACTACCGGCTAGTGGACCACCGTGCACGACGTGCCAAGAAGAAGTCGTGCCTTCGGCCACATCCCCATCCAAATCCAGCCCCATGGAAAGCCCCCGGACAGGTCTGACGACGCCAGTAATACCGCCATCTTCGAGAATTACTACATCCCCAACTGTGTCGTCCTCGGTTCAGTCAAAGCCCGCCCCCACATCCTTTTTAACGTCTTCATCGTTGGATACCACGCCTGGACCCTCTACTTTGTCATCTTTAACGATCTCTTCTACAGGCGCCACGATGTTCACATCACCACCCTCGTCATCCACGCTTCCTTCGCAGCCCGTTCTCTCCACTTCTCTTTCGACGCCACAGCCACTTCTGGATATGTCACAATCATCTTTTCCTACACCTCAAAGATCTACAACGATATTGTCCTCTTCTGGTCTTCTTTCAACAACATCTAGTTCATGGTCTCAATCTACTTCTTCATTTACTACATCTTCCTTCGATCCCTCCACAACATCTGTAGTACCAACAAAGCCTGAATCGTCGAGTACATTGCCAGCATTGACAATGACTTGGGAGCCGACAAAGATTGCATCCTCTAGTATAACATCTACGTCGATCCCTTGGGAGCCAACAAAGATTGCATCATCCAGCGCTGAAATTACCTCGACACCATGGCAACCAACAAAAGCTGTGTCGTCCAGTAGTGCAACAAGTCCGGTGTCATGGGAGCCAACAAAGGCTACATCCTCCATCGCAGTGACATGGATGTCATCGTCCTTCTCGAGCGTGACGTCCAGTGCTCTGAGTCCAACTTCATCAAACACTCAACCGGTGACATCTTCTACGGTTCTGTCGAGTCCGACTAGTGCTTGGTCATCCGCACCAGTCAGTTTTACAACGTTTACATCCCTTACATCACCTTCTTCAATGCCGACAGCAGGATCTACGACTCTGACGTCTCCGGCATCTACTTCTAGCCAACCAAGCTCCCTCACAAGCTTGCCCTCTTTAGCTCTATCGGTCTTGCCACCTGCTCGCATGGTCTTTTCTGCTGCTCCTGCCATCCCTAGCAACGGTCAACCGAGGAGCACTTTGGGTGGCATTGGAGGATGGAACGCCACTACCACGACCATTGTCTGATCGTGTCCAGCAAGAAGCTGCTTAGATTTCGTGTATATAGAATATTAGGGAATTTATGCGTAATCATTTCATCATTCGTGAGATCTTCGCTTCCCCACGTCACATTTCCTAACGACATCCGTCTGACACGAGAGGGCGTATGGTGAATGACGCTCCAGCCATCGGGGCAGCTGCCGAGCTCGACTACCTGACAGAAGGCTCTGCAAACATTGTTTACAGATTTGTCGGGGAAGATAAAAGACTCGTGGGCAAGCTGGTGCGACTGCGCAAGAACCTCCTCACAACTCCGTCCACTTTGGCACAGATGGAGTACATTAATTGTAGGATAAAGCCTCTACTTGGAGACTTAGTCCTACCATGTGCACTGGTGTCTGTCTCTTTCGACGTCCTGCACGCTCTCAACGAGCGGCTTCGACAGTCTGCAACTCGGCATAAAAAGTCATCACTATTACTCGACGCGCATGAACCTTATGGGGTGTCCATGATCAACTTATGCGCAGCTGTTGAATTCAAGCCGAAATGGATTGTTCAAAGCAGGTCAGCGCCGGTCGATTGGACGACGTGCCGGACCTGTGCCTTACGTCTTATGCGCAAGCAGGAGGAGAGCTTCTGCCCGCTACTGTTTATGACCAAACATGCCCAATACGCACTCCATCAGATTCACGACAAGGATTGGTTTGTGGAGTCTGTGCTGCATAGCGGAGTCCTAATGAAGCTTGCAACTCTACAGCAAAAGATGGATCCGTATGGTCCTTTGCAGGTGGCGGACGGCGACACAGATTTTCCAGTGGCAATGACTTTAAGAGACTGTTCGGTCTACGTGACCCCGTCAAAGGTCTTCGTGGCAGATCTAGATGTCAAGGGGTGGGACGGAGGTAAGGGTGTTTATTGGCGCAATACAGAGACAGCACTTATTAACGGAGATTTTTACCATCGAGGAGGGTGTCGTGAACTGCGTGCCCTCCCAACCAAGCGACAGACATTGTAAATAGCATAACGTCTATTGATTTGGAACAAGCCTGCCGATGTGGATGTACTTTGTGGCGAAATGCGATTCCCAATCCCGCAGGGATTCCCGCTCCTCTGCCTCCAAATCTTTCAGATCATCGATTTGGTCGAGGGGGCTTAGCACGTCCTCGTCGAAACTGCCTTTTGCTAGTCCGCGGCTTGCATCCCTTCCTCCAAAGTTCCGATATGGCCCATTTGGTCCGTAAAAGGTCTTGCCAGCAGATACATCGTACACGCTGCCACTCACAGCCAAGTATACACGATCGTCGTCAACACCATTGAACTTGGCGAGTTGGCGTGGGGTGTAGTCTTGAAAGACGATAGCTTCGGCTGCATGGGCCACCGGGGCCGACGCTGGACGCGAGAAGCGCGCATACAGAATGTAAACAGCAACCGCGATCAGTGCCGCATTCACCGGCGAGAGAAAGGAGCCAAAGGACGCCACCTCAGGCTTGGGTTCAGCCATGATGATTGTGGCTTGTCGTCGACTTCCCCACGATTCGCGAAAGCAGCAGGAGGTAAACAATACACAACGTGAAAAGGAGGAAGGAAGGATGGCAACGGCTGTGCTCAGGCGCAAGCCCATCGCGAGGCCAAAGCCGACCACCCCAGGGCACGGAGACGAGTTTGCAAGGAGGGTGGCGTCGTTGGGGTTGGAAAGTGTCAAAGTGTCGTCAGAAGGGTCTGATCTGAGCTCTTTGTCTGAGGATTTCGGCAACTCCCAGCCCGAGACAGAGTTGGTGGATTATTGCCACGACGAGTTGATGGACGAGCACATTATGCGTTTGCGGGAGAAGCTGGATTCGCTGGACAGGGAGTATGCTGTCGCTATGCACAAAACCAAGGACTTTCGATCCCTCCTCCCACCATATCCGTGCACGTACGACAAAATTGCCAAAGCAAATTTGGAGAAGGATCTCAAAGCTGCAGAAACTGAAATGGAGGTTATTGCCCTAGACAAAATCATTACGAACTTCAGCTCTTCCGGGCGAATCGACGATGTGAGCGGAATGGCAGCCATGACGTCTTGTGGGTGCGTAGGGTGAGTGACCCATAGCTTTACGGGAATCATCAGGCATATCTGGTTAGTGTACATCATAAATTAGGGGGTTTGTATACATAAGGGTTGGGATTAGTGCATGTCCCATTTTGTGTCTCTCATGAGAATGAAGCTTTCAAATGGTACGTCCTCATCGTCTAGCATAGGTGGCCAGGCAATTGCTCTCTGTTTCCGTCCGTAGGCACGGAAGAGTTCTCGCCAAAAGCAGTTTGTTGCAGTCATGGAAAGGTATGGGCGCACGCGCTGCATATTGCGCATAATTCGCTGTGCCTTTTGCGGATGCGTACGCAGCTCCTCTACGGCTCTCTCCAGATCCTGCCATTCCTGAATCACAACGACATTCTGCTCTAGTCCATGGTCGATCAGGAGCGGATGAAAATGCTGGATCCATTGCATGGGCCGCATCAAAATGACGCTGTCGCACAATAAGAGGTATTTCAGCCGACCACTGTAGGTATTGCCTTCGGCATGCACCAAATAGCGATACTTGCAATGATCCCATTGGTCAATTCGGGTACTGGAGTCTTGCCAGTCGATAGCCTTGATGTCTGCGAAAGATGTTTTGTTGGCTGTCATCTCCAGCAGCTGTATTCGTTGCTCGTGGCCCTGCGGGGCACCGCGAAAGAAGGCCACATCTTCCTTCATCGTCCATGGGATGTTTTGATTGATCGATTCAGACTTGCGCTGCACTTCCTCAAAGCTCCCTATTTTAGGCTCCGGCCATGAGTAGAAGCCATAGTCTGGTACAACCCAGACACTGTCCATTGGCTCCTGTCGTGTTAGAGCCCAGCTATTTGGGTCAGGGAAGTCAGCCTGGCCAAAGACAAACTCTACGTCCTCAATAGGCTCTGGAGCCGTGAGAACAGCTCGGTATATGGCCATAAACGTAGCGAGCGCTCGAGTGTTTAGCCCATTCTCCAACCATCGTCGAACATACAAGCGCCCGTCAATGATCTTGCCGTGGTTGAGATTGGTTTCATTGCCATATATCGGACGCACAGTGTGAGAGACTTCATTTTCTGTAGAGAGGCCCGGAAAAGTAGCCCTACACACTCTGCTGGTCATTTGCTCAGTGTGTTTGCCAGAGTCTATTGCACTCGGCTGCCGTCCTTTTGCCCATGAACTCTCTAAAAGATAAATGCTGGCCAGCGTACCAATGCATGATATAACAACCACCCAGCAGCAAAAGCCTCGTGGAAAAGGCATCAATTACACTTGTAGGTTGGACGTCATTTGATGTAGGGGCGCTCGCGTATTCGTCTACTGTCTAGTGTGGCACTTTCAGCCACCTCATCTAGCTACGCCACAGTCACGTTGGAGTAGTCATGAATGGTTCAAAAGAGTTTATACCCTTCTTGTTGTCAATTCCTCCGGGTTATCCCTGGTTAGTGGCGAAAGTGGTGATTGTCCATTAGCCGGCTATCAAATAATTATCTATATGACTTCCTAACTCCCCTAATTGATACGTATACACATAATTCTACAGAGTCTCTTGCTGCTGCACGAAGGATATGGCACTGTCTCTTGAGATGGCAGCAATCGTCGAGACTTTGTGGTTGTAGAGGACACCATAAAATTTATCGCCAGTCTGGATAAGCTCGGGACGGAAGGTCGTGCAGATAAATTGACCATCTTTTGAGAGCTCCTCCAACATCTTTGCTACAGCCGTCCGATATTGCGCGTCGAGGTTGGCGTCAATCTCGTCAAACAAGTAGAAGGGAGCAGGGTCGCAACCTTGAATGGCAAATATCAATGCCAATGCGCAGAGTGATTTCTGCCCGCCACTCAGCTGCTGGATGCGCTGTTGTTCATCGACCTTGCTGTTGAAGGAAACGCTAATAGCTACTCCGGTATAATTTTCAACGGAGTCGACATGACGGTCTTCCTCATTTGAATCTTCTCCATGACCTTCGGCATTGGTGTCGACGCGTCGTTGAATGATAAGCCGGCCCTTCCCGGCTGGAACCAGCTTTTCAAAGACCTCGGCGAAGCCTTTAGAGACCTGCTTGAACGTTCGTTCAATAGCCTCATCTTTACGCTGGTCAAGTACTTCGATGAGCTCTTCAATAGATTCTTGTGAAGCATCGAGCTCTTCCCTTCTCTGTAAGAGGGTATCTCTTTGCTTTGTGAAGTTATTGTATTGCTCAAACGCTTTTTTGTTGACGTGGCTGAACTTTTTAAGTGCTTCCTGGGTCTTATGCAGTCGCCTGACAATCTAAAAGTTAGGCAACCTATTTATCAACATACATTATTAGAATCAAGGTCTTTGAAGCCGGTGTAGGCTTCTTCTGGGAGCACTCCGAGATCACGGATATTTCGATTACATTCATCTTTCTGATGAATCAACAAGGCTCGCTTCGCGAGGCTTCTCTCGAGCTCCTTTTGATGCTTATCTATTGCACGTGCATCTTCAATCTGTTGTGACTCGACTTTGCTTAATTCACTTTGACAATTAGATGTTTCTTGATTGTTTTCGCGAAGCTCTTCAACAATACGATCAATTCTCGTCACGATGTCAACAGCTTGGTGGGTGAGTCTAGCAAGGTTGTGTCTCGCACTTGAAAGGGCCATTTCATCAGAATCTGTTGAACGTTGATTGGTCGCTTGTCGATCAGCCAAACGTGCATTCGTCGCATCTCGCCGTTGGTACAAGTCAAGCCTCAATGTCGACTCGATCTCTAGTTTATCACTTTCGGGTGCGGCCCGATCTGCTGCTGCTGCTGAATATATTTGGCGCAGTTGCTGGATACGTCCACCAATGTCCTGCAATTGCTCCTCTTCGTCTGCATTCAGCGTTTTAGTGAAGGCGGATGATAACTCTTGCGAATATGACTCTTGCTGCTGCTGAAGTAGATTCAGATTACTAGTTGTCTCTGTAAGGTCTTTTTGCTTAGTTTCGAGAGAATCTTGGACTGAAAGCAGCTCTCTCTGCTGCAGCTGCAGCTGTCGCGCTAGCTGTGCAATAGAGTTGTCAAGGTTTTGTTTGTCCATCTCTGTTCTATTATACATACCGAGCTTTTGCGATATTTCTTGCTCGAGCCGGTCAATTCTTTCTCTGACAGATTTGAGTTCTTCGCTTTCCGATGACAACACACTAGTCCATTTTTTTTGGTTCTTCACCGCATCAAGACGAGACCTTCGGGAATCATGGTAGCCTCCAGTTAAGGCTCCTCTTTTGTCAGACTGATCGCCTGCAAGAGTAATGGCACTAAGTCCGTTCGTCCGCGCATATTGAGAAGCAACCTCTAAGTTCGGACAAATTATAGTCCGGCCAAAGACTTGCTCGAACGGTTTTGTGTACGCAGCATCGAACGAAATTTTTCTGATCATTGGAATAGCGTCAGACGAGTCAGGAAAGTTTGCCCGCTTGGGATGCAGCCGATTGAGAGGCATGAAGGTAACTCGGCCTGCCTTTTGCTTGTTGAGCATATCGAGGATTTTGCTGGCCGTCTCATCGGTATCAACGATGACGTGAAAAAGGCTTGCTCCTGCAGTTACTTCAACGGCGGTTCGATACCGATCATCAACTTCAATGAGATCACATAGCACTCCATGAATACCCGGAATTTGGCCAGATTGCTGCAGACGCCGTATAGTTTGCAAACCAGAGGTTAACGACCGATCCATTGTCAAACCAATAGCCTTGTTGGCTTTATCTTGTTCATCTCGGGCGTGTCTCACAGCAGCATCTAAACGTACTTCCTCTCTCCATAAAGACATTCTCTCATCGCTTAGCCTTTCTCGTTCGGTGTTGTGTATCCTGGCGCTCTGAATCAAGTTGTCAATCGCATTGCGAGACTGCTCAAGCCTTGACCTCGAAGTGACAATCTGTGTGTCAAGAGCAGATGATGTAGTCTCCAGCCGCTCGATCTGCTGCTTCAGCTCATCTACATTTACTTGCCGCTTCTCGATTGTTCTAAGAATATCATCAATTTCTTTTCTCAAAAATTGATCACGATCCCTCTTGTTTCTGAAACGCGCACCCCGCCCTTGTTTCTCATAAAGACGTTGACGAATCTCCAATGCATCTTCGAGCTCCTTTTTGGCCATCTCTTCGACTTCCTTCATCGCGTGATAGCGTGGAATAACGTCGTTCAGACCAGCCTCGTTGCTTCTGATTGCGTCTTCGATCTCCTGGAGTTGACGGAGATTTCGCTCCCTTGTACCACTTTGCTGACTTTCATCTTCCTCTATGGAGGTCACGCGTAATTCAGCGTTTGCTTTCTCCCGCAAGGTAAGCTTATGGTCGTCATCTAAGTGAAATCTTTCAGCTGTAAGGACACTTGCACGCTGCTTGAGCTCGGAAATCTGATTTGTCAAAGCCTCAACTTGGCCTTCTCTCTCGAGAAATACGGATTGTTGCTCTTCCGCGGTATCAAGTTCCTCGATTCTGTTTTCTTCGATGTTCTCAAGTGCAGTATTTATCTCTGAGAGCTCGCGCTCATAGATCGTATACTCCAAACACCTCCTATCTTTGTCTTTGTCTTGGTAACCGCGCAATTCTTTCTTTTCCTCCTCAAGTTCGCTGAGCCGGTCGTCAATGTATTTCAACAAGTCATCAATTTTCGTTCGCTTTGAAGACGTTTCTTCCATTATTTTAAGTGACTCTTTACGACGATTTTCGTAGACCTGGGTACCTGCAACCTCTTTTAACAAAACAAGTCTCTCTTTATCCTTTGCATTTGTCAGGGCAGTTACCCTACCCTGAGGCACAATATAATACGGGTTGGAGCGCGAAAATCCAGCAGATTCGAGAAGATTCATAACGTCACTTTTGCTCGCGCTTTTCCTATCCAAAGAGTACTCATCCTTTTTGAGTCCAATCGTTCGCCGCAAGATCAACTCTTCTTTGCCGGTGGGAAATCGGTTGTCTGTATTATCAAAGATGATCTCGACATAAGCCGACATTACAGCGTTACCAGTCCCTTCGTGTAGTAAAGCTTGTCTCTCCTCGCGAGAAATATGATTGTATGCATCGCTGAGCACAAAGCGAATTGCCGCGAAGAAGTTTGACTTTCCGGATCCATTTCTTCCTACAATGACGTTGCAGTGCTGTGAGAATGGTTCAATTACCACTGGATCCTTGTACGACTTGAACCCCAGCACAATAATCTGTTTTATGTGCATGGCTATTCACACAGGTCCAAGGACGCAGGGTGTTTCTTTTCGCCCCTTTGCCAATTCAGAAGTCGTGGTGGTGGTGATGGTGATGATGGGCCAGAATCAGATGGGAAATTCGCGCTCTCGACGCGTTTTTCTCGAGAGATCGAGAGATAGAAAAATACACAGAGTACGTAGTCCAAAGTAGGTCTTATCTGTTCCTCTCCATTCTGTATAGTTTGTGTATGAACGAGCCATTCCAGTCCGCGGCCCTTCTTGTCCCAAAGAAGGAGGGAAAAATGTTTCTCCACCACCACCACCAAATCTTCCACTAACCACTAAAGGTCGCCCCCAACCAAATCCCTCTTCGTCCACCCCTCACCTCTCTCTCTCCGACCTTTCCCATTTACTCTTATACCACCCCCAAGTTTCACGAAGAATAGTTGAGCAAGAAAAGAAGAGCGTCTGGACTACACTTCTTCTCTTATCCTTTTCTATTCAATCGCAAAAAAAAGCAGAAAACTCTAAAAAGGAAAGAAAAAAAATCAAAAAACCCCATTAAAGACCTTGCGCATCCGTCGCACCGGAAAGAAAGAACTCCAGAAGACTTGCAGAATGAGTTCCAACGGCGACGAAAAGGTAACCCCAGCCGCCACACCTATGCCAGAGAAGGAGACCACTCAGGAGACGGCTGCTCCTGAAGCAACAAAGCCTACGCAAGACGGTAGTGCGGCGACTGTCCCAAATGGCGCTCCGGAAGAAGCTTCGACTCCTGCCACGGAGTCCGGTGCTGGTTCGGCAACACCCACGTCTACAGCTGCATCGAATGCAAATCCAAACTCGGTTTCTCTCTATGTTGGTGAATTGGACCCTAACGTGACGGAGGCCATGCTTTTTGAACTCTTCAATTCTATTGGTCCTGTTGCAAGTATTCGTGTGTGTCGAGACGCTGTGACGAGGCGAAGTCTCGGATACTCCTATGTCAATTTCCACAACACTGCGGATGGTGAACGCGCCTTGGAAGAGCTCAATTACTCGCTCATTCGTGGACGTCCATGCCGCATCATGTGGTCTCAACGTGATCCTTCGCTACGGAAAACCGGTGCTGGTAATGTGTTTATCAAAAATCTTGACACTGCTATTGATAACAAGGCGCTTCACGACACCTTTAACGCATTTGGCAATATCCTCTCGTGCAAAGTAGCTACTGATGAGTTTGGCAATTCCAAGGGATACGGATTTGTGCATTATGAAACCGGGGAGGCTGCAGACGCTGCAATCAAGCATGTGAATGGGATGTTGTTGAACGATAGGAAAGTCTTTGTTGGCCATCATGTTCCAAAAAGAGACCGACAGAGTAAGTTTGATGAGATGAAGGCAAATTTTACCAATGTTTTCGTCAAAAACATCGATGAAACTGTATCCGAGGATGAACTTGTAAAGATGTTTGAGAAATTTGGCAGCATAACGTCAGGTTCGCTCTCTAAAGAAGACGACGGTGCCTCTCGTGGCTTTGGATTTATTAACTATGGAGATCATGAAGCTGCGTCTAAAGCTGTAGACGAGCTGAATGACCAGGAGATTAACGGCAAGAAACTCTTTGTGTCACGTGCCCAAAAGAAGCATGAACGTGAAGAGGAACTGCGAAAGCAGCATGAAGCGCAGAAGCAAGAGAAGCTCTCCAAACTGCAAGGTGTGAACTTGTACGTGAAAAATTTGGATGACGAGATTGATGATGATGCTCTACGGAAGGAGTTCGAGCCTTTTGGAACAATCACTAGCGCAAAAGTGATGAAGGAAGACAGCAAATCTAAAGGATTTGGGTTCGTTTGTTTTTCTGTTCCGGAGGAAGCTGTCAAGGCCGTTACGGAGATGAATCAACGTATGGTTAATGGGAAGCCACTATACGTCGCCATGGCTCAGCGTAAGGATGTGCGAAAAACTCAACTTGAGGCGCAGATTCAAGCTCGTAACCAGATCAGGATGCAACAGCAAGCAGCTGTTGGTATGCCCGGCCAATTCATGGGTGCGCCTATGTATTACCCCGGTCAGCAACCTTTCGGTATGCCACCTAATGCTATGCCTGGAAGAGGAATGGGATACGCCAATCCCCAACAAAACATGATGTACCAGCGCCCTACGGGTTACCCAGGCCAACGTCCTGGAATGCCAAACGGACAGCCTGGTCCTCCGCAAGGCATGGCCGGACGACCTGGGGGAATGGGTGGTAGACCGCAAGGTGGTATGCCTGCCATGGGTATGCCTCAACCAGGACGGCCTGGAATGCCAGGGATGATGCCCGGAGTTGGTGGTAGAGGAATGCCTCAACAGCAAATGGGACGTGGACCAATGCCTGGTCGAATGAATGGACAGGAGGCAGGCCTCACTGCAGCGGCATTAGCCAATG
>JAABUO010000644.1_pt1 | contig 59327 bp, 57 predicted proteins | sample 5559291 | NCBI WGS metagenome assembly JAABUO01 (sample SAMN10711878, study PRJNA513372) | rock metagenome | isolation source: Antarctica rocks | place: Antarctica: Victoria Land, Finger Mt sud | reverse complement strand
GCGCGTTTCCTGCACCTGCACCCGGTCCGCGAACGTGTAGGGGTACGCCCGCGCCTCGGCGGGGCTGGGGAAGGGGACCGGATCGCCCCGGCGCAGCCGCAGCCAGGCCAGGTCCAGCGACAACGCCCGTTCTTCGGCCTCCGCCTGGGTGCCCGCGCAGATGACCGAGGCCGTGACCATCGCCTGCGGCGCAGACAGGTGTTCCGAGGGCGCAAACCCGTCCCGGTAAAGCCCCATCGCCTCCGCCGCGCCGTGCGGGTTGATGTGGTGCGCGAAGGCGAACCCCAGCCCGCGCGCCCCCGCCAGACGCGCGCTGTAGTCGCTCGACCCGAGCAGCCAGACGGGAGGCAACATCACGCCTGCGGGGACGGCCCTCACGGACTGGAACGGATGCCGTTCGGGGAAGCCGCCGCCCGCAAAGGCAAACAGATCGGCAAGCTGTTCGGGAAGATCGTCCGCGCCCGCCCCCGACGACCGCCGCAGGGCCAGGGCCGTGCGCGGGTCGGTCCCCGCCGCGCGCCCAATGCCTAGGTCAATCCGCCCCGGAAACAGCGCTTCCAGCGTCAGAAACGCCTCGGCCACCTGGAGCGGCGCGTGGTTCGGGAGCATGATCCCGCCCGACCCCACCCGCATCCGCGAGGTTTCCCGCGCCACTTGCCCAATCAATATCTCCGGTGACGAGCTGGCGATGCCCGGCATGTTGTGGTGCTCCGCCAGCCAGTAGCGCGTGTACCCCAGCGCGTCCGCTCGGCGGGCCAGGTCCAGCGTGTTCCCCAGCGCCTGCGCCGCCGTCATGCCGGACGAAACCGGGGCCAGGTCGAGAACGGAAAGTTGAAGTGCCATACCGCAAGAACCCCGACGGGGGAGGGGAAAGTTCCTGCTCAACTTGCGAGGCGAGGAAGACGTAATTCCCGGTACTGGAAGTGCCGGTCTACTATTGAGTGGAAGTGCCTCCGGCACTGAGGAACAGACCGTAGGGGTGCGATTCATCGCGCCCTGTCTACAATCGCGCCTCTCGTGGAAGAGGGCGCAATGAATCGCGCCCCTACATGATGCCCTGACTTCAGTCGCGGAGCGACTTTCACTCTGAGTAGCCCGGCACTTCCCGTGCCGGGTTCATCTTCGTCGTGACTTCCCCGTACCGCGCCAGCACCGCTGCGCCTAATGCTCGGTAGGCTGCGATGCGCGCGTCGGCGGTGGGGTAGGCGGGGTCCGGCACACCCGCGCCGTCCACGAAGCCGGGCTGGCCCGTCTGCGTGAGGTACTGGTGGGCGACAAGGACGCAAGCGCCTTCCCAGAAGATGGCCTGCACGTCTTCGGGGATCGGCTGGCCGTTCAGGCAGGTGGGCGCGAGGGGGATCAGGTCCAGCGTGTTGTGCTCCGTGCCCGCCGTCACGAACAGGCCCGCCCGGCGCATGGCGTGGACGTAGCGGGACAGGACGGCGGGCGTGTTGCGGTTGGGGATGAACTCGGCGCACGGGATGTGCCGCGCCTGAAGGTCGGCGATCAGCGCTTCGGGGGAGGCTTCGTACTCGGTGATGGGGGAAGCCCCGTCAACCAGGGTCGGGTAGCAGGGGATGCCGCCCAGGGCCAGGATCAGGCGGCGGGCGTGGTCGAAGTCCACGAAGGTTTCGGGGACATAAGCCGGCTTGCCCGCCTTCAGGAGCTGCGAGCGGATCTCGTTCTGCGTCCCCACGGCGTCGTCCGGCCCGGCCTTCGGCGGGGCGCCGTAGGCCCGCCCCAGCAGGGCGGGCCGGTCGCCTTCGGGGATTTTCTCAAACAGCGCCTCCTGGAACGCCTGCGCGACGTGCCGCTCCTGCAAGTAGACGGTCTCGCGCGGCGACCCATGCCGCGCGACGACGCGGTCCTTGACCGCCTCGGCGTCCAGCCCCGTTGTCAGCCCCGCGCCGGCGAAAACGGCGGCCAACTTGTCGGCCACGGCCGCCATGCGCGCCGAGTCGTTGTCCCGGATAACCTGGAGCAGCCCCCGCGCCTCGTCCGCCATCGGCGCGAACCGCGTGATGCCCTTGCCGCAAAAATAATACTTGCCGGGGTTGCCGGGGTCGTTGACCTTGACGCCCGCCTGGACGAGATCGTCCACCCGCGAGATGATTTCCAGCCCGAAGATCGGGAAAATCCCGCGCTGACCGGCCCGCGCCGCCAGTTCCGCATAGACCGAATAATCGTAGTAGTTGCTCGCGCCCAAAATCCGCACGTCCTGCGCGTCCGCCATCTCGACCGCCTGCCGGGTCGTCTCGAACGCGCTGAAGTTCGGCGGCAGGTGGACATGGGCGTTGATTTGCGGGCGCAGGGCTGGCGTCAAGCGGGCTGCGGCCCGCGCCCGGATCGCGTCGGGCGTCCCCAATTCCTGCATCGTCTCGATAAAGGGGCCTATCATTGCGGTCATCTTTGCCTTGCCTCGTGGATAGTCAGTCTGGCCCGGCCTTCAGGGCAGGTTCCGCTGCTGTATCCTCCAATTATACCAGTCCGGCGGCGCGTTTCCGACCCCGGCGGAGTGGATATAACCTGCCATGACCCAAGACGCCCTGCGCCTGGCCGAGTTCGTCAAGGACCACGACAAGCGCTTCGAGGCCAAAGCCAAGACCGACGACCCCAACGGCAGCCATGTCCTGCTGACGCGCGCCTCGGACGGCACGACGCTGAACCCGATCACCATCCCCGACCAGTACCGGGAGCAGCAGATCGAAGCCGACGACCCCGGCCCCACGGTGCGCGCCGCCTGGGAGAAGTGGCTGGGGGCGTCGTCAGTTGCGGCTGAAGGTTAAGGTGTACTTGCCGCCCGCTGTGCCGGCCGCTTTGGCCGGCCACTGCTCCGCGCAACCCCCCGTCCGGCTCGACTCTGTTCCCTGGGAGCAATCCGGGAACATCGCGTTGTCGCCGCCGGACACCGCCTCCGGCCTCAGCCACATGGCATGACCGTCACAGGCGACATAGTTGGCGCCGCCCGCGTGACGCGGGGCGCTGCCGCTTCCCACCGTCTTTCCGTCCTTCGTCGCCCCGTTGAGGAGCCGCCCGCCGACATTGCCGGTCGCATACAGAGCCTTCCCGAAGATACTGGTAGTCAGGGGGTAGGTCGCGTCGGTCAGTGTGCCGCCCTTGCCGTCGGATTCCGCGCTTCCCGTCGTGCCCGCATTTCCGAGGACCGAGCCGTCCAGAGTCTGAGGCCCGACATCAAGGGCGGTTCCGCCATGGTCTACCTCAAAGAAAAGGACCGTCTTGGCCGGGGCCGTCAGGTCGGCCGGGCCGGAGCCTTCTGCGGGCTGTACGATCTTGTGGGTGGAGAAGTCTATCGTGAACTGATGGCGGGCCAGGTCGGAATTCAGGCCATAGCCGACTGGGAGGCTGTTGGGGAAGGCCGCTGCTTCATAGTAGGCCGGGCCTGCCGCACTGGGACACCCGAACGGCGCGGCGGCTTTGACGTAAGGATACGTCTGGCTGACCCATTTGTCGCCCGCCCACATGAAGCCGCCGGGGAACGTTTCGCCGCTGTCGGCCACATATTGCAGCATCGCCATCCCGAGCTGCCGCTCGTTGGACAGGCAGACCGTGCGGCGGCCCCGCTCGCGCACGGAGGCGAACACGGGGAACAAGACCGCCGCGATGACCGCAATGATACCGATGACGGCGAGCAGTTCAATGAGCGTGAAGCCGGGGCGTTTCATGCCTTCTTAACGGAAAGGAAACCCGGAAGGGTTCGCCGGCACCCCCCAGCATCCTTCTTCCACACGGCTGCGGCTAATAGAAGCGGTAGAAGGCCATGAGCATGGGGCTTTTGATCTCGCAGTAAAGCCCCACGCCCGCCGCTTCCAGCCGATCATTGACCTGCATCCAGGATTGTGCGACCTCCTCCGGGCCGCCCGCCGGGAGGGCCTTGCCCGTTCGGACGAGGACGACCGCGCCTTCCGGGACCTCGCCCGGCCAGTCGGCGGCCAGGGACACGTCCCCGGCGAAGCCCGCTTCCGGCAGGGCGAACTGCTCGGCGATGGCGCGGCAGACCGCCGCCCGCTCATCTCTGGTTCGTCCTTGCTCTTCGTGCTGCGTGTTTTCCATAGTCTTTTGTCCTTTCAGGTTTGTCAGGGCGGCGCCGGGTCTTCTTCCAAGTGGTAGCGGCGCGGGATGTCGCGCAGGAAGCGCGCGGCCAGGGCGCGGGACGACGGGGCGGACTCGTCCGCCCGCCGGTACTCCATGAGCGAGCGCCCCAGCCAGGCCCAGGTCAGCTCGGTGTCAATGCCCGTGGAGGCGCGGACGACGAGTTTGAACCGGCGCTCGAACTCGGCATCCGTGTCCGACTCCGCCAGGGCCTCCCCCAACGCTTTCTGCATCCGCCGCCCCTCGTCGCGCCCGCCGGAGAAGTCGAACAAGGGCCTCGGCGCCTCCCCGCCGGGCGCCTCCCCGCCGGGTGCCTCCTCGCCCTCCGTCTGCGGCCCCCGATGCGTCAGCAGGCCGAGGAAGCAGGCGGCGACTATCACGAGGGCGAGGATCGCCCAGTAGAGCATGACCGTGTTCAGAAGCATGACGCGCCACCCCCCTGTTATGTTATTATCTGTACCGGATGCCCCCCGCTCCGTCCGCCAGCATCTGCTCGGCCCGGCGCAGCACCGCCGACCTGGGTTGTTTTCGGAGCGCGTTGCGGATCTCCATGAGGGCCAGTTGCCGATCCTCGTCCGTGCCGCGCCCCAGCGCCCGCCGGTAGGCGGCGGCGGCCTGGGGCCAGTCGCCCAGCGCGGCGCAGCATAGCCCTTGGTTGTAGCGCACATAGGACTTGCTCCCGTCCAAAGACTCGGAACGCCGACTGCTGACGAGGGATGCCTCGAACTGCCTGGCCTGGTATTGCAGCCACCCCAGAAGGCCCCAGCAGCCCGCGCTGCGCGGCAGGGCGCGGGTTGCCTGAATCAGCACCGCCACTCCCTGCGCGGGCCGGTGCGCCCGGTCCAGCCAGATGCCGAATCGGATGTAGGCGAGTTCCTGGTGCGGGTCCAGGCGGATCGCCTGCCGGAAGTCGGCCCAGGCCGCTCCCAGGTGTCGGGTCGCCGCTTCCGAGTCGGCCCGGATGACGTAGTCTATCGCCTGGGGCGCGACCCGGCCGGCCTCGGCGTCCCGGATCGCGGCGTCTTCCAGCGCGACGGCCGTAGCATAGTCGCCGAACTGCCAGGCGGACTCCCCTGGGGCGCGGCGGGCGTAGGGGGTCGGGAACGCCGGACGCCAGAGCGGCCCCGCGTTCGGCCGCCACGCGGCGGGCGTTGACAAGGCCCAGGGGCGATACACCGGCACGGCAGGGCGGCTCCCGCACCCGCAGGCCATCAGGGTTGCCACGCCCGCCAGCGCTAGAAGCCGCCGGCTTCGATGAGGCATCGTCCCAGGTCTCCGTGAGCCGTCGTCTACGCGCGCCGACGCGCCCCCGCCGACTGGGCCACCTCGATTTTGACCTTGCGGCCCCGCAGGGTGGCGCTACGGAGCGCGAGGACGACCTTCTGCGCTTCGGGCGCGGGCACCTCGACGAAGGCCGTGCGGTCTAAAATGTCAATCGCGCCGATGGCCTTGCCGGGCAGGCCTGCCTCGTTGCTGATGGCCCCCACCAGGTCGCCGGGGCGCAGGCCGTCCTGGCGGCCCAGGCCGACGAACAGGCGCGTCATGCCCACTTCCGGCTGCTCCGAGTCGGCGTTCAGCTCCTCGGCGGCCTCGGCGGGGCCGGAGTGCTGGGACTGCCACAGCATCTGCAAGGCGGCGGCGGCGATCTCCGCCGAGTCGTACTCCTCGGACAGCGCCTCCACCGTCGCCAAATGCCCGTCGAAGGCGCGGGCCGCCAATGTCTCGCGCAGGGACTCTTGGAAGAGGTCCCGGCGGCGGGCGGCGATGTCGGCCGCCGTGGGGATGCGGGCGGGCTTGATAGTCGCCCCGATCATCTGCTCGATGGCGCGCAGTTGGCGACGCTCGCGGCCTTCGACCAGGGTAATGGCGTCCCCCGCGCGGCCCGCGCGGCCCGTGCGCCCGATGCGGTGGATGTACTGCTCCACGTCCCAGGGGATGTCGTAGTTGATGACGTGCGTGACGGTCTCGATGTCCAGGCCGCGCGCGGCCACGTCGGTCGCGATGAGTAGGTCGGCCAGCCCTTCGCGGAAGCGGCGCATGACGCGGTCGCGGTCGGCCTGCCCCAAGTCGCCGTGCAGGGCCTCGGCGCTGTAGCCGCGCAGGCGCAGGGCGTCCGCCAGGTCGTTGGTCTCCTGCCGCGTCCGGCAAAAAACAATGGTCGGGCCGGGCGTCTCCATGTCCAGCACGCGCGCCAGGGCTTCCAGCTTGCGGCCCGGCGCGACCTCGTAGTAGGTCTGGTTCGTCGTTTCCACCGTGCGCCGCTGGGCGTCAATCGAGACATGGGCGGGGTTCTGCAAAAACCGCTGCGTCAGCGCGGCGATGCGCGGCGGCATCGTGGCCGAGAAGAAGGCGAGCTGGCGCGGCGTGGGCAGCTCGGCCAGGATCGTCTCCATGTCCTCCAAAAAGCCCAGGGCCAGCATCTCGTCGGCCTCGTCCAGCACGCAGAACTTGACGTTCTCCACGGACAACGTCCCGCGCCGCAGGTGGTCCAGAATCCGGCCCGGCGTGCCGACCACGATCTGCGCGCCTTCTTTGAGGGCGCGGAATTGCCTGTCCAGCGGCTGCCCGCCGTAGACAGGCGCCGTCCGCAGGCCCGTGTGCCGCGCGAGGGCGTGGATGCTGCCCGCCACCTGCACGGCAAGTTCGCGCGTCGGCTCCAAGACCAGCGCCTGCGTCTCGGTCTGGGAAGCGTCGCACCCCTCGATCAGCGGCAGGGCGAAGGCCGCCGTCTTGCCCGTGCCCGTCTGCGCCTGCCCGATCAGGTCGCGCCCGGCCAGCAGCAGGGGGATGGCCCGCGCCTGGATCGGCGTCGGCGCTTCGAAGCTCAAGTCGGCGATGGCGCGGACCAGCGGTTCGGAAAGGTTCAAGTCGGCAAACGCGGGCAATTCGGCGGCCTCTTCGGCTTCGGCGGGCGCTTCCTGTGGTTTCGGGATCGGGGCGGCCTTGACGGGCTTTGGGGCCGGTTTTGTGGTCGGAGCGGCGCGCTTGGCGCGCGGCGGCCCGGTGGAGGCCTTCGGCTTCGGCGCAGCGGCGGGCGGCGGCCAGGTGAAGGGCTTTTTCCCCTCCGGGGCGGCGTCCGCCTGCACTTGTGGCCGCGCTTTGGGGGGCGCGGTCGTCTTCTTGACATATTTTCTGTCGGGCTGCGGCTTGGGCGGTTTCGCCATGGGGTGTTCTCTCCGGGTTTCCCCGCCCTGAACGGCGGGGCTTTAGCTGATGTTTCGCAGGGCGGTCGCTAAGTCATGCCGCGGTCGCCACGGGTTGAAACCCGAGGCTGCCAAAAGCCCACTGTCCAGGGGACAGAAGATGCAGACTATCCCTTCTTGCGTCCCCTGGACGCTGGGCACGGCTCAACCTCGGATTTCAACCCGTGGCGTCTCAACCCGTGGCGGCTGCTTATTAGGCACTCTTTCCCACAGTGTACCCGTTTGGGGGTATAGTAGCAGCAGACGAACGTAGCAGCAGACGAACACTGTTTTGCCCCGCCAAACAGGGTGAACAGGGAGACGGACGATGAAGACCTGCGCGCGCTGTGGCCGCACCTATCCGCTGGACCAGACGATCTGCCCCCCGTGCGGCCTCGCCCTGCCGGGGATGCGCGGCCTGGCGGGCGCGGTCCCCGCCGACCCGGCCGTCGGCCACATAGACTTCCTGCTCGGTCAGCTCGACGAGTGGGTGACGCAGGGCTGGGTCGCGCCGGAGCAGGCGCGGCGGCTGTACGACACCTACCAGGAGCGTCGCCGGTGGCTGCTGTCCGGCCCGCCGCCCGTGGAGGTGCCCGCCGAGGCGCGGCCTCCGTCGCCCGTGCCCCCGGCGGCTCCCCCTCCTCCGCCTCCCCCTCCTCCGCCTCCGGTCCGCCGCCCGTCCCCGCTGGCGGCGTTCTTCGAGGAGAGCAACCTGTCGTTCTGGCAGCTCATCGGCGCTCTTCTGCTGCTGGCGGGGCTGGTCGGCCTGGTGCGCTGGACCTGGGGGTCCGTCGGCAAGTACCTCGTCTTCGCCCTGATGCTTGGCCTGACCGGCGGCCTCTTTGCCCTGGCCCGGTCACGCTTCGTCCGCGAGCAGCGCCTGACGCGGGCCGCGCTGACGGCCACTGCCGCGCTGCTCGTGCCGCTGGACCTGATTGCGGCCAACGCCTTTCATCTCCTGGGCGGCGCGCTGGGGACCGAATGGATCGGGCTGCTGACCAGCCTGCTTTGCCTGCCGCTTTACGGCTGGCTTCTGCGCCGCGAACCGGGCCGCTGGCCGGTCGTTCTCGCGGCGGCGGACGGCGCGGTCGCCGTTTACTTCGGCGTGGATGCCGGGCTGGGAGTGGCGCGCGCCTCTGAATGGCGCGGCCTTGTCTACGGGCTGTCTTACGGCGGCCTGGCCGCCCTGTTCCTGCTGGCGGCCCGGCGCGAGCGGGACGAGCGGCGCGGCCTCTGGTTCAGCACGGCCTCTGGGGCGGCCCTGGCCGCGCTGGCGCTTGCCATTTGGCGGGGCGCTCCCGACATCCTCGGAGCGCTGGCCTCGACGCTGCTGCTCCTGGGCCTGGTCTACGGCGTCGCCGCCGCGCAGTTTGAGGACCCCCACTTCGCCTTTTTATCGCTGGGAGCGGTCACGATTGGCGGGGCGCTTGCTCTGCACCGGGCGGGGCTGGGCGACTGGGAGGCCCGCTGGTATCTGTACGCCGCCTGGGTCCAGGCCGTCGGCTTCGCTTCCTGGGCGGCGGGCCGGTTCTTGACCCGGCAGGGGCGCGCGCCCCTGGCCGATGCGTGCCGGGACGGCGGGCTGTCCCTGGCGGGCCTGGCCGTGACCGCTCAGGCCGTGCGCGCGGCCCTCGCCCTGCCGGATTTTCCGCGCTTCGCCCTGCCCGGCGACCAGCTCTGGGGGGCGCTGCTGCCCGCCGCCCTGAGCCTCGGCTTCTTCCAACTCGCCCGCGTCCGCCCCGCCGTGTCCGGTCTGCTCGCTTACACCGTCATCCTAGCTGGCTTGATTGCGTCACATTACGCTCCGGCCGCTTCGCTGCCGCACCGTCAGCCTAACCTCGGTCTGTTCCTGGCCCTGGCTGCCCTGCTCCTCTGGCGGCTGGGACGGCCCCGCGCCGGTCTAGCCGCCGGGGTGTTGGCCTTGCTCCTCTGCGGCGCGTATGTTGCCGCTTCCCTCTTTTGGGGGACGACGATCCTGGCCCTGCCCCTGATCGTTCTGCTGTTCGCGGGGCAGGCGAGGGCGGAGGGCGCGCGGGCGATCTGGCCTGCCGCCGCCGCGTCGGTCCTGGAAGTCCTGCTGCTGGAACAGCGCGCCTTGCCCTGGGCGCACGCGCGCGGCGGCTGGGAGCAGAACTACGGGATCGGTCTGCTCGCCCTCAGCCTCCTCGGCCTGCTAATTGGGGATCGCTTGAAGGTGCGCGCCTGGACATGGGCGGCCCTCGCGATTTCGGCGGCGAACGCCCTGCTGCAACTGTTTTATGCCCTGTTCGGCGATCTGCCGTATTCGCCGCTCCTCCTGATGGGGCTGGGCGCGCTCCTGTCCGGCGGCATCGGCCTGACCCGGCGCCGCCCGCGCGCCGCCGACTGTGCCGTCCTCCTGACCGGGTTCTTCTACGCGGCCTTCGTGCTGGGCTATTTCAATACGACCCGCCCCGCCGTTGACGCGGCGCGCGAGGCGCTGACGGCGGGCGGTCTGCTCGTCCTGGCCTTGCTGCTTGGCCTGCTCGCATGGCGGCAGGATCGCCCCCATCTCCTCTATGCGGCGGCCCTGGCCGCCGCCATCGGCGAGGCGCACGGACTGCACCGGATCTGGCACCCCGCTCCCGTCGTCTACGCGCTGGCCCTGTGGCCGCTGGCCGCCGCCCTGTACGCCGCCGGAGTCTTGCTGGCCCGCCGCGCTCAAGGCGCCTGGCAGCGGCCGCTGCACACGAGCGCTTTGGGCATCTCCCTGGCTGCCCTGGCGGCCGCGACGGCGGGGACGCTGCTCCACTCCGGGCGCGGCGGGAGCGCCGCGCTGGTCGAAACCGTCTGCCTGTACGGCGCGCTGTACGCCGCCGCCGGGGTCGCAGTGCGGAGCGCCTCTTATGTCGGCCTGGCCGCCGCCATTTGGAGCGGCGCGTATGGGCTGGCGCTGCTGCGCGTCACGCCCGTGCTTTCATCGCCCGTCCTCGCCTTCCTCCTCAGCCTGGCCGGACCCGTCTGGCTCACCATCGCCCAGGGTGCGGCACGGGTTCCCGCCGCGCGCTTCGCCGCCCGCGCTCTAAGCCACCGGGCCATCTTCGTCGGCCTGGGCGCGGTCCTCGTCGCTCTGCTCGGTCTGGGCGGGAGCGACGACCGCTTCATCGTCTACACGCTGCTGGTGGCTGGGACAACCCTGCTCGGCGCGGCCTGGGGCCTGAACGCTCCCGCCTGGGGCCATGCCGGCGTCGCGGCCTATTTTCTGGCTTATTTCGCCTTTCTCTTCAAACGCCTGGGAGCGCCGGGCCTGCCCAACAGCGACTTTTATCTCATCCCCGCCGGGCTGTACGCTCTTCTGCTGGGCCTGCTCGCCCGCCGCGCCCACCGCCCCGCCCCGCAGACTTATTTTTTGGCGGGCCTGCTGCTGGTTCTGACGCCGACCTTTGTCGCCGCCTGGCAGGCGGGGGCCGGGCCGCTCCACGCCCTGCTGCTGCTGACGGAGTGCGTCGCCGCCCTGTTCTACGGGATCGCGGCGCGGGTGAAGGTGTTCGTCGGCGCAGGCGTCGCTTTTCTGGTCGCGCTGCTGCTGCGCGAAACGCACGGCTTGGTCGGGCACGTCCACTGGGCGGTCTATGCCACCCTTCTGGGCCTGGCGATCCTGGCGAGCGCCTTGTTCTTCGAGAAGCGCGGGGACCAGGCGCGTCGCTGGGCGCGGGCGGCCCAGGAGAAACTGCGGGAGTGGGACTGATCGGACTTCCCCAATAAGCCCGCCCCGGCCTTCAGGCCGGGTCAGACCTTTTTTATGCCCCAACGCCAAACCTATGCAGGAATCTCCGTGATGCGGGTAGAAAAGCAGGGTGAGAACTTTCGCAGGGAGATTACGAGCATGGCATCCTATGATGCAAAAATCGCCGGATACACCGTCACCATCAACTATCAGCAGGGCGGGACCAACCAGATCGGCGTCAAAAAACCCGCCAAGGTGAAAGCCTGGGCCATCTGCCCCGTCTCGGAGAAGCGGATCGAAGGCGCGTCCAACTCGATGGGCGAGGCGACGCGCGATGTCGAGAAAAAGGTCGCCGAGAGCATCCAGACCGAGACCGAAGCCAAGATCGCCGAGCCGGCGGAAGTCTAGAAGACCGAGGCACCCATGACGGACGCTTGGGGGCGGCGGGAGCTGATCGGGCGCGGCGTCGCGCTGGGCGCGGGCGTATTCGCGTCCGCCCTGCCCGTGCCCGCCGAGGCGCGGGAGAAGGCGGGCGGGGCGGCGGGCGACTCGTTCACCTTTCTGCACTACACCGACATCCATGTCGAGCCGGAGCTGCACGCAACCCAGGGCTTCGCCAAAGCCATTGACGCCATGAAGTGCGCCGCCCCCGGCGCGGCCTTCGCGCTCTGCGGCGGCGACCTCGTGTTCGACGCCAACGCCGTCCCCTTCGCCCGCGCCGCCCATCTGTACGACCTGTACGGGGAGCAGTCGCGACGCCTGGGGGTGCCCATCCATCACTGCCTCGGCAACCACGACATCTTTGCCCTCGGCCCCGCCGGAAGTGGCGTTCCCGCCGACGACCCCCACGCCGGCAAGGCGCTCTTTCTGGCGCGGACGGGCCTGAAACAGACCTACTACTCCTTCGACCACGCCGGCTGGCACTTCGCCGTGCTCGACACCGTTCAAATTACTACCAGTTCAACAGGCGACCGTTCCTGGCGCGGCTTCGTGGACGACGCCCAGATGGTCTGGCTCGCCGCCGACCTCGAAAAGACCGGCAAGGCCACGCCCACGGTTCTGCTCGTCCACATGCCGATTCTGTGCGCTATCACGCAGTATACTAAAGGCACGACGGAGCCGACCCCGGACAAGCTGATCGTCGCCAACGGCAAGGCGGTCAAAGAGCTGATCCAGCCCTACAACGTCAAAGCCGTCCTGCAAGGCCACACCCACGTCGTCGAGGAGATCGCCTACCTCGGCGCCCGCTACATCTCCGCCGGGGCCGTCTGCGGCGACTGGTGGAAGGGCTGGCGGCTCGGCGTCCACCCCGAAGGCTTCACCGTCTGCACCGCCCACGCCGGCGGCGACTTCACCTGGCGCTACGTCCCTTACGGCTGGGCGGCGGACAAGGCCGCCTGATATGAGAATCCTCGCCATCGGCGACATCCACGGCTGCTCCTCCGCCCTGGACACCCTCCTGGCCGCCGTTGCCCCCACGGCTGACGATACTCTGGTCACGCTGGGCGACTATGTGGATCGGGGGCTGGATAGCCCCGGCGTCCTGGACCGCCTCCTGGTGGTGGGCGAAAGCCTGCACCTGGTCGCCCTGCGCGGCAACCACGACCAGATGATGCTGAACGCCCGCCGCGACCCAAAGGCATTCTCGGAGTGGCGGCAGGTCGGCGGCGACGCCACGCTCCGCGCCTACGGCAGCCTGGACGCCGTGCCGCCCGCCCACTGGCGCTTCTTGGAAACGCAGTGCGTGGACTCGTGGGAGTGCGAGACCCACTTCTTCGTCCACGCCGGCGTATACCCGGACGTGCCGCTTTGGGAGCAGCCCAAGCATGTCCTGTATTGGCAGCGGTTTGAACGTGTTCGGCCGCACGAGTCCGGCAAGATCATGGTCTGTGGGCATACCAGCCAGAAGAGCGGCCTGCCTCGCAACCTCGGCTTCGCCGTCTGCCTGGACACCTACGCCTACGGCGGCGGCTGGCTTTCCTGCCTGGACATCGGGAGCGGTCAAATCTGGCAGGCGGACCACAACCGCCATGTGCGTCAGTTCTGGCTGGACGAGCGCCTGGAGGAAGGCGGATAGGCCGGCTTTTCAGGTAAAATGCAGGCAGGAGAGCGCCGTGACCATCACCATTGAATTGTCTGCCGCGGAGGAGGCCCGGCTGCGGGCGCAGGCGGGGCGCGAACAGCGCGACCCCGAAACCATTGTCCACGCCCTCGTGCGCGCCGGGCTGGAGCCGACCCCCGCCCAAGCCCTGCTCGACACGCCCGTCTCCGAGGAGGCCCACGCCCGCGTCGTCGCGCTTCTGATGAAGGACGGCCTGCTGACGACGCTGCCGACGCGCCCGCTCGGGCCGCCGCCGCCGCCGATCCACGTTCAGGGGCCGCCCGTGTCCCAGACGTTGCTGGAAGACCGGGAGTAGGCCCTATGGCGATCTGCTTTCTCGACAGCAGCGCGGTCGTCAAGCGCTATGTGCCCGAAACCGGCTCCGCGTGGATACACGGGCTGACCGCGCCCCAGGCGGGGAACCTGCTGTATGTGGCGCGCATCACGGGTGCGGAGGTCGTCGCGGCCGTCGTCCGCCGCCAGCGCCGTGGTCAGATCGCTCCGGCTGATGCCGCCGTCGCGCTGGCGGCGTTCCGACGGGACTTCCCGCTTGCCTATCCCGTCATCGAGGTACTGGCGGCGACGGTCGCCCACGCGATGGACCTGGCCGAGCGGCACGGCTTGCGCGGGTATGACGCCGTGCAGCTTGCCGCCGCGCTGGAGCTGAATGCGCGCTGCCTGGCGGCCGGGGCCGCGCCGCCGTTAGTCATCACGGCGGACGTGGAGCTGAACCAGGCTGCCGCCGCCGAAGGGCTGGCGGTGGACGACCCGAACGCCCACCCATAAGTATCCGGGATTTTGAGGCCGGTTGTACCAGCCCTTGACCTTCAGAACGCCTCCCGCTGTTTGGCGACAGCGGGGGGCGTTCTGCTTTCAAAATAAGGCCGGCGGGCTTGCGACTTTTTACCCCCTCCGATGCAACTCTATAGATGAGAGCGCATTCCGAAGGCTGCTTTCTGCATGACACACTTCAATCTGGATCGAATGACGGACGAGAACTTATGCGCGCTGGTGGGGCGCGAGCCGGGCGCGGAGGATTTCCTGTTCCTGCGTCACATCGAGCCGGTCACGCGCTTCCTCATGGGGCGGTATCAGGGCATCGAGCATGAAGCGGTCGCCGCCGAAGTCCTTTTGGACGCCCTGGAGTACGTCGGCCGGCATGGGGTGACGAAAAGCTTCCGCGCCCTGCTGAGGCGTGTGGCGAACCAGTATGGCTGGAAGGCCAAGCAGCGGGCCGATGCGCGTGGGCAGTATGAGACGCCTTGGGATGAGGCGCGGGAAAGCGGGCGGGCCGCCGACGATCTGGAAAGGAGGGTTCTGGAGGAGGTCACGCTGGCGCAGGCGCTTCAGGAACTGACCGCCGCCGAGCGCGCGTTTCTGCTGCTGCGTTATGTGGACGGGCTGGGGGAGGCCGAGATCGCCCGGCAGAGCGGCAAAAGCGTGAGCGCGGTCAAATCGTCCCTGTATCAAGCCCGCCGCAAGCTGCGGGCGGATCGGAACCTGGCGGAGTTCCATCATCACGAAAGGAAAACAACCATGCAAGGCTGGTTCTTGGCGGGGAGTCATCCCCAGAATTACGAGATCGGAGTCGTCCGGGAGGGGACGCGCACGGGGAAGCCCAGCGCCTCCCTCAAGTCCAAAGGGGATGTGTCCGAGGGCTTCGGGACGCTCATGCAGATGTTCGGGCCGGACAAGTACCGGGGCAAGCGGGTACGCTTCTCCGGCCAGGTCAAAGCCGAAAGCCTCGCGCGCAACGCTGCGCTGTGGCTGCGGGTGGATGGACCTGACCAGAGCAAGCCGCTGCGGTTCGACAACATGACCGATCGGCCGATCTACGGAACGTCGGACTGGCGGCGCTGTGAGATCGTCTTGGATGTGCCTGTGGAGAGTACCGACATCGCGATGGGCGTCCTGCTCGCCGCTTCCGGGCAGGTCTGGGTGACGGACCTTCAGTTCGAAGAAGTTGGCCTGGACGTGCCGACGACCTCCTCGGAGAAGGAGCAGCCGACCGAGCCGCAAAACCTCAGCTTTGAAGCTTAAGCTTTGAAGCGTATTCGGAAACAAGAGAGAGCCTGCCGCCGCTCCGGTCGGCTCTTCGCGGGCAAGAACAGAATAACGGGCGGCTCAAAAAAGTTCTAAAACCCCCTTGACAATACAGGGGATCTCTGCTAGAATGGGGAAATCACGGCAAACAACGGGCGAAAAGTTTTCCCCGGCTTTGTTTACAGTAAACAAGCCAGCGTCAAATTAAAGAAATGCGATCTTCCATCCGCCAAGTGGCCGCCCGCGCCGGGGTCTCGCCGATGACGGTCTCGAACGTCCTCCGCAACCGCGCGGACAAGATGGGCGAGGAGACGCGGCGGCGGGGAGTGCCTAACTTCAGTCGGCAGCCTTCAAGCCTCGGACGGGGCAAGGGTTGAACTACCATCGTCAGTAGTTCTGCCGGTCTCGGTCCCGAAAATCAAAGCCGACTGAAGTTAGGCACTCCCGGGGCGGTCTACGGCGGCGCGTCCTCCAGGCGATCCACGACCTGGACTATGTGCCGGTCCGCGCGGCGGCGCAGAACCGGCACATCACGACGGGGGCGATCGGCGTCGTCTTCCTCTGAGAGATGGAGGGCGTGGTCAGCTACCCGACGTTCTTCGGCATGTGCCACCGCGCGCCAGCTCGACCATGACCTGACGATTTTCCTGCGCTCCGAGCCGGACTGGGTTGAGCCAGGCACCGAGGCGCAGTTCCTGGACCGCCGCTGTGACGGCTTTATCTTTGTCGGCGACAACCGGCGCGAGGTTTCCGAGGTCTTGATTCGCCACGCGGTTCCCGTAGTCGAATGCTTCAGCGTTCACCCCACGCCGGGCGCGGTGCGCATCACCAGCGACAACGCGATGGCGATGCGCCTGGCGGTCGGGCACCTTGTGGGGATGGGGCACCGGCGCATCGCCCACCTGGCCGGCCCTTCCATCGGGGCGGAAGGCGATGAAAGGCGGCAGGGTTTTAGTGACGCCATGCGCGAGAGCGGCCTGACGTGCCACGCCGACTGCGTCGTGCAGGTGGACACTTGGGGCGAGTTCTGGGGCGTTGGCGGAGACGACGGACAGCTCGCGCACCCCCCCGTCGAGGCTGTGCTGGCGCAGGATGTCACCGCCGTCGTCTGCGCCAACGACCTGTTCGCCTTGGCGCTCTGGCGGGGGGCCGAGGAGAAGGGCCTGCGGGTGCCGGAAGACTTGTCCATCACGGGCATGGACAATATCCTGGAGGGCAAGCTGCGGGGTTTAACAAGCGTCGCCCAGCCCTTCGAGCAGATCGGTCACGCCGCCGTGGATGCGATTATTGCCCTATTGAAAGGCGCGGGCGCGGCGGAGGCGAGCCGTGTCCTGCCCGTCGAACTGATTGAACGCGCCTCGGTCGCCGCGCCGAAGAGAACCTAGAACGTCAACGCCGATGACCTTATCTTTACATCCTGCCCTGCGCGCCCTCGGCCTGACCCTCGGCGGCCTGGCCCTGCTGGTCGGAGGGTCTTTGGCGGCCTACACCGGAATGAAATCGCTGGCGCAGGCGGGGATGCCCGCACCGCCCACGCCCGTGGCGACAACGCCGCCGCCGCCCGCGCAGGGGGCCGACCCCGCCGCGACGATGGAGCGCGCTCGCCTCCTCGCCCGGCAGTCGCACGGCGACTGGTCGCGCCTGTCGGCGGCCGACCAGCGGCTGCTGGACGGCCCGACGGGAGGCCGCGGGCGCGATCTGCTGCGCTCGATAGTGCGCGAGCAAGCCGCGCCACGCGAGACGGCCGGCGCGCGGCCCACGATGTCTTCCCCTCAGCAGCGTCCGTAGCGCTGAGGAGGAGCCGAACCCCGGCAGGCGGACCCGGCTTTGTCCGCCATTTTCAAAGAAAGAGGACGCAGATGTTTTCACCTAGAGACGGTAGGCGACGGGGCTTCACCCTGATCGAGCTGCTCGTCGTCATCGCCATTATCGCGATTCTCGCCGCCATCTTGTTCCCCGTGTTCCAGAAGGTCCGCGAGAACGCCCGCGCGGCCAAGTGCGCCAGCAACTTGAAGCAGCTCGGCATCGCTACTCTTCAGTACCAGCAGGACTACGACGAATCCTACCCGGACGGGTGGCACCCGGACGGGGGAAACGGCACACAGACCGGCTTGATGATGTGGCGCGTCGTGCTCCTGCCCTACATTGGGGGAGGATATATTCCCAAAACCACTGCTGACTTAGGCGGTGCCGCTGAAAAAGCCAGCTTTGACAGCGACAATGTCCTTTCCTGCCCGGACGCCCCGACTAACTCGGCGCACTTCTACCAGACCTCCTACGGCTACAACACCTCGGCCCTGACCGGCAACTGGGAGAACGGGACCGGAAACGAGGACGGCAACAGCCCCCTGCACTACATCGGCAAGAAGCTGTCCCAGATCCGCAGCCCTGCAAATGTCGTCGCCTACTGCGATGCCGCCCTGTTCTACAGCGGTGGTGCGAGCGCCAAGGCTGACCCGCACTACAGCGACGCCAACGGCAACTGCACCGGGTATGAGACGAACGGCGGCGCAAACGGCGTCGGTGCCTGCGGCCCGTTTGCAATGAACCCGGACGCCTGGATACCGGAGACGGGCAGTGTGGACTGGAGCGTCGGGGTCCCCGGCGGCAACAGTGACTGGGCCGCCAACGATGACCGGCGCCCGGCCTCGCGCCATAACAAGCGGATCAACTGCGGCTTCGCCGATGGGCACGTCAAGTCGGTACTGGCCGCCCCCACGCTGGACGCCCGCATCGGCTCCACTCAAGACATCTGGCATGACCACGACTAGAGAGGCGCCTGTGCGTGACACTCTGAACAGCACCCGGCGGGGGGCGGCATCAGCCGCCCCCCGCTGGTCCCTGCCCTGGAAGGCCGGGCTGCTCGCCGTGTTCGCGCTGCTCGCGCTCGGCCTGACCTTCTGGGACATCACCCGCGCCCCCGCCTACCAAGACCGGCGGCTGTCCCGACTATCGCTTGCCCAACTCGAACGCGAGCGCGGCGGGCGGATAGATGACCCGTGCCTGCTTTATTACATCGGCCTGCGGCTGGACCAGCAGGGCCGTTACGCCGAGGCCGACCCTTACCTCCGCAACGCCGTTGGCCTGGACCCGGACTCGCCGCGCCTGCGCGACGCCTGGATGCAGGCGCTTCTTGGCAGCGGCCTGACCACGGCCGCCTTCGGAGAGACCTCCCAATACGCCGGCACGCACATGGATTCGGCCCCGGCCCATCTCATCCTGGGCAAGTTCTATGCCTCCCAGAACTCGATGATCCGCGCCTCCCAAGAACTGTCCCGCGCGGTCGCGCTCGACCCGAATCTGGGGGAAGCCTGGTCCCTGCTGGCCGTCGCACAGTCCAGCATGGGCCATGTTCCCGAGGCCCTGGCCGCCGCCGAGCGCGCTGTGGCCCTGCGGCCCCATGATGCGACCGACCGGCTGGGCCTGGCCCTGCTGCTGGCGCGTCAGGCCCAGCGCCCGAAGGCGCTGGTAGAATTCGCGCAGGCCGTCGCACTCGGCCCGGACTCCGCCCCCGCCCACCTGGCTTACGCGCGCTACCTGCTGACGACGACGACCGGGCCGGACGACGACCGCCGAGCCGAAGCCGAGGCGTGGCGCGCGCTCGCCCTCGGCCCCGCCGACGCGGGGGCGTCGCTGACGCTGGGGCAGGCACTCACCGCCCAGGGCCGGGCCTCAGAGGGGCTTCCGTTTCTGCTCCAAGCCGCTCGCCGCAGTCCCTACGACGCCGCCCCCGCCCTAGTCCTGTCTCAAGCCTACTACCGGCTGGGGCAGACCGTCCCGCAGAAGACCTGGCAGGCCGAGTACCAGACGCGGCAGCGGCGCGCGTCGGCGGAGGCCGACCTGGTGACGGCCATCCTGAAGGCCCCAGACGACGCCCGCCCGCAGCGGAAGCTGGCACGGATGCTGGCCGAGGAGGGCGACATCGCCGGCTGCCTCCGCCATCAGTCCAAAGCTCTGCACTGCGCGCCGGATGCCGCCCCCGCCCAGGCGGCCGCCGCCGAAGACCTAGCCGCCACCGGCCACGCCGCCGACGCCCTGCCGCTGGCGCAGCGAGCCACCACCATCGCTTCCCGAAGCCCAGCGGCCTTCGAGGCACTGGCCGACGTGCAGCTCGCCCTGGGGCAGCCTATTGAGGCCCTAAAAACTTACGGCAAGGCCGCCGCCCTGGCCCCCTACCGCACCCCGGTCTATCAGGCCCGGCTCGACCTCTATGCCCATCAGCACACACACACGGGACTAGCCCTGTTGCCCGCTCAACAGTCTCTTCGCACACGAAAGGACACTCGATCCCATGCAAAATAAGATCAGCACCCCCATCGCCGCCGCCGCCGTTGCCGGCGTCCTCATCGTCATCCTGGTCATCTTCCTCGTCGTCCACAGCCGGCCGGCTGCGGTCCCGAGCGGGCCGTCCGCGACCGCCGCCTACACCCACCCTGGCCCCGGCAACCACCCGTAGGGAGCTGGCATTTCCGGGCGACTGAAGTCGCGGCAACAAAAGCACAAAGTCCGCCTGCGCGGACACGGAGAGGACTGGGTTCCGAATCTGTATTAACCTGCGGAGGCAGGTTTTGTGCCTTTGTTGCCGCGACTTCAGTCGCCCGGCCTGTAGCCCTCCTGAACTCCTGCCGCCCCTTTTGTGTTGAAAGAAGCATGACCCACCTGCCTAAAGCTCTTTTCACCCCCCTGCTCCTGGCCGCCGCCCTGACCGCCGCTGTCCCGGCGCGCGCCGCCGCAAAGGTCGCGCCCGTGACGCCGCTGAAAGCCGCGCTGTTCCCGCTCGCCGACGTCCGCCTTCTTCCGAGCATCTTCAAGGACGCGCAGGAGACCGACCGGGCGTACATGCTCCGGCTCGACCCGGACCGGCTGCTGAACGGGATGCGTTTGGCAGCGGGGCTGACGCCGAAAGCGCCCACCTACGGCGGGTGGGACAGCGGCGGGGCGGGGACGGTCGGCCACTATCTCAGCGCCGCCTCCCAGATGGCCCAGGCCACGGGCGACCCGGCGCTGGGGAAGCGCGTCAGTTACATCGTCTCCGAAATGGCCGCCTGCCAGAAAGCGGGCGGCAGCGGCGGCCTGTGGGCGTCGCCCTGGGACCGCGATTGGTTTGCCAAACTGGGGCGGGGCGAGGTGCAGACGATGAGCACGACGCCCTGGTATACCACCCACAAGACGCTGGCCGGCCTGCGCGACGCCTATCTGGTGGACGGCAACGCGCAGGCGCGCGATGTGCTGGTGAAGATGGCCGATTGGTGCGTCGCCGTCACATCCGGGCTGACCGATGACCAGTTCCAGCACATGCTCGGCGACGCGGGCACGATGGGCGAGTTCGGCGGCCCGCACGAGGTTCTGGCGGACGTGTATGCCATCACGGGGGATGCGAAATACCTGACGCTGGCCGAGCGCTTCAAGCACCGGGTCGTCTTCGACCCGCTCGCGCGGGGCGACGCCTCGATTTTGACCGGCCGGCACGCCAACACCGAAATCCCCAAGTTCGTCGGCTACGAGCGCATCTACCAATTGACCGGCGACAAGTCCTACGGGGACGCCGCCCGCAACTTCTGGGAGGACGTCACGACCGAGCGGTCGTGGGCCAACGGCGGCGACAGCCAGTGGGAGCACTTCTTCGCCCCCACGGAGTTCGAGAGCAAGCTGCATGAGGTCTGCGGGCCGGAAACCTGCAACACCTACAACATGCTGAAGCTGACGCAGCAGCTCTACACCCAGGCCCCCTCGGCGCGCTACCTGGACTACTACGAGCGCGCCCTGTACAACCACATCCTGCCCTCCGAAGCGCCCGGCGGCGGGTTCGTCTACTACACCCCGATGCGCCCTGGCCACTACCGCGTCTTTTCGCGCGACTACGACGCCTTCTGGTGCTGCGTCGGCACCGGCATGGAGAACCACGGCAAGTACGGCGGCATGATCTACGCCCAGGCGAAAAATCGACTGTACGTCAACCTGTTCATCCCGTCCATGCTCACGGATCGCGCGCACGGCCTGACGCTGCGCCAGGAGACGACCTTCCCCGAGGAGCCGAAGACGCGGCTGGCGCTCACGCTCAAAGCGCCCCAACGGATGACCCTCAGCCTGCGCTATCCCGCCTGGGTCGCGCCGGGCGCGCTCTCGGTCCGCGTCAACGGCCACGCCGTTCCCACGTCCGCCCGCCCCGGCTCGTATGTGGACGTTTCGCGCGTCTGGCGCTCCGGCGACCGGGTCGAGCTGGGCCTGCCGATGCGTCTGACGACCGAGCCGCTGCCGGATTCCAAAGACTACGCCGCCTTCTTCTACGGCCCCGTCCTCCTGGCCGGCCCTTTGGGGACCGAAGGGCTGACCCCCGCCGACTTCCACGGCGGCGGCCCCTTCGACTCGCCGGGCCAGACCGCGCAGAAGAAGATTCCCGAAAGCCACGTCCCGGTTTTCATTGGGACACCTGAAATGGCCCTCGCCCACATCGCTCGTGTCCCCGGCAAGGCGCTCACCTTCCAAACGCGCGGCCTGGCGCAGCCCCACGACGTCACGCTGGTCCCCTTCTACCGCGTGTTCTTTGAGCGCTACACCTTGTACTGGCCCGTCCTGACCCCGGCGGCCTACGCCCAGCGGCAGGCGCAGCCGCCCAGGAGCAGCGCGACGTCGAGACGCTGGACGCGCGCACCGTGGACCGCGTCCGTGTCGGCGAACCCGACTCCGAAACCGCCCACGCCTTCACCAGTCCGAGCGGCACGGAGGCCCCTGGATTTATCCATGGGGAGGAAGTGCCGCCTTGCCTGTCCGCAGGCAAGATATTCTCTCGTTCTCGCTTTAATGCCTGCCTCTTTGGGTATAATATCAGTGTGCATTTCAGCGTAAAAGATATTCTAAATGCACTGTTCAAAGGCACTCCGCTTGCGGAGATAACAGTTCTGAACATTGATAAGTCAACATATGCGGTTGCTGTGCCTCACGCCGTTGCACAGCGTAAAATGTTGAGACGGTTCTCAGTTTTCTGAGAAGTGGCCCCCAGGTGACTGGTGAGGCACGGGCTGCAAATGTAAGGTAGCCTCTGGACGGAGCGAGCCAGGGATGGCATTAGAGGCATCGCCTTTCGCTACTGTCAAAGCCCCTGGCTTTAGCCATGGGGTTACTTACTGACTGGCTTGGTGTGATCCGGCTCCGGGTCTTGTAAGAAACGGACTGCCTTGATCGTGTCGTGCCCCAGGGCCAGTGCCTTCATGATCCGGTGGGAGCCGTCCATCAACCAGCCCCGCTCCGAGAAGATTATAGGGCACTCCAGGTCAGCCACCATGATCCGTCTCGTCTTCGCCGCCATCTCACGTTTCGTCAGCGTCAGCGTCTCCGCCAATGTTTGCTCTAGAGAAGACAGCGGGATGTTCTCGACGGGCAGAGAAGCGGCATGGTGCCAGAGGCCATTGATGCTCCACATGGATAACGTGATCCCGTCCTCCGAGGAGCAGATATATCCATGCCAATCCCTTTCTTCCTTGGGGACTACTATTTCTTCCACAACATACCCCCTGTGTCACTCGCAAGAGCACACGCCCTAGCGGCCTGCCGCCTAAATCCACTGGTGGCCACTACCTGCACCCGAGGACCGACGATTGACTCGACATCCTGGCCACGCCACGCAGTCACAATTGTGTGTTCTGCCGCTTCGCTTGTCGTTGTTCTTTTTTCTCAGCCGTTGTCCTTGTTGGCGGAGAGGGCTTGCCATTCGCTGGCAAGCAAGGAATGAACCACTTGATCCCCAAAACGATCCCCATAGAAAATGTTTTCCCTCAACGTACCTTCCTTTCGGAAACCTAGTCTTAGGGCAATCGTACAACTTTTTGTGTTCTCTTTATCTGCCCGTATCTCGATCCGGTTGAGGTGGAGTTCCCCGAACCCATAATCCAGCATCGCACGCACAGCCTGTGTCATCAGCCCTTTGCCGCGGAAGCCGGGGCCAAGCGCATAGTCCACCTCGGCACTTCGGGTCCAGTCGTTGACGTTGTTGATCCCCAAGACGCCGACAAGTTCGTTCCGGAGGCGGAGACCTGCCCAAAAGCCTTGCCGATTCGCAAAGCGTCGCAGTGAGTCTTCAATGAACTGGCCTGGCTGACCGGTGTAGAGCCACTCCAGCCCATGGTCGGTGATGCTCCTCTTCAGTGCTTCCAATTCTTGTGCCTCTGCGTGCTCAAGGAGATGGAGTTGAAGGCTTGGGTTGACGGTGCAGATTAACATGCAAATAGTCTTAATCTCTACAGCATCCCAGTGGCCTGGATAGACACTGCCGACACTCATGGCTCTAGGAAGCCCGCAGAGCTTCGTTAGGGCGCCGGAGGAGTTTCCGAAGTGGGATAGGCTAAGACCAACCGGTCCTTCCACGCCCACGGCCGATCAGCCCCGAATGAGCAGCAGCATGGCAAACCTGTCGCCGGACCAGGTGTAATACTCCTGCCCGGCGGCGTCCTTGCCCCAGCGCACCCCGTACTTGTCCAGCATCGGCGTCAGCGCGGCCTCCACGTCGGCCTCGGTGACGCCCAAAATGGCGGCGAGTTCGGCTTTGGAGCGGCGCATCTCCTGTCCCTCGAAATAGGGTTCGGCGAGACAGCGCAGGGCGCGCAGGATCAGCGGGTTTTGGGCGAAGACCGCCGCGCGGGCGACCTTCTCGGCGATCTGCTCGTCGGTCGGCAGGTCCGAGGCATCACAGAGCGTGACGATGTCGAACGAGGTCCCCGCGCCGCCCCCGCCGCGAATCTGGTTGATCAGGCTGCCGACGGAAATGCCGGACGTCTTGTTCTTTTCAGTCAGGCTCTGTTTGAGATGACGTAGCATGGCGTCTCCCGCCACGTTAATCATGTCCTGTTCCGGGGGCGCGGAAGCCGCCATCCGCGCTCGCAGCGCGTCGAGTTCCTGGCGCAAAGCGGCGAGGTCGTTCTGCATGTCCGCAAGAGTTACTTCGCTCATGGTGTGTCCTCCATTAGTTGGTCTGCGTGAATTGATAGATCGTCGTCCGATCTGCCTCGTCCTGACGCCAGTGTGTGTAGGTGACGTGGGTGGGTGAGAAGGCCGGAACCGGGTCCCCTAGCGAGATTGCCCCTTCCCACCGCTCCGTCGTCCAGCCGTCGGACTCGGTGCGGCTCCAGGTACGTGCCTGCGATGCGGCGGCTTCGGCCTGCGCTTCCGCCGTGACCTGCGCCATGACCGCGCGGCGCAGGCGGGGCGGCGGGGCGGGGCGGGGCAGATGGGCCAGCGCCTGCTGCACCAGTTCCTGTTCGGTCATGCGTCTTGTCCTTCTTCGTGTCCTTCTTCGTGTCCTTCTTCCGTCAGCCAGGCGCGGGCGACGGCTTGGAGGCGTAAACGTCCGGCGTTGAGGCGCGACTTGACCGTTCCCAGCGGACAGCCGGTGATGCGGGCGATGTCGGCGTAAGGCAGCCCCTCCATGTCCCGCAGGACGACCGCCTCGCGCTGTTCGGGCGGCAGCCTCGCCAGAGCCTCGCCAACCGCCTGCTCCAAAGCGTTCGCGATGACTTGATCGCACGGGCCGGCCGCGCCGGGCAGCCCCTCCGTGAGCGGCCCGGTCGGCAGCTGGGGCGCTTTGGCGTGGTCCAGCGCGAGCCGGCGGGCGACCGTGAACAGCCAGGTGCGGAAGGCGGCGGAGGGATGGTAGGAATGCCGCGCCCGCCAGACGCGCAGCCAGCACTCCTGCGCCAAGTCCTCGGCCACGGACGGGTCGGCGACGAGCCGCGTCAGGTAGTGGAACACCGCCCCCTCGTGCCGCCCCAGCAGGGCGTCGAAGGCTTGTGCGTCCCCTCGCGCCGCCCGGCCCATCAGCGCCTCATCCGGCCCGTCGGCCTCTCTCATGTCCTTCTCCTCGGCCCGTCACCCCCTTAAACGAGAGCGGAGCGGGAAAGTTCGGCAGGAAGCGGGTGGGCGGGCGGCGAATATGAAGGGAGCAACTCTCCGAGGCCGAAGGGAACCATCGTCCGATGAATACGACACGCCTGCTTTCCCCCTTCGCCCTGTCCCTGCTGGCCCTCGCGCCGGCGGGCTGCGGCCACAGGGACACCATTGTGGGCAAATGGCAGGGCACGGTCACGCAGCCCAGAGGGACCATGAACACTACGTTCGAGTTCACCCCGGACGGCAAGGAAATCATCGGCATTCAAGGGAACATGGGCGCAATGCCGATCACGATGGGCGGCGCGGGCGCCTACACGGTCAGCGACACCACCCTGACCCAAACCCTCACGACGCTGACCTTCGGCGGCCGGTCCATGCCCGTGCCCACGGCTCAAGCCAAGCCTCAGTCAAACACGTTCACGCTGGACGGCGATCACCTGACGCTGACGAATCCCGGCAGCAGACAGTCTCTGACACTGACGCGCATGAAGGAGTAGAAGACGATGCCGATGAGTGCTTGTGTGCGCCCGCTTACGGGCGCGCTGTTGCTTTTCGCTTTCTGTCACCTGAGCGTGGCTGCCGCCCCCGCCCTGCTCCCCGCCGGCTTTCTAAGCGCGCGGGGCAGCCAGATCGTCGGCCCCGACGGCGTCCCCGTCCGCATCGCCTCCGTCGGGCTGGCCGGCCTGGACATCGTCGGCGGCCGGCTGGAGCTGGCCGGGCCGTTTCGCGGCATCGAGGGCCATGTGGCTGCCATGAAGGCGCGGGGCTTCAACTGCATCCGCGTGGACTGGATGGACAAGACCCTGGATGACCCCGTCGCGATGGGGCAGCTCGACCAGCTCGTGGCGGCGTGCAAGAAGGCCGGCCTGAAGGTGATCTTCAACAACCACAACAACGAGGCCACGTCCGCCAACTGGAGCAATGCCGCGCAGCAGTCCAACGGCCTGTGGTTCGACACCGGCCCCGGCACGGACGGCACGGACGGAGCGGGCGACAGGGGCACGGTCAGCGCGGCGCGGTTCCGGCAGGACTGGGTGACGTTCGCCCGGCGCTGGGCCGGGAACTCGACGGTGATCGGCTTCGACATCCGCAACGAGCCGTGCGCCCACACCGCCACCCCCGCCCTCTGGGGCGGCGGGGGGCCGACCGACATCCACGCGATGTACCAGGACGTCGGCAACGCCGTCCTCGCGGTCAACCCCGACGCGCTGATCATCTGCGAGTCGGTCATCAACTATAAAATCGGCGCTTATGAGGGCGACCTTTCGATTGTCCGCAGCCTGCCGGTCGTGCTCCGCCGTCCCGCCAAGCTGGTCTACTCCGTCCACGAGTACCCCAAGGACATCGGCGGCTACCCCGGCCCCGAGGCGGGCGCGGGCTACATCGCCCGGATGAACCGGACCTGGGGCTGGCTCGTCGCCGAGGACGTCGCTCCGGTCTGGATCGGCGAAATGGGCGCCTCCATGACCTCCGCCGGCAGCAAGGCCTGGGGCCAGACCTTGCTCCTTTACATGAACGGCAAGGCGTCCGGCGGGCCGACCTTCCCCGGCCGCCGCCAGCCCATCAGCGGCGACTGGTGGGTCTGGGGCAACCTGACCGGCCAGAACCCGGACGGCTGCCTCGCCAGCGACGGCAAGCTGCGCCCCGAACAAGCGCCCTTCATCGCCGGGATGCTGTTCCACCCGCCGCGGCCCGCGAGGAAATGAATTTGGCAAACCCTCCCGTAGAAAGCCAAGACGCCGCCTCTCAAGGCGTCTCTCTGCCTGTGCTGCCTCTCCTTCTGCCTCATATCACCATTGCCCTGATCTTATTCACTGCGTGTTATGGCCTTCCGTTGATACGCCTCGCTTTAAGTCCCGGACAAGGCTGGTATCAGTGGGTTCTTGACTGCGGAGTCGCGGCCTTTTTCGCCATGATCGCTTGGCTGTGGTATCGCACTATCTCTGCATTCATCCAAAATCGTAAGCAGCAGTCTCTTGGCGAGAACAGCAAACTTTCCTCGCGTCAGGCCGCCTCAGCGCCGAGGCCGACGACGCTGGTCATGGATGGCTTCGGCGACAACCACACAGATCGTAAATAACCAGGAGCCTATACAGGCTAACAGGAGGCCCTTGGGATCTGTCCTGTGAGTACCCGACGGGGCATCGCCCATTACTGCAAAAAGAAGGGCAAGTGTCAGCAGGAGGGCGACACCCAAACTCAGCAGGATGAGGATACAGCCGTCGCTCCAGCCATACATGGTTTGATCTCCTCTGATGTACGCTCTGGCTTTCATCCTATCATTATACGAGGGAAGGTCAGGGATGGCAAGAGGAAGCGCACAGGCATCTCCTATCGGGTATAATGGTATACAGATGAAGTTAGCGCCGGACGTGCGGGAAGATGCAGAATGCGAAATGAAAAAATGCAAAAACGAACTCCGCCCTCATCTGAGTTCACCCGCCGGAAGGGGAGGACGGCCGCGAATGATGCCAAAATTGCAAAAACGAACCGGCGTCTGAGAAGCGAGCGGGGCCGACAAACAAAGCGGAGGAAAAATGCGAAAACGAACTCCGTTCCCCTACCCCACGAAGTCCCGCCGGTCCAGCGCGTACTGGACGGCGGGATGGCCCGTCACCTGCCCCGTTTCGGGGTCGGTGAACTCATAAGTGTAATCGCTTTTGTGCCGCAGCCCGGCTTTCTCCATGACGCGGATCGAGGCGCGGTTGGCGGCGAGGGCGGTCGCCGAAACGCGCGCCGTGCCGAGTTCCCTGAAGCCCTTGCGGACCAGCGCCAACGCCCCTTCCGTTGCGTAGCCCCGGCCCCAGGCGGACTTATGGAGGCGGTAGCCCAACTCGATCTCATCCGGGGCGTCACGCGCGGGCCGGAAGTGGAACCAGCCCAGCCAGTCGCCGGTCGCCTTCTCAATAGCCACCCAGTAGCCGTAGCCCGGATACTGCGCGTGGTAGGCGAGGTTGCGGGGAAGGAGAACGTCGCGGTAAAGGGCATACGGGGCGCGGCGGCCGTCGAGATTGGTCCACCGGATCACGTCCGGGTCGCCGTCGAGTTCGTACAGGGCATCCGTGTCGTCCGGCGTGAATTGGCGCAGGAGCAGGCGGTCAGTTTCGAGGAAGACGGTCATGTTTGTCTCAGCTAGACTTTATCCATTCTGGCGAAGTGCCTAAATCCTGTCTGATTTAGGCTATTTAGCGCCGGGTGCTGATGCTACCCCCTCTGCCGCCCCCGCCGGAACTCCTGCTCCTGTCCGAACCCCGCCGGGGACAGGGCCGCGATCCGCTGCTGCGTGTGCTTGATGCGGTCCGACGTCAGCGGGTGGTTGGACAGAAAATCCGTGCCGAACTCGCCGCCGTTGCCGGCCACCTTTTGCAGTGTCCCGAAAAGCTGGAGCATCCCCTGCGGGTCGTAGCCCGCCGCCACCATGTCGTCCAGGCCCCCCGCGTCCGCCTGGTCCTCCTCGCCGCGCGAGAACTTCAGCCCGATGGCGCTGTCCGCCAGGCCCGCGACCGTCTGCACCGCCTGCCCCGCGTGAAAGAGGCCCAGCAGCAGCCCGATCCCGGCCTCGCGCTCCTGCTGCTTGACGTACCCCTGCGCCCAGTGCTGCTTGCGGACATGGGTCATCTCGTGCCCCGTCACGGCCGCCAGGGCGTCTTCCGTGTGGATCTGGTCGTACAGGCCCGTGAACAGGAAGATGCTGCCGCCCGGCAGCGCGAAGGCGTTGACTTCCGGGCTGTCAATGACGTGGAACCGGTAGTCCCAGAGCCGCTGGTCCTGCGGGGGCAGCGCGGACACGAGCCGGCGCCCCAGGTCGCCGAAGTGCCGGGCGCGGCTGTCCCGGACCTCTTTGTACTGCTGCAAGACCTGCCGGGCGGCCTGGTCGCCGACCCTCTTCTGGTCGTCCGGCGAGGGCATGGGGAAGAAGGCGTCCGCCCGCACCGCCAAGGGCGTCAGCAGCAGGGGCGCGGCGGCCAGACCCGCCCCGGCGATGACCGCGCGCGAGAGGAACCGCCGCCGCGAAAGGCCGCCGCCGCTCTTGGCATTACTCTTGCCGTTGTTCGCTGTATATAAATCACGATGGAGGTCGCACATGGTTTTATCGGAAAGAGCCGTAAGACCCCTGGCTTCAGGATTTATTCTTCAGCCACGGGGATATAAGGCTCCATGCCCTTCTTTAAGTCTGTTTGAGGGCATGATATTCGTGCCTTTATATTCGTGCCTTTCGGGTATAATCGAGGCATATACAACTACTGTTCATAAATACTGTTTGGGCTATCTACACACGCCACCAGAGCCATCGCCTTCTTTGTTTTTGCCTCGGCTAAGAACAAGGTAGAGTTTGGGAAACCTTGTCACTGGAAGCCTCCAACGCATAGAAACAGTCATAATAGAAACAGTCATATCGAGAAACAAAAGACTAAATCCAAAGACTAAATCCAAAGCAATTTGCCGTGGGATAACACGGCTATGGTGAAAATCCAGAGTAGCCCTTCGTGAATGAAACGGCTGAACAGGCTTGCGCCCCCGTGGGCGCACCTCAGAAGCCCGGCCATTTATGGACGGGAGTTGTCACCTGGCAGACGAATAGGCTGGAAAAAGGTTCCACCATGGGGCTACTACGCGCGCTCGGCGGGGCGGCGCAGCAGGTACAAGGCCGGGCCGAGCAGGGGAACGGCGAGGGCGAGGCGTCCCAGCGTGTCTTCCTCGGATACGCCGCGCCGGGCCATGTCGTCGCGCAGCAGGGCCGGGAAGAGGAGCAGGAGCAGCAGCAGGTCCACGGTCATCAGGTGGACGAAATTGCTGTGCCGGAACCAGAAGACGTAATCCGCCAGGTTGCCCCAGCCGGCGATGTAAAGCAGCAGGGCAGCAAGCGCCGGCGAGACGAACGCGGCGAACGGGCGGCCCCCGAACCAGCGGACAACGCGGCTGCGCGCACCGGGAATAGGGTCGGGAGAGGGGCGGCGCAGAAGGAGATATAGCAGCAGCGAGAAAGAACCCAGAGCCATCATGCCCAGGGCGAACGGCCAGACTGATACCCGTTGCAGTCGTGGGCGCTGCCCGCGCCCGTCGGGGAAGAGCAGCGCCCAGTACATCAGGGGGACGACGCCGAGCAGTTGGAACACGCCCCACACGGCGGGGTTGCGCGCCGGGCCGCGCCCGAGCGCGAGCGTCAGGAAGCCCACACCGGGCGGGTCGCCGCGCGGCGCGACAAACGCGGCATAGGCGATATAGGCGGCCAGCAGAAGGCCGTAGCCGAGGCGGGGGGCAAGCCGTGGCGTCATGCCGGCAGTGTACCCCGCGACGACTGGAAACGGTCGACGACTGGAAACGGTCCGGCGGCAGCCTCACCGGCCTGTACGTCAATAGACCTCTTGCCTAAGCCTTTGGGCGAGAGAAGAAAAGGGCGAGGAGACCTCGCCCCTACATTGCCCCTACATTTCACCGGGCCGATGCCCGTAGGGGCGGGGTTCCCCCGCCCTTTTCTCCCCCGCCCTTATGCAAACCCGAGTCTTGAGTTGAAAACTGGGTATTAGCTGTCACCTGCTTATAATAGTAGCAGTTAACCCATCTCAATCTTAGCGTTCTCTTGGCTCTATTTCAGATAAGCAGGTTGCCACTCAAATTCAGATCAAATTCAGAAAGTAATTTCTGCTGCCAATGCTGCTAATAGCAACTGAGGGCGTAAACACAGCAATTTCAACCCAAGACTCGGGTTAGCTAAGCATACCACTGTGCTTGAACCCCAAGCATGTGGGCGTAACGTCCGCCCAGCACAAGCAGATCCGCGTGCGTGCCTTGCTCCACGATGGCTCCACCGTTGAGCACCAGAATACGGTCGGCCAGGCGTGCTGATCCGAGCCGGTGCGAGATCAGCAGTACCGTCTTGCCAGCCGACACGTCCCGGAACTGCCGGTAGACCTCCACCTCCGCCCGCGCGTCCAGGGCTGCGGTCGGCTCGTCGAGCACCAGCACGTCGGCGTCCCGCAGGTAAGCGCGGGCGACCGCGATCTTCTGCCACTGGCCCTGGGACAGTTCCTGCCCGTCCTCAAAGTCTTTGCCCAGCAGCGTGTCGTATCCCTGCGGCAAATCTCCAATGACCGATGCTGCCCCGGACAGCCGAGCGGCCTGGCGAATAGCTTCCTCATCGTCCTGCTGGTCAAGGTCGCCGAAGGCGATGTTCTCCCGCACGGTCAAGTGATACTGCTGGAAGTCTTGGAACACGGCAGCCGCGCGCCTGCGCCAGACCTGGGGGTTGAGGTGGGTCAAATCCACCCCGTCCACGAGAACGCGCCCCTCCGTCGGGCGGTACAGGCCCAGAAGCAGCTTGGCCAGCGTCGTCTTGCCCGCCCCATTTTCACCGACCAGAGCAAGACGCTCACCGGCCCGGATGTGGAGGCTAACGCCCCGCAGGACCAGCCGATCTGAGCCGGGATAGCCAAAACCGACGTTCTCAAACACGATCCCTTCCTGGAGTGCCCCCGCCGGTTTCCGAGTGGGCACCTCAGAGACGACGCAAGTCTCCTCGGGCTGGCCCAAGTAGAGGAAGAAGTCGCGGATGTAGCGCAGGTCGTTGTCAAGGAGAGCCAGCCGCCAGAGCAAGCCTAAGAGAGACTGCTGGAACTGCTGCACCGCGCCGACAAAGGCCGCATACTGCCCTAATGTCAGTGCGCCGCCAGCCACCAGAGAGACCACGGCCGTCAGCGCCAGCCCGAACGTCAGAGACTCCCCGGTTGAGCTGCCGCCCTCGAAGCGGAACTCGCGCCGCACCAGCGCCAGCCGCTCATGGCGCAGCTCCGCGTACAGCCGCCCCCAAGAGCCGAGCAGGTGGTCGGCCAGGGCGAACAGGCGCACCTCGGCCGCCGGCTCCCGGCCGGTCATCAGCCACTCGAAGTACCCCAGGCGCCGTTCCCGCTCCGTCTGTTTGCGCTCCAGGATGTAACGCTCCCGCAGGATGCGGATGCGCGGCAGCAGAGACAGTGTCGTCCCGACCGTCAGGATCAAGGGTAGCAACCAATGTGCAAGACCCATGTAAAGGACCAGCGAGGTCAAAGTGACAAATGCAGTCGTGATGTCAAAGACGAACGCCATGGTGCTGAAGAGCCGGTTGTCCAGGCCCTTCTCGATGCGCTGGAGCTGGTCGTAAATCTCCGCCTGCTCAAAGGCCGCCAGCGGCAGCGCCTGGGCTTTGGCGATGATGCGCTCCTGAACCAGCGCCTTGAGCCGCTCCTGAATCCCATTCTTGACGACGCTGCCCAGTATCCACCCCATCGGCGACAGCCCGGAGGTTAGCGCCAGAGCCGCGACCCAGAACAAGGCCTGGCGTACCATAGCGGTTCCATGCCCTCCACCCGTGACCACGTCCACGAGGCGTCGCAGGACGGCCAGGGACAGCAGGGGCAACAGGCCCGTCATCACATCCACGGCGGCGATGACGGCCATGGCGCCGGGGGAGAGCGTCCAAAGGAGGCGCAGCAGGCGGGCGAGGTAGCCCCAGCGCTCTGCGATCCGGTCCTCGGACGGTCGCGCGCCATCACTCGCGGCTGATTTTTTCGCGGCTGTGTTATTCAGGGCCATGAGCAGCCTCCTCCGAACGCAGTCCATTAAGGTGACGTTCGTCCTCTTCCGGTCTCACCGCCGGCTCACGATACCATTCCGCTTGGAGGGCGTAAAGCTCCGCGTACTGACTGCTGACGGCCAACAGTTCTTCGTGATGGCCGGTTTCCCGTACAAGGCCCTTCTCCAAGAAAACGATGCGGCTGGCGAGGCGGGCCGAGCCGAGCCGGTGCGAGATCAGGAGCATCGTCCGGCCTGCGGCGGCTTCGCTGAAGCGCCGGTAGACTTCCTGCTCGGCCAGAGCGTCCAAAGAGGCCGCCGGCTCATCCAGCACCAGTATGCGGGCATCCCGCAGGTATGCCCGCGCCAGGGCCAGCTTCTGCCACTGACCAATGGAAAGGTCGTGGGCGTCGTGATAGCCCTTGCCCAAGAGCGTCTCGTACTGCGCCGGCATCCGCTCAATCACCTCGTGCGCTCCGCTTCGCTCTGCGGCCACCTGGATATGGTCCGCCGCCGCCAGCCGGCGTGTGTCTCCAAAGCCGATGTTCTCTCGCGCCGTCAGGCGGTACTGGACGAAGTTTTGGAACACCGCCGCCGCCTGGGTCCGCCAGAGGGCGGGGTCAATCGTCGCCAGGTCAACGTCATCCACAAGGATGCGGCCTGTGGTGGGACGGTAAAGACCGAGCAGAAGGCGGGCGAAGGTGCTCTTGCCGGCGCCATTCTCGCCGACCAGCGCCAGGCGCTCACCGGGCCGGATGTGCAGGGTGAGCGGCCCCAACGCTGGCGAGGATGCTCCGGGATAAGTGAAAGAAACGTCCTCAAAGGTAATGCCCTGGCCGATCCGGATGTCCTGCGGTAACGATGCCGACGCGCTAGGGGCAGTCTCTGCCGAGGTGTTCAGAGTGAGGAACTCCTGGAGGTGCTCGATCTTGGCCGCGAAGTCGGCCATTTCCCCAAGTTGGTAACCCAGGTTATCTCGGATACCCTCGAACTGGCGCAGCGCGTAGAGAGTGGCAACGACGAGACCGACGCTGATAGCGCCATGCGCTCCGGCGATGACGACCCCAGCCATGACGATCCCGCCGAGCAGGTGTCCCGCCCAATCCGTCCGCAGCTGCCGCCCGGCGAAGCGGCGGCGGGCAGTGAACAGTTCCCGTCGCAGGGCCTCGTCCGCTTCCCGCCACCGTTCCCGCAGATAGGGGCCGAGGCCGAACAGGCGCAGCTCGGCGGCAGCTTCGCGCTTGGTGGACAGAGCGCGCCAGTAGGCCATTTTGCGCTTTTGGGGCGACTGCCGGTAGTTGATTTGCGTGAATGCTTGGGACAGGCGAATGTTGATGACGGCGACGGGGATGGAGCCGGCGGCGAGCAGGAATGCCAGCAGCCAGTGGACGTGCGCCAGGACCCCCAGGATGCCCAGCCCGCCGATCAGCCCCGTCAGCAAGTCGCGCGTCGTGGTCAGGCCCCGGACCATGCGCGCGCCGCAGGCGTTCCAGGCGCGCTCGAGTTTGTCATAGTAGTCGGGCGTCTCGAAGGCATCCAAGTTGAGCGCCAGCGCCTTAACAAAGATGCGGCGCTCGACGGTTTCGCCGACGCGCTCCCGCAAGTGCGCTGTCAACAGGGGGCTGACGGCGTCTACGATGTTGACAATGACCAGTGAGGCGATCAGAGCCGCGATCCAGGGCAGCAGCGGCGGCAGTGGCCCCAGCCCGTGTGACAATCCCCCGTGGCTGGGGTGACGATGCCCTGAATGGGCGAGGGCATCAACCAAGCCACGGGTAGCGACGATCTGGAGCAAGGGCATAAGGCCGCTGAGGGCGCCTGCGGCGAGGAGCAGGAAAGTCCACAGCGGTGAGGCTTCCCAAAGGATGTGAGCGGCGAAGCCAAGCAAGCGGACGGCTTTGTGTAGAGATTGGCGGAGTGGCATGACCTATTCCTGGCCTTTTCCAGTAGATAGCGAAGCAGAAACTGAGAGCCGCAACTTGGGTCTCTAGAGACTTACCGTGACCAAAGGACACTCCGACGATGGAGGGCCTTCCAAGACCAGTGCGCCGGGGAGGGGGGGCTTACCCCACCGACACCGTCACCACCCGCATCACCTCCTCAATCGTGGTCTGGCCCTCCACAGCCTTGCGGATGCCGTCGGCCAGCAGGGTCCGCATCCCGCCCGCCACGGCGAGTTCCGTCAGCTCCTCGACGGGGGCGCGGCGCAGGACGGCTTCGGCCAGGGCCTCGGTCATGGTCAGCACTTCGTACAGGCCCGTCCGTCCCCGGTAGCCGCGCCCCCGGCACTGCTCGCAGCCCGTCCCGCGCACGAAGACGGCCCCGTCGGGGATCTCGTAGCCGCCTTCGGCGGCGAGCCGGGCAATGTAGCCCAGCGTCGGCTCCCCGGACAGGTCCACGGGCTGCTTGCAGCCGTCGCAGACCCGGCGCACCAGGCGGGTGGCGACGATGCCCTTGACGGTCGCCGAGATCGGGTACGGCTCGATGCCCATGTCCAGCAGCCGGAGCAGGGCCGAAGGCGCATCGCCGGTGTGCAGCGGGAACAGCACGAGGTGGCCGGTCAGCGATGCCTCGACGGCGATCTGGGCGGTTTCCCCATCGCGCATCTCGCCGACCAGGAGGATGTCCGGGTCTTGCCGCAGGAACGCGCGCAGGACGGTGGGAAAAGTCAGGCCCCCGCGCTTGTTGACCTGGGTTTGGGTCGTGTAGGGCAGCGCGAACTCGACCGGGTCCTCCACCGTCAGGGTCTTTTTCTCGGCATCCGCCGTTTCCCGCAGGCAGCTATACAGCAGGGTCGTCTTGCCGCTTCCGGTCGGCCCGGTCGCGATCACGATGCCGTTCGGCTGGTGCAGAAGGTCGCGGATTTGCCGCAGGTCTTCGGGCGCCAGCCCCAGCTTGTCCAGGCCGATCAGGACGTCCTGCTTGGCGAGAATCCGCAGGGTGACGGCCTCGCCGTACATGGATGGAATGACGGCGACGCGGAAGTCGAAGTCCTTGTCCTCGTGCCGGACGGGGATGCGGCCGTCCTGCGGCAGCCGCTTCTCGTTGATGTCCATCTCGGCCATCGTCTTGAATCGGGCCGTGAGCGATTCGCGCGTGCTGGACGGCAGGCGGCGCGTCTCCTGCAAGACGCCGTCCACGCGCAGGCGCAGCAGGAAGTCGTCGGCGTTCGGCTCCAGGTGGATGTCGCTGGCCTTTGCGCCGATGGCAAGCTGCATGATCTTGTGCGCGAGCCGGATCGTCTTGGCTTCGGGGTCCCCGGATGTGTCCGTCTCTTCCACGGACAACTGCTGATCAAAAAAGGCGAGTTCCATGTCTAAATCCTCCTTCGGGGCGGCGGCGACGGCCACCGGGCCGCGTTCCATGTAGGCGATCAGATCGGCGCGGCGGAACCGCCACTGGCGGCCCACCTTGAGTCCCTTGATCTCGTCCTGTCCGAGCAGGCGGTACAGCGTCGGCTTGCTGGTGCCGAGAAACTTGACGGCTTCATCGAGGCTCAGGAGTTCTTCCTGACGCCGCAACTCTTCCAGCCTTTTGTCATCCTCAGCATCCATCATCGCCGCGATTTCCGCCATCCGGCTTTCAAGCCCCGGCTGGAGCTTAGGAACCTCCTCGGGGGTGAATCCTTTGTGCTGCATTTGTTGCAATTGCTCGCGCACGGCTTCGAGCGTCACGCCGAGATGGGCCAGCGCCTGGGGCGCGATCCCCGTCTGCTCGCGCAAAATCCCCAGCAGCAGATGCTCCGCGCCGATGTAGTCGTGCTTGAAGCGCTTGGCCTCCTCGTAAGCCAGGTTGACGGCCTTTTGGGCAGCGGGGGACAGCGTCATGTCCTGGGCGGCGTAGCTCTCCTTGATTGTGATCCGTCCCTCCACTTCCTCCCGCACCGCATCTAAGCGCAGGCCCAGCCGCTCCAAAATGACCGCCGCCATGCACTCCGGCACGTCGGTCATGGCGATCAGCAGGTGCTCCGGCTCCACCTGCTTGGTCCCGACGGAGGCCGCCCGCGCCTGGGCGTGGAATACGACCTGCCGGGCGCGTTCTGTAAATCGTTGCCACATTGTTCCTTCTCCTTTCCTTATCATTACGTTACACTAACTATAATAGAATGATATGAGAAAAGAGTCAAGGGCAAAAATCAGCGCCCCAAGGAGTTACCTGGGGCGCTACTGCTTGGTCCGGTCTCTGCATGGTCAGTAACCCGGCATGTGCTGGTCGTGCATCCTTTTTTTGTAGGCCGCCTGCGACTGTTCGGCGATGGCCTTCTGCTGGGCCTCCTTGCCGGGATCATAGAGTTGTGCGGGCTTGGCCTTGTCCTGACCGCAGCCCCCTGATAATAATCCCAGAGCAAGCAGGGCGCAGGCCAGAAGCGGTGCGCGTGATGCCGGCGGGAAGAGAGATGAAAGTTGTTTCACGGTGTCACTCCCCCCGATTTACTGCGTACTGAATGTCGCGGCGTTAGTTCCGCAGCCCGTGTTGGCGGCGAAGTTGTTGGCGTAGCTGCCGCAGTCGCCATTGGTGGTGTTGTCATAGCCCGGCGAGACGGAGTCGCCGCGGAGCCACTTGACGTGCCCGTCGCAGAACAAGTAATTTGCGCCGTCGCTGTGTCGCCCGCTCGGGTCATAGTACAGGTTGCGGTCCGGCCCGACGACGCCTTGCAGCCACCCCGTGGCGTACTTGAGGAAGCCGCTGTGCGGTGGGTCGCTGTTGTTCGCGCCGTGGAAGCCGCCTATACCGCCCACGCCGTTCCCGGAGGCAGACCCGCCGAAGTAGGGGATGAACTGATCCGTCCGGCTGCTGCTGAAGCAGGTGGTATCATATCCGCAGTAAGGCGCCGTGATGTCGTAGTCGTTGCTGTTGACGACCTCGAACAGCGCCACGGTCTTTGCGGGGGATGCAATGCTGGCCAGCGGGAGGCCCTGCGGGTAGGGGCCGCCCGCGGGCGCGTTGATATTGTTCCACCAGCCATTCGGGGCATACCCGGCCACATTGGAGTTGTAGCCATAGGAGGAAATGGCGTGACCATTCCCCGTGCCGGCGCTGGGAGCGGTGGCGTCGTCAGGGCAGCGGTAGACGCCGGCGCTCTTGACGTAAGAGTAGATCTGCCCAGCCCAGCCGCCGCCGCCGCCATTGGGGGCGGTGCCAGGGGGCATGTGCTCGTCACCGTCCTGCATGTATTGGGTGATTGCCAGACCAATCTGCTTTTCATTGGACTGGCAAGAGGCGCGGCGAGCGTTCTCGCGGACTTTCTGGAAGACCGGGAACAGAATGGCGGCTAGTATCGCAATGATAGCGATGACGACGAGCAGTTCGATCAGCGTGAAGCCCCGGAGGGCTTCGGGTGTGTCCCGGCGTTTGCTCACTGGAGTGATCTCCTATACGTGTAAAGACTGAGGCCATTATACAACGACTTTGGCGTGTTGTCAAGGCCATCGTCGCTATTTTTTGTTCCGCCGATTTTTATTTTTCGCCGAGGCTGGTCGTCCGGGCGGCGGGCTTGACAGCCGGAGCGCCAGCCGGTATTATAAGCCAGACCGATCAAGTGGAAGAGCAGCACGAAAGGCTTATTATGACGACGATCCGGGATGTGGCGGCGGCCTGCGGCGTGTCGCCGATGACCGTCTCGTTCGTGCTCAACAACAAGCGCGGCCAGGTCAGCGAAGAGACAAGGGAGCGGGTGCTCAAGTCCGTGCGGGAGATGGGGTATCGCCCCCGAGCCGTGGAGCGGCATCGCAAAGCCGCCCCGGTCCTCACCCTGGGGCTGGTGACGGGCGTCACCAGCGACTCGCTGGTGACGAGCGGCTACTATACCGATCTGCTGCGCGGGCTGGTCGTGGCCGCCGACGCGATGGAGCACAACCTGACGGTGTTCAGCAACCACCTGTTCCGGTCGGACGCCCACCAGAGCATCCGCGTGTACTGCGACGGGCGCTGCGACGGCCTCCTGCTGATCGCCCCCTCCATCGGCAACCCGGTGGTGCCCGCCTTGCGCGAGCGCGGCGTCCCCTTCGCGCTGGTCGGCGACACGGGCGAGGACACCGCCCTGCCGTGTGCGGACGTGGCGAACGTCGCCGGGGGCGAACAGTCCGCGCAGTATCTGCTGGCGCAGGGGCACCGCCGGATCGCCTTCCTCGGCGGCCCGGACTTCGTACACAGTGCGCTGGAGCGCCAGCAGGGCTTCCGCCGGGCTCTGGCCGCCGCCGGCATCCCCGTCAGACCCGAATGGGTGGTCCAAGACCTCGTGCGCGCGGGAGTCCAGGCGGAGCGTCTCCACGGAATCATGGCGGTGCGCGGAAACGCGCGCCCGACCGCGGTGTTGTGCTGGAACGACGGCTCGGCCCAGGAAGCCATCGGGACGCTGCGCGGGATGGGGCTGCGGGTGCCGGAGGATGTGTCCGTCATTGGCTTCGACGATGACGCCCCGGCGCTCGCCCTCGGCCTCACGACCTTTCGCCAGCCTTACAACGAGATTGCGCGGTGCGCCATCGAGATCCTGGCGGCGCAGGTGCGGCGCGAGCGCATGGAAACGCCCCGCGTTCTTCTGCCGGCAACGCTGGTCGTGCGCGGCACGGTGGGTCCCCCGCCAGATTTCTGACCGGCGGATCGCCTCCCGCCCCATGTTCCGGCCTCCCATGTTCCGGCCTCCCATGTTCCGGCCTCCCATGTTCTGGCCTCCCACAGCAGACGCCCCGGCTTGCCAAACGCCCCCCCAATATGCCATAATAGTCAGGCGCGCGGGCGATGGGGACTTCCCCCTTCCGGCCTGCGCCGCACCTCCCCCGCCGCGCCCCATTCGTTCCCGTCGCCTCTTCGAGGCCGTTTCTTTGGAGACCTTCTTTCAGGAGTCCTATGTCCACCAAGTATATTTTCGTCACCGGCGGCGTCGTGTCGTCCATCGGCAAGGGCATCACGACGGCGAGCCTGGGCCGCCTGCTGCGGAACCGCGGCTTCGCCGTCACCATGACCAAGCTCGACCCGTACATCAACGTGGACGCCGGGACGATGAACCCCTACCAGCACGGCGAAGTGTTCGTCACCGACGACGGGGCCGAGACGGATCTGGACTTGGGCCACTACGAGCGCTTCGTGGACATTAGTTTGACCCGCGACTCGACCGTCACGACCGGCGGCGTTTATTCCACGGTGATCGCCAAGGAGCGGCGCGGGGATTATCTGGGTGGGACGGTGCAGATGATCCCGCACATCACGAATGAGATCAAGGAGCGCGTCATCGGGCTGGGCGACAAGTCCGGGGCGGACGTCGTGATCGCCGAGATCGGCGGCACGGTGGGCGACATCGAGGGCCTGCCGTTTTTGGAAGCCATCCGGCAATTGCGAAAAGATGTGGGACACGACAACGTGCTGTACGTCCACGTCACGCTCATCCCCTACGTCGGCCCGTGGGGCGAGGTCAAGACCAAGCCGACCCAGCACTCGGTCATCAAGATGCGCGAGATCGGCATCCAGCCGGACATCCTCATCTGCCGGACCAAGCTGGACCTGGACGACGACATGAAGGAGAAGATCAGCCTCTTCTGCGACGTGGACAAAGAAGCCGTGATCGAGGCCAAAGACTCGGAAACGATCTACGAGATTCCGATGGTCTTCGAGGAGGAAGGGCTGGCCGACCTGGTTGTCCAGCGGCTTGGAATGCCCGATGGCGCGGCCAACATGGCGGAGTGGCATGACTTGGTGCGCCGTGTCAAGCAGCCCCGGCATGAAGTGAACATCGCCGTGGTCGGCAAGTATACGGGGAACGGCGACGCCTACATCTCCATCGCCGAGGCGCTCAAGCACGGCGGCATCAAGAGCGACGCCCGCGTCCACATCGAGTGGATCGAGAGCGACTCGCTGGAAGAGTCGGGGCTGGACCTGGCCCGGCGCTTCGCCCAGACGGACGGCCTGATCGTCGCGCCGGGCTTCGGCGAGCGCGGCGTCGAGGGCAAGATCGGGGCCATTCAGTACGCCCGCGAGAGCGGCCTGCCCTTCTTCGGCATCTGCTACGGCCTGCAAATGGCCGTCATCGAGTTCGCCCGCCACGCCTGCGGCCTGGACGGCGCGAACACAGAGGAGGTAGACCCGCACACCCCCTACCCCGTGGTCCACATCCTGCCCGAACAGCGTCACGTCACTGAAAAAGGCGCGTCCATGCGGCTGGGCGCCTACCCCTGCCGCCTGACCCAAGGGTCGGTCGCCGCGCAGCTGTATGACGCGGGGACGATCTCCGAGCGTCACCGGCATCGCTACGAGGTCAACAACGAGTACCGCGAGCAGATGGCGGGGGCGGGCATGGTCTTCAGCGGCGTTTCGCCCGACTACCGTCTGGTCGAGATCATCGAGCTGCCCCCGTCCGTCCATCCTTACTTTATCGCCACCCAGTTCCACCCCGAATTCAAGTCCCGCCCCAACCGCGCCCACCCCCTGTTCGCCGGGCTGATCGCCGCCGCCCTGACCCGAAAGACGTGCGCGGCGGAAGGCGTGGAGGGGGATGGCGCAGTGGAGTTGCCGGCTTAGGTCCAAAAAGGAGAATCAGCCATGACCATGACGGAGTTGCTGCCAACTCTCAACGAATTGAATCGTGCCGAGAAACTGAGGGTGATGCATTATCTCGTGACCGAATTGGAAAAGGATGAGAACATCCTGCCGCCGGGTGACTACCCCGTTTGGTCACCTTATGACTCTTACGAAGCCGCCGATGCCCTAATGAAAGCTTTCGCCGCAGATCAAGCGGAGCAAGGATGAACTCATGGCGAGTCCGTTGCGCGTTCCTTATACAACCGTTAATCCGTCTGTCGGTGACGTTGGCATGGCACCTTATCTCCCGCTGACGTTGGAGCACCTGGGCAACAGCATGGCAGCCTCCGCGCTTTTGGACTCCGGCGCGAGCCTCAACGTGCTGCCCTACTCTTTAGGGCTGTCGCTTGGTGCTGTCTGGAGGGAGCAGGCTGCCGTCCTGCGCCTCGGCGGTAATTTAGCTCAGTCCCCGGCCTGCCCCCTGTTCCTGAACGTTACTGTAGGAAGCTTCGCCCCGGTTCGGCTTGCGTTCGCCTGGACTCAGGCGGAGCACGTCCCATTGTTGCTCGGTCAGGTGAACTTCTTCATGGAATTCGATGTGTGCTTTTTTCGCTCGCAGAAAGCCTTTGAAGTTCAGCCCAAACAGTAACAGGTACAAGCTATGATTGCCAACTCACAAGAGCTACAAATCGCGCTTCGCAGCCTCCGCATCCTGGAAGAGTCCCTTGCGGCTCTGCGTCAGCAGCTTTCGGCAGCCAATCCCGACCTGCTGGCGGCGACCGCGCCGACCTATACGCAGCGCATCACCGCCCTTCAGGCGGAGATTGCAAACTACTTCTACGCCCACCCTTCCGACGTGTCCCAACTGGCGGCGGCCCTGCCGAACGAGACGTTGGCAGCCTGACGGGGTTTCACCTATGCCCATAACCATCCGTGAAGTCGCCGACGACGAACTGTTCGCGCTGCTATGCCTCTACGCACGCCTGCACCCGGAAGAGGAGATGTTGCCGCTGGGTGAGGCCGTACCCCTTTGGAAAGCGCTGCGACAGGACTCGAACCAGCACTGTCTGGGCGCCTATTGGAACGGTTCTTTGGTGGCGACCTGTACCCTGATCGTAGTCCCGAACCTGACGCGCGGCGGACGGCCTTACGGCCTGATTGAGAATGTCGTGACCCACCCCGACTACCGGAGGCGCGGGCTGGGGACGGCGGTTCTGAAGCGCGCCCTCCAAACCGCTTGGGAGCGCGACTGCTACAAAGTGATGCTGCTGACGGGGAGCAAAATGAGGCAACCCTCCATTTTTATGAGCAGGCCGGCTTTGAGCGCGGTGTCAAGACCGGCTTTGTCGCGCGGCCCCCTGCCGCCACTTCGGACCGCTAGGAAGGTCCTGCGGACCGGGCAGTCATCACGGAATATTACGCTCTGGCGAAAGCGCGCGTGAAGGCGCATGGCGAACTACCAACGTTGAACTAGGAATTCTGTCTGTTCACGGCGAATGTAACGTCATGCCCAATCATCCTCTCGCGGAGGTCTTTGGCTTCCCAGCCGATAACCTGACAGCCGACGCCGACCGACGCCGCCAAAATCGGCTGTGCCCGTTCGGTAACGCTGTCCCGAACTGCACTAAGAACAGCATTGAGAACCCGTTGGGCGTGTGCAGCGTCTTCGGCGCGGGCGGCGAGGTCGTCATCACCTGCCCCGTCCGCTTTCAACAGGGATGGCGCATCGCTTCAGACGCCGCCGTGTTCTTCTTCCCGCCCGGCGCGGCCTGGACTTCGCTGACCGAAGTGCGGCTCAAAGACAGCACAGGCAAGTCGGCGGGGAACATTGATGTGGTTCTTTTGTCCTATGACGCTCTGGGCCGCATCACTGACTACGGCTCCCTGGAAGTGCAGGCGGTCTACATCTCCGGCAACATCAGCACGCCTTTCAAGCATTACATGGAAGATCCACAGGCCCATGCAGAGATGGACTGGCGCGGCCAGCGCAACTATCCGCGCCCGGATTACCTGTCCTCTTCCCGCAAGCGGCTCGCCCCGCAGCTCATCTTCAAGGGCGGCATCCTGAACGGCTGGGGCCGCAAAATGGCCGTCGCCCTGAATACTGGGTTTTATCAGACGCTACCTATCCTAGAGGAAGTAGATCAATCCGAAGCCGATCTCGCCTTGTTCGTCTACGACCTTGTTCTGGACCCAGCGCAAAACCGCTACATGCTGACGCTGCACAAGACGCTCTACACCAAGTTTGAGTCGGCACTGATAAAGATCACCCGCTCCGAGGCGGGCGAGGAAGCGTTGTTCTTAGGACAACTACAAACGGAATTGAACAAAAGGTTAAACAATGCCACCGCTCCCGACGCCATCACACCCAACGCTGAGTTCTGACGAATACATTTTAGACCAGCAGGTTTTAGAGCCGGCCGTTCAGTATTCGCTCTTTGACAACTCCCAACGGGAGGCAATCGTCAACGTGGCGTCCGTGCCGCAGCGCAGCCCGTTCCGCTACCCCGGCGGCAAGACGTGGCTGATCCCGCGCGTCCGCCAGTGGCTCCGGTCACGGCCGCGACGCCCCGCAGAACTGATAGAGCCGTTCGCCGGTGGCGGCATCGTCAGCCTCACCGCCGCCTTTGAATGCCTGACGGAACGGGTTCGGATGGTTGAACTTGACCCCCAGGTCACGGCGGTCTGGCAGACGATCCTTAGCCGGGAGTCGGCCTGGCTTGGCGACACAATCGTCAGTTTTCAGCTCACACCCGAAAGCGCTCTCGCGGCGCTATCTGATGGCTGTGAAGAAACCCGCTGCGTTGCCTTCCGCACGATTCTGAAGAACCGGATCAATCGCGGCGGCATCCTTGCGCCGGGCGCGGGGATTATCAAACACGGGGAGAACGGCAAGGGCTTGTTGTCGCGCTGGTATCCCGAGACGCTGCGGCGGCGCATCTTGGAGATCGCGGCCATCCGTGACCGCATCACGTTTGAGCAGGGCGACGGGATCGCCGTCATGTGCCGTCATGCCGACCGGGCTGATGCCGTGTATTTCATTGACCCGCCTTACACGGCCAGCGAAACCAAAAGCGCGGGCAGCCGGCTGTATCTGCACTCAATGCTGGACCATGAGCACCTTTTCCGAGTGGCCTCAACTGTCGCCGGTGATTTCCTGATGACCTACGACAACGCCGCCGGCGTGCGAGACTTGGCACAGCGCCACGGTTTCGACACCCTGCCGATCCCGATGAAGAACACGCACCATGCTGAAATGACGGAACTCCTCATTGGGCGTGACTTGAACTGGGCGCGCGAATCCAATTAACGAGAGTCTTGGCACAATTACGCTAATTCCTTATTGTCCATCTTCGCCGCCATCCTCAACGCCCTCGCGCCGCCGTTCCTGCTGATCGTGCTCGGCTCGCTCCTGAAGCGGGTCCGCGTCCTGCACCCGGCCCATGTCCCCATCCTCAACGGCTTGGTGGTCAGCGTCACCCTGCCCGCGCTGGTGCTGCACGGGCTGCTGAATGCGCCGCGCCTGTCCCCGACATTGGCGCTGCCCGTGCTGGCGATCCTGGGGGCCGAAGCGGCGGCAGGGCTGGTGGCCTACGGGGCGGGGCGGGCGCTGCGGCTGCCGGCGGGCGTGCTGGGGGCGGTTTTGCTGGTCGGGGTCTTCGGCAACACGGGGTTCATCGGCTACCCGATGACGCTGGCGCTGTACCCAAAGCAGTTCCCCGCCGCAATCTTGATGGACCAATTCGGGATGAACATCCCGATGTACCTGTCTGCCGCCCTGCTCGGCGCCCAGTTCGGGGGCGGCAAGGGCACGGGGGAAGGCGGGCGGCGTGGGGCTATCCTGCGCTTTGGACGTTCGCCGCTCTTTCTGAGCGCCGTCTTGGGGATCGCCCTGCGACTGGTCCCCGTTCCGCCCGCGCTTGTCGGCGTCCCCTGGCTGCGCGCGCTGGGCGAGGTCGTGGGCCGGTGTTTGGAGTATTTAGGGCAGGGAACGATCCCGATCATCCTGCTCGCCCTGGGCGTCGCCCTACGGCCCGGTGCGGCGGGCGGGCGGGCCGGGGCGGCCGCTCTGGCCTGCGGGTGCAAGCTGCTGGTCGGGCCGCTGGCGATGTGGGGGCTGTGTCATGCCCTGGGCATCGGCGGCGAGGTGCGGCTGGACGGCATCTTGGAGGCGGCCATGCCCGCGTCGGTGATGGCGTCCGTGCTGGCGGGTCAGAACGACATGGAGGGCGACTTCACCGTCGGCGTCGTCTTCGTCTCGACGGTCCTGTCTGCCGTCACCGTGCCGCTGCTGCTGGCCGCGCTGCGGTGAGCCGGGTGAGGCAGGCGCCTACAGGGAGCGGCATTTAGATCCCATACTCTTTCAGGACGCCCTGCACGAACTCGCGGGCGGCGCGCATCTCCTCCATGGTCGTCACCTGCTCGATGATGACCGGCACTTCGGGCAGTGACCGGGCGATGGCGCGCAGGTACGCGCCGTAGTCCAACCGGCCCGCGCCGGGGCGGGCGAAGAGGCGGCGGCCGTCCGCGCCGAGCGCGAAGTCTTTGAGGTGGACCAGGCCGACGGCGGGGGCGATCTGGGCGACCAGTGCGGCCGGATTGACCGGCGCGGCGGCCAGAGCGCGCGACGGGATCAGATTGGGGGCGTCCAGCACGACCTTGACCTCGCCGCCGGGAAACTTGCGCGCCAGGCGGACGCACGCGGCGGCGTCGCCGAGGACATGGGCGGTGTACGGCTCCAGGAGGACGCGGATGGGCAGGCCGCGCACCATCTCAAGCAGGCCGCTGAGGGCGATAAAGAGACTGTTGAAGGTTTCTTCCTCCCCGTTCAGCAGGTTCGGCGTCCCCAGCGTCCGGCCCAGCGTCCCGCTCCAGCAGATGATCCGGTCCGCCCCCATCATCCCCATGTTCTCGGCCAGCGTCCGCCAGTCCACGCTGTCCACGCCGTGCAGCGCGGCGTCGTCGAGCCGGAGCGGGTTGATGTAACAGCCCACGGCGTCCACCTGGAAGCCCCGGTCGCGGGCGGCGACGGCGATCCGGCGCACCTCGTCCGCCGTGATGCCGTGGATGAAGGACGTCACCTGGCCGCGACGGAAGCCTGCTTCCACCGCGTACCAGAACGCGGCGGGGATGTCGGTCTCCTCGTACAGATTGATCATGACGCCCAGTTCCATGCCAATTTCCCCTTTACGGCCGGCGGGGCGCGGGCGTCCGGCTGAAGAAGTCAACGACCGTATCCAGCCGAGCTTCCTCGGCCTGGCAGCCCTGGGCCAGCGCCTCGTACTGGTGTTTGGCCTTCTCCACCATGTCCCGGCTCTTCGCGATCTCGCGCTGCAACTCGGCGATGCGCGCCTCGGCGGCCGCCGTCAGGTCCGCCAGGCCGTCCCCGCGCGTCTGGCGGAACGCCTGCAAGGCGGCCTGCTTGCGCGTGGCATCGGCAACGATGGCCTCGGGCGTGCCGCCGACGGCCCGCCCCAGGGCGGCCAGCGTCACGGTGATGATCTGCTGGCGCGAGTCGTCGGACACGCCGGCGGGCATGTTGCGGAGCATGTCCAGCGCCTGCTCCGCCGTGAAGGGGACCAGGGGGACTCCGGCCTGCTGGTATAACCGCTCGAAGTCCACCATCCCGTCGGCATCCACGGGGCTGGAGTCGTCTTGGGCGGGAACGGCGGACGGGGGCGGGGCGGGCGTGAGCCGCTGCCGCGCCTCGCGCCGCTCCTGAATCTTGAGCGCGCCATCCAGCTCATCATAGGCGGCCTGCGGGATCGGCTCCGGCGGCGGGGGCGGCGGCGGCTCCTTGATCTCGACGACGGCCTTCAAGGCTCGTTTCCAAAGCGGGTCTAGGGGCATGGCACTTGCAGGGAACGGGGCGGCGTCAGGCTACGTCGTCCCGGAATAAAATGGTGTGCTTTTCAGAGCCACGGGTTTCAACCTGCGGCAGACTGGCGAGCAGGGCTGCGCGGTCGGCGGAAGCACGGAATTCGGTCTTGACCAGTGCATCCAGTTCCGCCTGCTCCTCCGGCGGCAAGGTTGCGCCTGAATCCCTGGCTTTTCGCCAGGCGTCCAGGAGCTCCCGAAGACGCTGCCTCTGAGACGCATCGAAGAAGCGGTCGGGCCTCGGACTTCGGACGACTACCAGCAGGTGATCCCATGAGTCGGGGAGCTGCACCATCACGGCGTCCAGTGCTTCCCCTACAGTGCTGCCCTGTGACCTCTTTTCGCCCGCCACGCCGTAGTAAGCCATGCCGCCCTTCTCGGCCGGCACCGGCAGAATTGCCACAGTTGTCATTAGGATTTCCCCCCGTCCTGCTATTCTACCCCGCCTCGCCCGCTTTGCGCTTCGGCGGTTTCGGCTTGGGCGCGGGCTGGGCCAGGACATAGTCCACGCTGCGCTTGAGCCAGGCGGCTAAAGCCGGCGTGTCGGTCTGCATCGGGGGCGGGACGACGATGTACTGCTTGGAGGGCGGCGCGTCCGGCTCGTACTGGAGCCGCTTCGCGCCGGGCTGGGCCAGCAGTTCCGCCTGCGCGTCAGGCGGCAGCTTCAGCGCCAGGCCGATGTCCGACAGGGACGCGAAGACGCGGCCCCCGACGTAGGCGCAGACGCCGCCGAACATGGGCTTGAAGGTCAGATTCGCATCTAAGTCGTGCGCCTCCGCCGCGTGGCTGAGTTGGCTCTGCATTTCGTCCAACGATGGCTCGCTCATTGGTGTGTTTTGCTCCGGTTGAGATCGGTCGGATCGCCCCCCGGCCCCCAATTCTGGGGGAGTCGGAGAAGAACCCGAACGGCCTCCGCGACATCCTCTCCGGTTCCCCCAGAATTGGGGGCTAGGGGGGTGATCTTCTGCTAGACGCGCCGCTCCTCGTGGATGACATACTCAGTGTGAACTTCGTTGGCGTCGAACGTGTAGGCGCGGTAGATGACCTGCCCCTGGAACTCCAGCATGTCCCGCATCCGGTCGCGAATGGCGGGGCGGATGATGCGCGCCAGCGCCTCCCCCCGTTCCACCCAGGCGACTTCGGGACTTTCCGCGCTGGTCTTTAGGTCGCCCCCGACGTAATCGCACAGGAAGTCAAGCATGACGATGTGGGACTTGACGTTGGAATAGACCCCGACGAGCGCCCCAACGGAGACAGTGACGCCCGTTTCTTCCAAAATCTCCCGCCGCAGGGCGTCCGTCAGGCTCTCGCCCTCCTCCACCTGCCCGCCGGGAAACTCCCAGTCCCGGCGTGGGCTGCGGAGCATCAGCACCCGCCCCTGCACGTCCGTGACCAGCCCGGCGACCGCAACGATGTGTTTGGGGACGCTCACGCCTTGCTTTCTCTTCTACTTCATCTGCGTCCGCCACTGCGAGGCGGCGTCGTTGAGGGCGTCGTAGGGCGGCAGGTCCACCATGATGGGGGACGCTTGGAACTGGGCGCGGGCGCCGGGGCCGAGGCGAGCGGCGAGGGTCTGGCTGCCGTTCTGGGAGGGGCGGAAGTAGAACTGGACGCCGTCGTCGAGTGCTTCGGGCTTGCTGAGGAAGTCCAGGAAGGCGGTGGCGGTCGCTTTCTGGCGGTCGTTAACCCACGGCGCGGACAGCAGGACCGCGCCCTGGTCGGCGTTGGTGGTCGGGCTGGGGTAGATCATCACCAGGTTCGGGCTACTCTCCACGGCGGCCAGAGCGGCATTCTCATAGGCGGTGATGAAGTCGCGCCGACCGGGGGCGGCGGTAAAGGACTGCTCCAGCGCGCTCGACTTCGCCACTGAAGCGTCGTGGACGTAGGCGCGGTCAAGCTGGCCCAGGTAGGCGGCAAAGGCGGGCGCCTTGACGGCGGCGCTCAGGTCGTTCGCCCCGCCGTGCTCGCGCGCGAACTCGGTGATGATGAGCGACATGGTCAGCATCCCGCTGCTGGCATTGATCGGGTCGGCGTAGGCAAAGCCGAACGACCCCCAGGGCGTCTTGCGCCGGCCCAGACTGAGCTGCCTGACGGCCTCCCAGGGGGCGGGGCCGGACAGGAGGGGGCGCAGGAAGCCGGCCTTCTGCCGCGTGGTTACGAAGACCAGCGGGCTTTTGAACAGGAGGCGATACGTCTGGGAACTGCTCGGATCGGCGATCCGCGCGCCGCCGTGGGTCTGGGGCCAGACTTCTGCCAGGCGGGACGTCCAGACGGGGCTGGAGGGACTCCAGACGGCGGGCTTGAGCTTGCCGTTGAGGATGTCCTGCATGGCCTCGCGCGACTCGGTGAGCTGCAAGGTCGCCTTGCCGCCCTGGGACTGGGCGTTGAACTTGGTGATCTCGGCCTGGAGCCACCTTTGCTTGGTGCCCGTGGTCGAGACGAGAATGTCGCCTCCCCCGGCCTGCTGCGGCGTCAGGACGGCAGGCCCCCCCGCGCCCGCGCCTCCACCGCCGAAGTCGCCGCCTGTACCGCCGCCGGCCGTCGCCGCCGGGCGGCCTGCGAGGAAGCGGCCGCAGGAGCGGACGCCGAAGATGATGCCCGCGAGGAGCAGGATGATGATGACCCAGCCGCCGGGCTTGATGCGCGTGATCTGCACGGGTTTCTCCTAGGGAAGCGTTTGGAACAGGACAATGCCAGAATGCCCTCAAGTTCTGCAACGGGGAGGGGATTTCCTTCTCGGAGGCGCGGATGGGCAGTACCTTTCGGTCCGTCAGCGGAAGGGCAGGTGCGGAAATATATTTTTACATATCGTATGATAGGATACGAATACCGCCAAAATTTAACGCTGTGTTTACGGTGGGGTGGTAAAGTGGGTTGTGTCGGGGCCGGGAACTTCTCGACACGCCTTTGGAGACGACCATGTTCAGCGCCGGTGATAGACAGCCTTCTGAGACACAGCCCATACGATCCCTGCCGCTTTCCGCGCCGGAGCGGCGGCTGCTGCTGGCCCTGGTCTGGGGCGAGCCGCTGGGCCAGGCGGCGGCGCGGCTGGGGCTGTCCCTAAGCGAAGCGCGGCAGGTGCTGACGCGCCTTCAGCAGCGGGCAGGGGTCGCCTCGCGTTCGGCACTGATCGCGCGCGCCGTCGCGCACCGCTGGGCCGGCTAGTCCGGATTTTTATTTTTCCGCGAGGCTCCGCGTAATGCCTGCTTTGTGGTAAAATGAGAGGGCGTCGTCCGGTGACACGCCTTACACGCCGGCAGATGATCCCGGCAGACCGACAGATTTTCGACGACCCGTTTTGCACATCCGCTTTTTCCAAAGCCCGCCTGCGCCCACTTTCCTTCCACAACGCACGGGAACAAAACCGCTCACGCGGCCTTCTATCTTGTCATATGGACGCGCAATTCTCGTGCGAGTCAGCAAGGAAAACCCATGAACACAACTGTCCAACGCCCGAGCGGGACTGCTCCCGAAGCGATCAACGGAGCGGCCACTACGGTTCGCTCGTACCAATTCGGCGGCTACGAGGTGGAGATGGAGATCAGCGACACCGTCTTCCAGCCGACGTTGACCAGCCGGCTGCTGGCCCAGGTGGTCAATATCCCCGAAGGCGCGCGCGTGCTGGACCTGGGCTGCGGGGCGGGCGTGCTGGCGATCATCGCCGCCCTGAAAGGGGCATCCCATGTCCATGCGGTGGACGTGATGGAGGAGGCGCGGCCGCTTGTGGAGGCGAACGCCCGGCGCAACGGCGTCGCGGACCGCGTCCAGGCGTCCAGCGGCGATCTCTTCCAGCCGGTCGGGGCGCAGCGCTATGACGTGATCGTCAGCGATGTGTCCGGCGTCGTGGACGAGGTTTCGCGGCTTTCGCCCTGGTATCCCGACTCCATTCCGACGGGCGGGCACGACGGTGCGGATCAGATCGTGCGGATGCTGGGGGCGGTGCGGCAGTATTTGAAGCCCCAGGGCGTCCTGTATTTCCCCACCGGCACCATTTCCAATATCTCCCGGACCCTGGAAGCGGCCCGGCAGGCGTTCGGCAAGCAGGTCGAGCTGATGGAGCAGGTCGAGGTCCCCTTCTGCGCCGAGTTCAAGGAGAACATGGCCGTGATGACGCGCCTACGCACCGAGGGCTTGATTGACTTCGCTGCCCGGCGCTCCCGCCATGTGTGGACGCTGCAAATTTACCGGGCCTGGGTTTAACTTCATGCCGCTTAGGGGAAAGGCCGCGCTCGTGACGGGCGGCGGGACGGGTATCGGGCGGGCCATCGCCCTCGCCCTTGCCGGGCAGGGGGCCGCTGTGGCCGTCGTCTACCGGACGTCGCAGGCGGCCGCCGAGGAAGTGGCCGCCGAGATCATCGCCGGGGGCGGTCGGGCGGCGGCCCTGCAAGGCGACGTCACCGAGGGCGCGCAGGTGGACGGCTTGGTGAGCCGGGTTTTAACGGACTTCGGCGCACTGGACATCGTGGTCAACAACGCCGGGCTGACTCGCGACGGCCTGCTGCTGCGCATGTCCGAGGCGGATTGGGACGCGGTCTTGGACACCAACCTCAAAGGCGCGTTCCTGATGACGCGGGCCGCCTTGAAGCCGATGCTGAAGCAGAAGCGAGGCAAGATCGTCAACATCACCAGCGTCATCGGGCTGATGGCGAGTCCCGGCCAGGCCAACTACGCCGCCGCCAAAGCCGGGCTGATCGGCTTCACGCGGACGGTCGCCAAGGAGGTTGCCGGCCGCCAAATCCAGGTGAACGCCGTCGCGCCGGGCTTCGTCGAGACCGCCATGACCGAAGGGCTATCCCCCGAGCGCAAGGCCGACCTGCTGCGGCAGGTCCCCGCCGGCCGCTTCGGGCGGGCCGACGAGATCGCGGCCCTGGTGGCGTTCCTGTGCGGCCCGGCCAGCGACTACATCACGGGCCAGACGGTCGTCGTGGACGGCGGCATCACGATCTGATGCGAAATGGTTTGACGGAAAAAAGCGCAGCCCGATCGGGCTGCGCTTTTTTGCATTTCAGAGGTCTACTGTATAAAAAGCATGGACGTAGGGGAAAAGGGCGGGGGAATGAAGGAGGGCGGGGGAACCCCGCCCCTACACCGCTGGCGACAGAGGCGGGCGCAGCGCGAGACGGAGTGGTTTTCATCAAGAGTATCCAGGGCGCGCTCTCTCGAACCGAATGAGTCCCGGCTCGTCAGACCGACCAATCTCCGAAAAGCCGATCCGGCGAAGCAGGCGCAGAGACGGAGTGTTGTCCGAAGCCACGTTCGCGACGACGCGCCGGACGCTGGGCTGCGCCAGCGCCCATTCCGTCAGTCCCATAGTCATTTCGGTGGCGTAGCCGCGCCGCTGGAACTCCGGCAGGACGGAGTAGCCGACCTCGACACTGTTCTCGACGCTGCCCTCCTGCGGCGGCCCGAAAAATCCCCCGCTCGCGACTAGGGTAGGTCCCTTGCTGCCAACGGCGTCCGCGACGCCGTACCAGGTAAACCAGCCGGCCCGGTCCGGGCCGGCTTCGAGCTGCTGGAGGAAGAAGGGCAGCGCGTCCGCCAGCGTTTCGGGCGGCCAGGCGTTTGGAACGTCTGCGCCCAGCAGGGCGGCGAAGGCGGGGCGATCCTCGATCTCGGCGCGGGCCAGGGCGGCGGTCGCAGGGACCAGGGTGAGGCGAGCGGTTCTGAGGTTTGCGGGTGTTCCCATGAAGCGTTATCGCCCGGCGCCCGGCCTGTGCTCAACGAGGCAGGGCGATCAGCCCTCCACGACCGCGACCAGCACGCAGACGTCGTCGCGGACGCCGGACTGGGCGTATTCGTCCACGCCCGCGATCAGGGTGAGGAGGAAGTCTTCGGCCCGCTGGTCGGCGCCCACCGCCGTGCTGAGGGGGCGCGGGGCGGACAGCAGGGCGGTTACGCCCTCGATGCCCAGCATGTCCGTGCGGCTGGGGCCGGCCTCGGTCAGCCCGTCGGTGAACAGCGCCAGGGCGTCGCCGGGCGCGAGCGAGATGGACTGCTCCCGGAAGACGACGCCGGGGAAGGTGCCCAGCACGGGGCCGGTGGGCAGCAGTTCTTCCACCCGCCCCGCGTCGCTTTCCCCGCGCCCGGTGCGGCGCACCAGGCCGGGTTCCTGGCCGCAGTTGACGTAGGTGAGCATCCCCGCCCCGCTGTCGTAGACCCCGACGAAAAGGGTCGCGAAGCCGGTCAAAAGCTCGTTCTCCGCCAGGATGTCGTTCAGGCGCGTGACCGCCTCGGCCAGAGTCGGGGCGGGGTAGATCATTGCGCGGAGCATGTTGCGGACGGTAGAAACCTGGGCGGCGGCAGCCAGGCCTTTGCCGGACAAGTCGCCGACGACGAGGGCGGTGCATCCCTTGTCTACGGAGAAGACGTCGTAGAAGTCGCCGCCGACTTCCGCCTCTGCCAGCGCCACTTCATAATACTTCTTGAGCTGGAGGCCCGGCACGGCATCGGGCACGGCGGGCCGCAGGGCCTCCTGGAGATGGGTGGCAATGTTGTGCTCGCGCAGGCGCAGGCGGGCGGCTTCGGCCGCCGTGCGCGTCTGGGCGGCGACGGTCTCCACCAGGACGACCTCGTCCGGCGTCCAGGCGCGCGCCGCGCCGGCCATTGCCACGCCCATCAGGCCGACCAGCCGCCCGTCGTCGAACAGCGGCACCCAGACGGCGGCGCGCAGGCCCAGCCGCTCCAGGGCGGGCGCGAGGGGGGCGAAGCGCGCTTCGGCCCGGACGTCCTGCACGACTAGGGTGCCGCCCGATTGCAGCGGGTCCAAGATCATCTGGTAGTCCGAAAGCTGATACGCCCCGGCCAGCGGCGCTAACCCGTCCCGGCGCCATTCCTGGGAAACCACGCTCAGGTCGTGCGCTTCCTCGCAGGCCACGGAGAAGCAGCGGTCAGCATTCAGGGCCGCGCCCAGCGCGGCGGCGGCCTGACGCTGGATCGCGTTCGGGTCCGTCGAGTCGCGGAGAACCATGCCGATCCGGTTCAGCAGGCCCTCGCGCTCGGCGCGGGCTTCGGCTTCGGCCAGCAGGCGCTCGCGCTCGTCCTCGATCTGCCGGCGCTCCTCGATGTCGGTCGCCGTCCCCACCCAGCGGATGATCCGCCCCGACTCGTCGCGCACCGGCTGGGAGCGGCCCAGGTGCCAGCGGTACGCGCCGTCGGCCCGTCGGAGGCGGTACTCGACCTCGGAGATAGTCCCTGCCCGCAGCGCCGCCTGCCAGACGGCGCCCGCTCCGGCGAGGTCGGCGGGGTGGACCACGTCCTGCCAGCCCCAGTCCCGCGTCCGCCCGAAGTCCAGGCCCGAATAGTCGTACCAGCGCTGGTTGTAATAGTCTATCGCCCCCTCGGCGTCCGTCGTCCAGGCGATGTGCGGGATGGCGTCGGCCATCCGGCGGAAGCGGCTCTCGCTTTCGCGCAGGGCGGCTTCCGCCTCTTCGCGCGCGGCCTCGATCTGTCGGCGGTCGGTCGCGTCGCGCAAAATCTTGGCAAAGCCGCGCTCATTCCCATCTTCGTCGCGCAGGCGCTCCATGACGCCGTCCCCCCAGAAGCGCGAACCATCTTTGCGCAGGTGCCAGCGGATGTCCAGCGCCTTGCTCTCGGCCCGCGCCTTTTCCAGCTCCTGTTCCGGCGCGCCCGCCGCCCGGTCTTCGGGCGTGAAGATGAGGTCGGCAGGCGATCCCAGGACTTCGGACTCCGCATAGCCGAGGATGTGCTGCGCCCCGGCGTTCCAATGGGTGACGCGCGCGTCCGTGTCCAGCAGGATCATGGCATAATCGCGCGCGCCCTCCACCAGCAGGCGCAATTTGTCCTCGCTCTCGTGCAGGGCGGCTTCGGCCTGTCGGCGCTCCTCCGTCCGTGCCGCCTCGACGGCTTGGTCCAGATGCAAATGCGCCATCCGTTCCCCGTAATGCGCGAAAAAATCGGCCAGGGCCGGTTCCTCGGCCAGAAGCGGCCCCAGATGCTCCTGCGCGCGTTTGTCGGCCTCGTAAGAGACGTCGGGGTGCGCCTCCATCCAGAGATGGCAGGTCTGGATGTAGGCGAGGTAAGCGATGAGGTGTGGATACAGGTCCGGCCCCAGCAGGCGGCGCAGCTCGGCACGGCAGGGTTCCAGTTCTCCGCTGTCCAGGAACACGAGGGTCGCGCAGACCAGGAGGGCCTGTTCCAGCGGCGAGCCGGGCGGGGGCGCGGCGGCCTGGGCCGGGGCGGGAACCGGCAGGCGGCCCAGAGGGACATCCCCCGCGTCCGGGGCGGGAACGGGCGACTCGAGCAGGGCCAGGATTTCGCCCGCCGACAGGCCCAGCGGGCGCAGGGCGGACGAGTGGCAGACCATGCAGTAGGGGACGGCGCAGTGGCGGGAAAGGAGGGCGTTCAGCTTTTCCTTGAACAGCGGCGAAAGCGGGTTGTCGAGGTAAGCCGAGACGGTCTGCTGCCACAAGTTGTCCAGCACCTGCGGCGAGTCAAGCGCGGGCGCAAAGAACGGGGGGAAGAACCCGAAACGTCCTTCAATCTCGGCCTGAAGTTGTTGGCTGGTTCGCACGGGGATACAATTCTGATGCAGATAGTGTATTATACCATGCTTTCCTAGCCCTGGGTTTAAAGTGGGTGAGCTGCCCAGGGCAGTCGCATAGAGAAGCAAGAGAAAGGGGGGAGGAAAAAAAGGCGAGGGAAGAAGAAAGGGGAGGGAAGAAGAAAGGGGAGGCACGGGGGCCTCCCCCTACGCGCCTTTCCGACCCGTCATGGGCCGTCATGGGTAGGGGCAACCCCCCGTGGTTGCCCTTCCACCCTGTGGCTGCCCTTCTGCATGGTGGTTGCAGGGTTGCCCTCCATAGGCAATCGCCCTATGCCCTGAAGGGCGGGGATTGACAGACGGCCTCAACAATGTTAGCATGGGGCAAATGATGTTACGCACTCACTGCCTGCGGCTAATTCCGCTCGTCGCTGCATTATTGGCCGGTTTCTCCCACGCGCAGGCCGCGCCCGCCCCGCGCGTCACCTTCCCCCGCGCCTTCGCCCCGTCCGAGGGCTGGGTCAAGGCGCCGGAAAGGCCGCTGCGGCAGGAGATGTGCCTGAACGGGTCGTGGCGGTTCCAGCCGATACCCGTGCCGCCGGGCTGGAAGCGGGATCAGGGGAACGCGCCGGACTTGACGCCGCCCGCGCCGGGGCGGTGGGAGCGGGTGTCGGTCAAAGTGCCGTCGCCGTGGAACGTCAATGCCTTCAACCAGGGCGACGGCGGGGACTTCCGGTGCTACCCCTCCTACCCGAAGGCCTGGGACATGGCGGAAATGGGCTGGCTGGAGCGACGGTTCCAGGTTCCGGCGGCGTGGAAGGGGCGGCGGCTGCTCCTGCACTTCGAGGCGGTCGCGGGCGACGCGGTAGTCTATGTCAATGGCAAAAGCGTGGCGCATAACTTTGACCTGTTCCTGCCCTTCGAGGCGGATGTCACGGGCGCGGTGACGGTGGGCGGCGTCAACGTCGTCCGGGTCGGCGTCCGCAAGGCGTCCCTGTTCAACGACGCGCGGACGACCGGCAGCCGCCCCTATCCCGCCGGCTCGTTCTGGGGGCAGGCGGTCGCGGGCATCTGGCAGGACGTGTCCCTGGCCGCCGTGCCGCCCGTCCATGCCGAAGACATGTTCGTCGAGCCGCTGGTGTCGCGGGACATGCTGGCCGCCGAGGTGACGCTGCGTAACGACACGGCGCAGGCGCAGACCCTTCAGGTCGGCGGGGCGGTGCAGCCCTGGGTGAGCCTCGCCGGGAAGGACGTTCTTTCGGCCCCCGAACCAAAGTGGCGGCTGGGCGCGGCGGCCCTGAGCCTGCCGGCCCGTAATGTCACGCTTGCGCCCCATGCGTCAACCACGGTGACACTGAGCCGGAAGGTCGGTGGGCGGCTGGGGTTCTGGACGCCGGACACGCCCAACTTGTACGGGCTGACTGTCTCCGTCCGCCGGGGTGGGCAGACGATAGACCGGCAGTACACGCGCTTCGGCTGGCGCGAGTTTAGTTTTCAGGGCGACCGGCAGCTTCTCAACGGCAAGCCGCTGGAGCTGCGGGGCGACTCGTGGCATTTTTTAGGCATCCCGCAGATGACGCGGCGCTACGCCTGGTCCTGGTTCACCATGCTCCATGCCGCCCATGCCAACGCCGTCCGCCTCCACGCCCAGCCGTACCCGCGCTTCTATTTGGACGTGGCCGACGAACTGGGCATCTGCGTCCTGGACGAGACGGCGAACTGGGGCAGCGACGGGCAGCATAAGTACGACGCGCCCAGCTTCTGGCGGCGGTGCGACGACCAGGTGGCGCGGCTCGTCCGGCGCGACCGCAATCATGCGTCCGTGTTCGGCTGGAGCGTCAGCAATGAGGTCGCCTGGTTTATTGACCGGGGGAAGCACCCGGAGCAGATGGCGCGGCTGAAGCAGGGCTGGGCGGACTGGCGGGGCATCGCGCGCCGCCTGGACCCGACGCGGCCCTGGGTGTCCACGGACGGCGACGGGGACGCCGAGGGGGCGATGCCGACCAGCCTGGGCCATTACAGCGGCTCGGACGAGCTGACGCGCCTGAGCCGGGGCGGCAAGCCCTGGGGCATCGGCGAGACGGGCGGCGCATACTTCGCCACGCCCAAATATGCCGCCCAGTTCGCCGGCCCGCGCGCCTACGAGTCCCAGCAGGGCCGCATGGAGGGCATCGCCATCGAAGCTTACGGCCTCCTCGCGGACCAGCGCAAAAGCGGCGCGGACTATGCCAGCGTCTTCAATCTGGCCTGGTACGGCCTGGAGCCGCTGGAGATCGGCCTGGCCGACACGACGCGGCCCTACACGCTGACGGACGGCGTGTTCTTCGGGCCGTACCAGGAGAACGCGCCGGGCGTCCAGCCCGAACGGCTCGGCCCATACTGCTCGACGTTCAACCCCGGCTACGACCCGCGCCTGCCCCTGTACCGCCCCTGGCCGCTGTTCGACGCCGTGCGGGCCGCCAACGCGCCCGGCGGCCCCGCGCCCAGCCCGTGGGACCACCGGCACATCGCTCCCGCTGGAACGCAGGCCATATCGCCGCCGCACATCGCGACCGTTGCTGTCCTGGCCGCCCCCGGCTCCGACCTGCCCGCCACATTGGGAGCGCTGGGGGCGACGCCGGCCGCCCCAGATGCCCTGGACACGGCGGAGTTCCTCGTCGTGGACGGGGCGCACCCGCCCCCGAACGTCACGCCCGCACTGGCACGGCGGGTTCAGGGCGGCGCGACCGTCCTGGTCTGGGGCGTAGACCCCAGTACGCTCGGCGCGCTGAATGCGCTGCTGCCGGTGCCCCTGCGCCTGACGGACCGGGACGCTTCTTCGCTCCTCATCCACTCGGCGGACCCGATACTCCTGGGCCTAGACAACGCCGACTTTTATTTCACCGAGAGCCAGCCCACCCCCATCATCCCGCACGGCCTGGCCGGACCGTTCGTGACGCGGGGCCGGACACTGCTGGCCGCCTGCCCCGCCGAGTGGCGGCGGTGGAACAACCGCGCGGAGCCGATCAAGACGGCGGCCCTTCTGCGCTCGGAGCGGGAGGCCAAACCCGGCGGCGCGGCGCTGGTGGAGCTAAAATCGGGCCGTGGGCGCTATCTCGTCACGTCCTTCGTACCCGCCTCGCGCGAGGGGCGCCGGCTGTGGCGTCGGATGCTGGCGAATGCGGGCGTCGCGCTGACCGACCGGAAGGCCGCGCCGGACAGCGCGTTTGACGAGTTCGGGCACTTGACCAGTGCCCTCGTCTGCGGCAGCTTCGGCGCGGCTACGGCGGCTGCCGCCTATGACACCGACGCCATCGGCATCGGTAACGCGCTCCGCCCGAAGCCGGGCGACACGTCCGGCGGGCGACGGTGGCGGGCGCGTCCTGCCGATGACGACGGCGTCCTCGATTTCAAGAAGATGGGCCTGCCCGGCCCGACCGAGAACGCCGCCGTCTACCTCAGCCTCTGGGTCTGGAGTCCGCGCCCCCTGGACAACCTGCTCGTCGAGCCGAACCTGCCCCGTCTGGCCCTGCGCTTCGGCTCGGACGATGGCTGCCAGGTCTGGCTCAATGCCAAGCTCATCCAGGAAGACCGGGGCACGCACCCGTACACGCCGGACCAGTTCACGGCGGACGCCCTGCCACTGGCGCGCGGCTGGAACCACCTAGTCGTCAAGGTGGTGCAAGGGATGGGCGAGTGGCAGTTCGGGGCGCGGCTGACGTGCAGCGACCCATTGTTCCTGTCCCAGCTTCGCACGTCGGTGGCGGGGCCGTAGCTGATAACCCGTCGCAAGTTCGGAACCGGCACTGGAAGTGCCGGTCTACTCGCAGTGAAAGTGCCTCCGGCACTGAGGAAAGCGCACCATAAAATGACGGTTCAACGTGCCCTCTTCAGTCGCGCAGCGACTTTCAC
>JAABUO010000641.1_pt1 | contig 59864 bp, 57 predicted proteins | sample 5559291 | NCBI WGS metagenome assembly JAABUO01 (sample SAMN10711878, study PRJNA513372) | rock metagenome | isolation source: Antarctica rocks | place: Antarctica: Victoria Land, Finger Mt sud | reverse complement strand
ACGCAAGATTCCGGTTACGGTATCGACGGTACGGGCCGGCCCGATGTCGTACTCCGCATCCCGGGCAACCTGACGGTACCGATCGACGCCAAGGTGCCGTTCGCGCGTTATCAAGAAGCGGTTTCCGTGCTATCGGAAGCCGAGCGCGAGCCGCTATTGGATCTCGCGGTCGCCGCCGTACGCGGTCACGTCAAGGTCTTATCGGCGCGAAAATACCACGACGGGCCCGCGTGTATCGGGTGGACCATCATGTTCGTACCGATCGAGGCGATGCTCGCGACGCTCTTCGCGCGCGATCACGGAATCTTCGAAGTCGCACGCACCGCGCGAGTTCTCATCGCCAGCCCGCTGACGCTCATGCTGTACCTCGAAGCGTTCTCGCGCGGTTGGTCCGCGCAGAAACAGAGCGAGAATGCGGCGATCATTTTGGACGAGGCGCGCACGCTCGTGGCGCGGCTCGGCACGTTCACCGATAAATTCGGCCGGGTCGGTACGCACCTCAACAGTGCGATCGACAAGTACAATGAAGCCGTCGCAACCTATGAAGGCCGTCTCGGGCCCCAAGCGCGCAAGATCGTCGCACTGCGCGGAGATTCCGATGACGCCGCACCGCTAAAGGAACAACTGGCTCGCGCGCGAGTCGTAAGCTCGCCTCCGACCGCTATAATCGGCGCTCCACGGACGAACGCGTCGCAGCATCCATGAGCTACACGTAGCGAGCCCGCGGCTTCGCGCGCCGCTATTGCGATGGGCATCCCTTCGGGCTCGTTGTCGCATCAGTACACGTCGCGCTGATAGCGTCCGTCGGAACGCATTTGCTCGACGTAGTCCGCGGCGTGCTCGGTATCGCGGCCGCTTTGTTCGGCCACGATGTGGCGTAGCGCTACGTCCACGTCCTTGGCCATTTGACTGGCGTCGCCACAGACGTAAACGTGGGCACCCTCCTCGAGCCACGCGTAAAGTTCGCGCGCGCTCTCGCGCATGCGATGTTGCACGTACACGCGCTCCGCTTGGTCTCGCGAGAACGCAGTGTCGAGCCGCGTCAGATGGCCGTCGGCAACCATCGGCTCGAGTTCGTCGCGGTAGAGAAACGTGTCGGCCGCGGTCCGGTCGCCGAGAAAAAGCCAGTTGCGGCCGGGGTTGCCGAGCGCACGCCGATCGGCCAGGAATGCGCGAAACGGTGCGATTCCCGTCCCGGGGCCGATCATGACGATGGGGGCCTTGCCCATCCGCGGGCAAGCGAAAACGGGCGTTGCGCTGCACGTAGACGGGCACGTTCGCACCGTCTGCAATGCGCTCGGCGAGGAACGTCGAGCAGATACCCTTGCGCTCGCGATTGTGGGCCGTGTAGCGCACGACGGCTACCGTAAGATGCACTTCGCCCGGATGCGCGCGCGGACTCGAAGCAATCGAGAAGAGCCGCGGCGTCAGCTTGCCGAGCATGCCGACGAAATCGCTCGCGCTTACGGCGAGCCCGCGTAGCATCGAGAAGAGGTCGATCACTTCACGACCGTACATAAAATCGCGCAGCCGGTCGGCGTTGGACGGTTCGCAGAGTTCGAGCAGCACCGCGTCGCGGCTGCGTTCCGCGAACGCCCGCACGACGGGCGCCGTGAGCTTACCGATCGCGTAACGGTCGCGCAGCGCATCCGCAAGCGAGACGCTCTCGCCGTGGCCGTCGGCGACACGCTCGTCGCCACCGAAGCCCACGGCCGTCACGAGTTTCTCGATCGCGTGCGGACAGTTTTGCGGCACGACTCCGAACGCGTCGCCGGGCTCGTAGGCCAGATCGCCGTCGCCCGACGCAAAGACGATGTGGCGCGTCTCCTTATCGGCGCCGGGGCCGCACAAGTTCCGATTTGCGACGAGCCGCGCCGAGACCGCGCGGCGGCCAGGCGTCCCGTTCCGCGGTGCGCCGGGCTGCGCCGGTTTCGGCCCGCTCTCGAGCGCGACGTAGATCGCGCTCTTCCACCGTTCGAACGGTTCGTCGACGTCGACGTCGCTCTCGACGCATTCGATCAGGCGGACCGCGCCGAGTTCCGCGAGGCGCGCATCGAAATCGCGGCCGCACTTGGCGAAGTGCTCGTAATTCGAATCCCCGAGGGCCAGCACCGCATAGCGCAGACCGTCGAGCCGCGGAGCATCGGGCGCGTGCAGGCGATCGTAAAAGGCGCGTGCGTTATCGGGCGGGTCGCCCTCGCCGTGCGTACTCGCGATGACGAGCAGCGTTTCCACGTCATGCAAGGCGACGGCTTCGGGGCCGTCCATACCGGCGGCCATCACTCGGAAGCCGCGCTATTTGGCGTCTTTGGCGAAGGTGCGCGCCAGCGCGTCGCCGGTACCGGTTTGCGAACCGACGAGCAACGTCAACGTCCGCTGCGTGACGGGCGTCGCTTCCGGCGCGGTACCGGAGAACATGCCGGCCAGAAAGCCGTTGAGCCACGCTCGTTGCTCGGGCGTGAACGGCGCGTCTTCGGGAATAAACGGCACCGATTGGGAGGGCACGCTCGTCACTCGCTCGCGAACAGCGTCCTCAGCGCGTCGGTTTCGTGGCGCCGAACGAAGGTGACGAAGGGCTCCACGGGCGCGCGTTCGCGAACATACGCCGCGAGCATGCGCTCGAGCGTTTGCGGAAGATCGCCGAAAGGCACGCTGCGGAATACCTCGCGGCCTAAACCTTGCGCGTCGTCGGTCCCGCCACCGACGTAGACGTGGTAGCCCTCCTGCGCGATACCGTCGACCGTCACGCTCGTGCCGAGCAGACCGATATCCCCGACGTAGTGTTGCGCGCACGAATGCGCGCAGCCGGTGAGGTGAATGTTGAGCGGCGTATCGAGGACGAAACGTTCGTCGAGATACGCCGCGAGCGCCGTCGACTGGCCCTTCGTGTTCGTCGCCGAAAACCGGCAGCCGGTGTTGCCGGTACACGCGACGAGCCCGGCGCCGACGCTCGTCGCCTCCGTGTCGAAGCCGAGTTCGCGGACCCGCGCGCGCACTTCGTCCACGCTCGCGTCGGGAACGCCCGTTACGATCACATTCTGCCAGACGGTCGGTCGTAGTTCGCCGTCGCCGCACGACTCCGCGATCGCGGCGAGACCGTGCATCTGCTCGGCGCCCATCCGTCCGACGGGGATCGCGACCCCGACGTAATTGAGCCCGGTCTGACGCTGTGCGTGCACGCCGATATGCCCGCGACGCTCGATTGCGGGCCGCGTTTCGCCCGCGCTTACAGCACACCGGCGCAACGGAAACCCCAGCTTCTTCTCGACTTCGGCCAGGTATTTATCAACGCCCCAGCGATCCAGCAGATACACGAGCCGCGCCTTCTTGCGGTTCGTCCGGTCGCCGTTCGTGGTATAGACGCGCAACATGGCCGCGGCCACCGGCACGCATTCGTGCGCTTCCAGCGCGAGCCCGGCGTCGATCGCGAAGCGGTTGTGACCCGTGATGCCGGCGAGCAAGACGCGGAAGTACACGCCCGCCGGTAGCGCACCGCCCTCCGGCACGCGCGTCGCGACGAACGCGATATCGTTCGTATCGGCGACCACGCTGATGCGGCCGCCGCTATCGAAGCTGACGTTGAACTTGCGCGGCAACCCGTATAGATCGCGCGAGTTCGCGATGTAAAACTGCAACGCGCGTGCGAGCGGCCTGACGTCGTACAATTCGGTCGGATCGATGCCGGACGTCGGCGTCGCGGTGATATTGCGCACGTTGTCTGCGCCTGCCCCGCGCGAACTAAGGCCGAGGTCTTGCAATTTCATGAGCACGCGGACGACGTGTTTGGGGGGGAATTCGCGCAGTTGGATATTGCCGCGCGTCGTCACGTCGCCGTATCCGGCGCCCCAGGCGGACGCCATGTCGGCGAGCCCGTGCAATTGCGCCGCCGTCATGACGTTTCCCGGTACGCGGACGCGCAGCATGAACGAGTCCTGCGCCGGCGCGACGTGAAACAAGCCGTGATACTTGAAACGGAACACATCGGCGCCGACGGGCGCTTCGTCGCCCTCCGCGCACGCGACGATACGCTCCCAGAGATCGAGCGGATCTTGCTCGACTTTCCAGACCTCTTCTTTGCTGAGGTCCGAGAGCGGCGTGCCGTACACGTGCGGTTCGGAAACGACGTCGTTTGCGGCCTCGGGCGTGCGCGACACGGGCGCTGTCGGCGAAACGTGCGAGCGCCCCGCCGCACCCGCAAAGAAGCCGGAGAGATACTCTTTTTGGATGGGCGATAGCCCGCCGGATTTCCCGTTCGACTGATGTATCACGCGCGCGACCGCAGCGGATAGGTCGTCGCGCTCGCGGACGGCCCGAGCGCCACGTCCGGCTTCACATTTGCCGCCCCGCGATACGTGACGTACAGCGCGAGCCCGGTAAACACGTATCCGCCCACAAAGTTTCCGAGCGTCACGGGGATCGGATTCCACAGCCACCACTGCGCGAGCGAGACCTTCGCGCCGAACAGCATGCCGGTGGGAATGACGAACATATTGACGACCGAATGTTCGTAACCGAGGAAAAAAAACGTGAAGATGGGGAGCCAGACCGCCGCGATCTTTCCGAACGTGGACGGGGACGCGAAGCCGAGCACGACGCCGAGGCAGACCATCCAATTGCAGAGCGCCGCCTTAACGAAGATCGTCAGCACGCCGGCCGCACCGAAATGTTCGACCTTCACGGTCTTCGCTTGCGCCGCGGCAACGAGTTTTTCCGAGATGCCGCTCGTGTCGGCGACGTGCCCGGCCATCGTCAGCGCAACGTACAGCAAGACGCCGTAGAAAAGACTGCCGAGCAGATTCGCCAAAAACACCCACGCAAAATTCGCCAGCATCTCTCCAAACGTGAGTTTTCCTTCGCCGAAGGCGAGCGGTAATAGGCCGAAACTTCCCGTCACCAGTTCCAGCCCGAGCAACACGATCATGACCAAGCCGACCGGAAAGACGACGGCGCCTGCCAACCCGCTCCCCGTTTGGCTCGTCGCCACGAACGCAAGCGACGTAGCGAACCCAAGCAGCGCGCCCGCCAGAAACCCGCGGACCAGCACATCCCGCACGGGCAAACGGCCCTTCAGCGCCGCAGTTTCGACGATGGACGCGATGAAATCGCCCGGCTTGACGTAGTCCAAGGACGGCCTCCCTGTGGTGAAGCTGTTCCGAATCACGTTAACCGTTAAGGCTCCACGCGACCACGTCCACATCGAAAGGGCGAGCGCGCCAGCGCTATCCACGTGGTCAAGCCCGCGAGCCCGCTCCGGCGGCTCGCTCGTATCGGACGGAGCGCACCACTGCAGACGCGACTGCACTCGTTGCGCGTTACTGCGCTTGGACGCACGTCGACAAACAAACGAACCTGCGTCTTCTCGAACGCAGGCTCGTTTTTACTCCTACAAGTCTTCGGGGTTTATTCCCTTGGGCTTGTACTGCGTCGACTTGGGCGCCGCGACCACCGCGACGTCTCCGTCGTAGTCTCCCTCGTAATGCACCGTCTGTTCGAGCGGCGGACGACGATCCTGAAATCCGGAGACGAGCTTCGAACCCGCCAGCGCCGGCTCCGGCTCCACGCCATACTCCGCAGCGTCGAGGAACGCGCCCTTCGGACGACCGTCCTCGTCGAGATCCTGACCTTCCGGTTGGATGGTCACGCCGCGGTAGCGCTGCATACCGGTACCCGCCGGAATCAGCTTACCGATGATGACGTTTTCCTTGAGGCCGAGCAGCGGATCGTGCTTGCCCTTGATCGCGGCATCGGTGAGCACGCGCGTCGTCTCTTGGAACGACGCTGCCGACAAGAACGACTCCGTCGCAAGCGACGCCTTCGTCACGCCGAGTAAGACCGGCTTGCCTTCCGCGATCTTCCGACCCTCGGACTTCATCCGTTCGTTCTCTTCTGCAAATGCGGAGCTCTCGATGAGCTGCCCCGGCAGCATGCGCGTATCTCCGCCGTCGACGATCTTGACCTTGCGCAGCATCGCGCGCACGACCGTCTCGACGTGTTTGTCGTTGATGTCGACGCCCTGCGAGCGATACACGCGCTGTACTTCCTGCACCAGGTATTGCTGCAGCGCGTTCTCGCCTTTATACTCGAGGATTTCGTGCGGGTCGAGCGAGCCTTCGTTGAGCGGATCGCCGGATTCGACGCGCGCGCCTTCTTGCACGAACGAGCGCGTATTGTAGGGCACGTCGAACTCGTGCCCTTCGCCGTGGTCGTCTGTGACCACCATGACGCGCTTACCCTTCTCCTCGCTGATGTGGACCGTACCGCCCACCGTGGAGATCGTGGCCTTGCCCTTGGGCTTACGCGCTTCGAAGATTTCTTCGATGCGCGGCAGACCCGTGATGATGTCTTCGGTCGCGACGCCGCCCGTGTGGAAGGTCCGCAGCGTGAGTTGCGTACCGGGCTCACCGATCGATTGCGCCGCGATGATACCGACCGCCTCACCGATATCCACGCGCTTGCCGGTCGCGAGATTGCGGCCATAGCACATCGCGCAGACGCCGACGCGCGCCTGACAGTTCAGCACGGAACGAATCTTGACCGTCTTGATGCCCGCGTCGATAATTTGTTTGGCGATCTCTTCGTTGATCTCTTGATCGCGTGCCACGATCTTCGTACGCGGTTTTTCGGGATCTTTGATATCTTCTGCCGCACGACGACCGATGATGCGATCGTAAAGCGGTTCGATGATTTCTTTGCCGACGCCGATGTCGAACACGGTCATGCTCGCCGACGTCCCGCAATTGTCTTCGCGCACGATGACGTCTTGCGCGACGTCGACCAAGCGCCGGGTCAAATATCCCGAGTCCGCGGTCCGCAGCGCGGTGTCGGCGAGGCCCTTACGCGCGCCGTGCGTGGAGATGAAGTATTCCAGAACCGTGAGGCCTTCTTTGAGCGACGCTTTAACGGGGATCTCGAGAATGCGGCCCGACGGATCGGACATGAGACCGCGCATACCGCCGAGCTGCTTGACCTGGTTGATCGAACCGCGCGCGCCGGAGGTCGCCATCATGAAGACCGGGTTGAGCGGATTCTGCGCGGCCTGCATGGCGCCCGTTACTTCTTCCGACGCCTTCGACCAAACTTGAATCGTCTTGTTGTACTGCTCTTCTTGCGACATGAAGCCCGTGTCGACGAACTCGTGGAGTTTGTCGACGGCCGCCTGCGCGTCGTCGAGGATCTTGAACTTCGCATCGGGGACGACGACATCGCTGATGGAAACCGTGGTTCCCGACTGCGTCGCATAACGGAAGCCGAGCGCCTTGATCGCATCCAGGAATGCGGCCGTCTCGGCGTTACCGTGGCGGCGATAGCACTCGGTGATCAGCTTCTTGAGCGCCGATTTGTCCATCGTGTGATTGCGGAACGGCTCGTTCCACGCGCGCGGGAAGGCGTCGTTGAAGATCACGCGGCCGACGGTGGAGCGCACGAGCTGCCCGTTCCAACGCACTTTGATCCACTGCTGCAGACCGATCTGCTTGAAGTTATATGCGATGATCGCGGCGTTGAGATCCTCGAAGGTCGGCAGCTTCTCGCCCGCGGCATCGAGGCCGCCATCGGCTTGCCCGTTGAGAGCGACGTTGCCCGTTCCGCTTTTCGCCGCGTCGAAGGCGAGTTGGCCGATCGACGCGATCAACGCATCTTCGGGAATATCGGCTTTTGCGACGCCCTTGTACTCGTCTTTTTGGAACGTCAGGTAATAGAGCCCAAGGACCATATCTTGCTGCGGAATCGAAACGGGCTGCCCGAACGACGGCTGCAAGATATTGTTGCTCGAAAGCATGAGGATGCGCGCTTCGGCCTGCGCACCGGCAGAGAGCGGCAGGTGGACGGCCATCTGGTCGCCGTCGAAGTCAGCGTTATACGGCGCGCAAACCAGCGGATGGAGGTGGATGGCCTTCCCTTCCACGAGGACCGGCTCGAAGGCCTGAATGCCCAGGCGGTGGAGCGTCGGCGCCCGGTTGAGCAGCACCGGGTGCTCGCGAATCACTTCGTCCAGGACGTCCCAGACCTCGGGCCGCACGCGCTCGACCATGCGCTTCGCGCTCTTGATGTTGTGCGCCTGACCGCGATCGACCAGCTTCTTCATCACGAACGGCTTGAAGAGCTCGAGCGCCATTTCTTTGGGCAGGCCGCACTGGTGCAGCTTGAGATTCGGGCCGACGACGATCACCGAACGGCCGGAGTAATCGACGCGCTTGCCGAGCAGATTCTGCCGGAAACGCCCCTGCTTGCCTTTGAGAATATCGCTCAGCGACTTCAACGGGCGGTTGTTGGGGCCCGTGACGGGCCGGCCGCGGCGGCCGTTATCGATCAGCGCATCGACCGCTTCCTGGAGCATGCGCTTCTCGTTTTTGATGATGATTTCGGGCGCCGAGAGCTCGAGCAGACGCTTGAGGCGATTGTTGCGATTGATGACGCGCCGGTAGAGATCGTTGAGATCGGACGTGGCGAAACGACCGCCGTCGAGTTGCACCATCGGACGCAATTCGGGTGCGATCACCGGTACGGCCGAGAGAATCATCCACTCCGGCTTGTTGCCGCTATTGAGGAACGCTTCGACGACTTCGAGGCGTTTGATCGCCTTGACGCGCTTCTGGCCCGTCGTCTCCTTGAATTCCTTACGCAAATCTTCTTGGAGCTTGCGCAAGTTCAAGTCGCGCAACAGCTCGCGAATCGCTTCGGCGCCCATGCCGGCCTTAAAGCCGTTGCCGAACTTGTCGCGGGATTCGCGGTATTTCTGCTCGGTGAGGATCTCGCGCTTCGTCAGACCTGTGTTGCCGGGATCGATGACGATGTAGGCCGCAAAATAGATGACCTTCTCGAGCTGGCGCGGGCTCATATCGAGTAAGATGCCGATGCGGCTCGGCACGCCTTTAAAGTACCAGATGTGGGTGACGGGCGTGGCGAGCTCGATGTGGCCCATGCGTTCGCGGCGCACCTTCGCGCGCGTGATCTCGACGCCGCAGCGATCGCAGATCATGCCCTTAAAGCGGATGCGCTTGTACTTGCCGCAGTGGCATTCCCAATCTTTGGTGGGTCCGAAAATCTTCTCGCAGAACAGACCGTCGCGCTCGGGCTTGAGCGTGCGATAATTGATGGTCTCCGGCTTCTTCACTTCGCCGAAAGACCACGCGCGAATCTGCTCGGGGCTCGCAAGCCCGATACGCATCGCGTCAAAATTGTTTACGTCGAGAAGGTTCACAATCGTCCTCAGTGCCGCGGCTGGCAGTCTCTAACCAAAGCAAACAGGGACTCGGCGAGGCCGTTCCCTGAAAATCCAGCTAAATTCCGCGGGGCATAGGTGACGATTATACGCTTTCGGCGCAAGAGGGTCAATCGGGCCCGCTCCTCACGGTGCCCGTTGCACGTCCAGAAGTTCTCGTCCCCAGGCCATGAGGAGCCCATAAGCGGACTGACCTTCAGACCGATCGCGGTCAGCTCGATTTCAAGCGGGCCGGAACCTCGGCGTACACGTGGCGATCGATCACCGTCGGCGCCGCACCGCGCATCGAGACGTACGGGCCCGCAGCCCCGGAGACCGCGGGGACACAAGCGGCCTAGATCGGGAAACCGCAATCCTTTGCCGTCGGCGCGCCGGCGAAACTCGCAAAACGGCGTCCAGGTGTTCGCCGGGGCTCGGAAAACCCGTTCTTTTTCGATCTCGCTGCATTTCTCAAAGTCGTCAGACGTTCGCCGCAGATCGCACAGGCGTTGCAACACGTGCTGGTCCCCGACGAGCTCGCCGCGGACCTGACGTCGACCGGTCCCGCCGGGTATTTCGGAATCGACACGAAGGCGGGCAACTTCGGCGGGCGCGGCCCATCGGCGCAGGTCATGAGTCCGTCGCTGGCAGCGACCTTCGGGGATAGCGTGCCGAAGCTCGGGCTCGCGCCGGACGATCGGGCCCAGACGCCGTGTCTGGCGAGCGACAACGTCCAACCGGGCGACCGCGGTGTCACCAACACGTTCCCGTATCTCGGACCGCCGCTGGACTAAAAGACCAAGAGGCGAAGGCTTACGGCTTCGGCGCCGTTCGAACGGCGCTGTCGATAACGCTGTCGATCAGACCGTACGTCTTCGCCTCTTCCGCCGTGAGATACCGGTCGCGCTCGATGTCCGCCAGGACTTGCTCGATCGTTTGCTTCGTCGTATCCACGTAAATCTGCGCGACGGAGCGGCGCATCGCGATCAAGTCGCGGGCTTGAATCTCGATATCCGATGCGGACCCGCCGATGCCGCGAACCGACGGCTGATGGATCAGCACTTTGCTCGTCGGCAGTGCGTACCGCTTTCCGGGCGCGCCGCCGGTAAGCAAGACGGACGCGGCGGAGGCGGCCATGCCGGCACAGATCGTCGCCACATCGGGTTTGATGAGCTGCATCGTATCGTACATCGCCAGCCCCGCCGTCGCGCTGCCGCCGGGACTATTGATGTAGAGATCGATATCTTTATCGGCGTCGGTGCGTTCGAGAAAGAGCAACTGCGCGATCACGAGATTTGCGAGCTCGTCGTCGATCGGCCCGGTGACGAAGACGATGCGGTCTCGCAGGAGCCGCGAGTAAAGATCGTACGAGCGCTCTCCGCGCGCGGACTGTTCGACGACGGTCGGTACGAGGTGTCCCATGCCGCACTATACGCAGCGCAGGATGCTATGGACCTCCGGCCTCGGCATCGTCGCCGGGCGCGTCGCTCGCGCGACGTCGACGCCGCGCTGCGATGTCGATCTTCAGAATCGCGAGCTTCGCGTGTAAGTGCGAGCGCTCGTGCGGATCGGTCTCCGCCTCGATCGCCCCGTGCATCGCGCCCAGTGCGGCATCGTCATCGCTCGGATCGTACGCCGGGATGTCCGTCATACTCGCCGCGTTCGACGGCGACGCGGTACGCCCGGTCCCAGCGCGCGAACGTTAATGTACCACGATCGTTTCGACCATGTGCTCGGTGTCATCGTGGTAGATGCAATGGACGACATACGTGCCGGGCGCAGTGAACGTCAAGCTGTAACTCGCGCCCGGAAAAATGTTCCCGGAGTTCGAGAACTTCGTGCCGTCGAAAGTCGTGTTCCCCGTCGGCGCCCCCGGCGGCGGCACGGCCGGAAAGGCTTGTCCCGCGGGCGCGATCGACACCGTGTGCGGCTCGTTATTCGAGAGGTTGGTCCACGTTAGCGTCGTTCCGACCGTAATACCAAGCGGCTGATCCGAAAGCGCCGGCCCGTCGAGATACCGGAGCACCGTCGCGGAAGAAGGCCGGCCATTCGCAAGCGGCGGCGAGATACCGACGGCGATATGCGTACCGCCGCCCGCATACGGAAACGTCGCTACCGACGCCGTGGCAGCGGCGAGATCGGCACCGGCAGAGCCCCGACCGAGAGCCGTGGCGTCTGCCTGCAGCGTCGGATAGCGCGTTCCGGCCGGATTCACGACGATCGTGCCGACCATGCCGGGGTGGATGAGGCAGTGGTAGACGTACGTTCCGGAGTTGGGAACTTCAAGGCGTACGAGTCGCCGAGTAGCTTGAAACCCGAACTCGTGAAGGCCGTGCCGTCCACGCTCGTGCCGCCCGCGGGTAGCGCGGCGTTTGGATCGTTCGGCGGTGGGATCGGCTTGCCGGCCGGTACGACGGTGACCGTGTGCGGTTCGCCCGTCGGGTAGGTCCACACGACCGTATCGCCCGCGTCGATCGTCAGCGCCGCAGGATAGAAATTAAGCCCCTGAAGCGCTTCCTGCGCGCTCGACGTCCCGGCTTGCAAGGCCCACGTCATCGGACTCGAGGGCGGCGGCGGTTGCAAATTTACCGCGTCGTTCCCGCCGCAAGCGGCCAGTAATGCACAGAACCCCATAGACGACATCGTACCGACGATACGCATGAATCCTCCGGCCGCGCGACCGCAGTGTCGCTGACGCAAAAACAATACTGCTAAACGGTTGCGCCTGCAAGAGCGAGCGGCAAAAGCGCTATCCCGCGATCTTGACGACGAGCACCGCGATATCGTCGGAAGCATCGTTGCCGGCGAGAACGTATTCGACGATCCGTCGCGCCGCAGACGCGCCGCCCGCCGCCGCATCGGTCGCGAGCAATGCGTAAAGGCGCCCCAGGCCTTCGTCGATATCGCGGGTCGCCTCGATGAGCCCGTCGGTATAGAACACGATCGTGCTTCCCGGCGGCGTGGCGACGAGGGTCGCCGCGCCTTCTTTGCCGTCACGTAAGCCCAACATGAGTCCGGAGCGCGTCAGATCGACGACATCGCGGCTGGACGTACGAAGCGCCGGGCCCGGGTGGCCGGCCGACGCGTAGACGAGCGTGTGCTCCGCGGCGTCGAAGATCGCCGCAAGCGCCGTCGCGTAACCGTCGGGATCGATGAGCCGCAGCGTCTTATCCGCAACGGTCAGCATGGCGTTTGGATCGGGGCTCAGCATCGCTGCGGATTGCATCGCCTGGCGGAGTTTCGTCATGGTAACGGCGGCGTGCAAGCCGTGGCCGAGCACGTCCCCCACCGTAATCGCGAGGCGACCGTCATCGAGTACGAACGCGTCGTACCAATCGCCGCCGATCGTGGCTTCGGCGCTGCCGGGGCGGTACTCCGCATCGAGTTCGATGTCGCGCACATTCGGCAGCGTAGTCGGCAGCGAAGCCGCTTGCAGCTCGACTGCAATTCGGCGCTCGCGTTCGTAGAGGCGTGCGTTCGCGAACGCAGCACCGGCACGCCGGCCGACTTCTTCTACGAACCCGAGATCGTCGGCGCGGTAGTCTTCGCGTACGGCCGTATCGTCGAGCGCGCACGTCAACGCTCCCACGAGAGCGCCGGCCGGAGTGACGATCGGCACGGTGATGAAAGAACGCACGCGCAGCGTGCGCACCGCTTCGATGCGATCGGACGTATTACCGAAGCTACGCGCCCACCGCTCGTCGACGATTACGACCGACGACTCCCCAGTCCGCAGCGCGCGCGCGATCGGATGGCCGAAAGACGGCTGGGAGAGTCCCTCGAGGATGCGCCGCAAGGCCGGTTTTTTATGAACGGCCGTGCGCTCCCAATGCTGGTTGGTATCGAGGGCATCGATAATGCAATACGACGAAAATTCTTCGACGAAGGCGCGTGCGATGTTGCACAGCGTCTCGGCGTAGTCGAGCGAATCGAGCGCGGCTGCGCCGGTGCGCGAAAGTAGGCGCAGGCCGCCTTCGATGCGTTCGCGTTCGCGCCGGTCGTGACTGATCGTCGCGATTCCGAGCGGCGCGCCACGATCGTCCGTGAGTTGGAAGAGATTGCACGCGACCGCCACGGCCGCGTCGGTCCGCAGATTTCGAAAATGCGCGTCGCCGAGCCAACGGCCTTCGGCCGCGACGACGGGCAGCACGTCCGTCGCGATCCGCGCGCGATCGCTTGAAGCGAAGAAGTCCACGAGCTGCCGCGAACGCACATGCTCGGCGCTACCGATCTCGAGGAGGCGGCGACCCGCTTCATTGACGTAAACGACGTTACCGTCGCAATCGGCCGTAGCGATGAAGTCGCTACTGTTATCCGCAAGCGCTACGAACATCTCGCGTGCTTCGTCGGCTCGACGCTGCTCTTCGATATCGATATTCACGCCGATCCACTGCGCGATTTCGCCGCTCGCCGTCCGTCGCGGTAACGCGCGCGCGAGTTGCCAGCGATACGCACCATCCGCCATGCGAGCGCGGAACGATGTCTCGTACGGCTGGCCGGTCGCGAGCGAAGCCTGCCATAAAGCTTTCGAACTCGCACGATCGTCGGGATGGAGCCCGTCGAGCCAGCCGTCCCCGAGCACCTTTTCGGGCGGTGCGCCGCGAGTCTCGCTCCAGCGCTCGCCCGCATATTCGATCGCGCCGTCGGGCGACGCACTCCACGTCATACCGGGCAGCGCTTCGCTGAAGGCACGATGCCGCTCCGCGCTCTCCCGCAACGCTTCGTCGGCCCGGCGACGATCGTCGATATCGGTCAGCGTGCCGAACCAACCCAAAAGTTTCTTCGTGTCGCGATCGCGTAGCGGCGCCGCCTCGCTGCGGACCCAACGGTAGGACGCGTCGACCAAACGCATCGGGAACTCGTTGCGGAACGCGCTGCCGGAAGCGACGGCTTCGGCCCAGGCGATCCGTGCGGCGGAAAGATGCTCGGGTTGGATCGTTGCTAGATAGCCGAAACCGAGCAGCGTCTCGGGGCGATGACCCGTTACTACGGTCCAATGGCGCGAGACATACGAAACGCTGCCGTCCGCGCGCGCCATGAACGACGCGATCGGGAGATCGTCTAAGACGCTCCCATACGTACGGGCAGGGGTCGGGTTCGAGAGAACGCATAAAACAGGCGCCGGTCGTAAGACGTGGGAAGGGAATCAGTCACTACGACAACGGACCCGTGAGAACCCGGAAGCGGCGGCGCCGCCGGAGCAACGCGCGCCGACCAGGCGGGTGTAACGAAGTTTGTCGATATCCGCGTCCAGTTGCCCGTCGCGGCTGAGAAACAGCTTACGTAATATCTATCGGAAGGAAGCGGCCTGGCTTTACCACGCTCGTGAAGAAAAGGAAAGAGCGCGTGGCGGTGACGCTTCCGCTACTTGGACGTCGATGAAAGCGCGTCGGTAACGGCAGTCGCGACGACTGCTTTCCCTTGCGCGACCATGTCGCTTGCCGCAGACTTCGCCTGGTCTTTGACCTTCTCACTGAGCGGTCCGACGTTATCGCGTTCGAGATCGGTAACCGGCAATGCGAGCCCGAGCAGAAAGCCCGCCGCAATACTGCCGATCGCCAACCCCAGCGGGTTCTTCTCGAGGAAACCTTTCGTGTTCAAGGCGAGTGACTTCGTCGCCTGACCCGAATTCGCGATCTTTTCTTGAGCGGCGTCACCGATTCCCGAAACGTTGGCACGAACATTCGCCGAGGCATCGGCGAGACTGCCCTTCACGTTGCCGGTCGCGTCCACCAATTTTCCTTTGACGTTGCCGGTAGCGTCAGCCACTTTGCCTTTGACGTTATCGGTAGCGTCTGCCACTTTGCTCTTCACGTTCGACGTCGTATCGTCTAGAGACGACGCGGTATCGTCGAAATTTGATTTTGCGGATTTACTCACGTCGTGTACTCCCTGCGAAAGTTTACTTGAAGCATCGGCGGCGACGGCCGAGGCGGTTTGACCGGCATCGGATAGACCGTGGGCGACGTTCGCCGCCACGTCCCCGAGAGCACCCTTGACGGAGCCGACGCGCTCGGCGACGTTTTCCTTAAGCCGGGCCGGGACGTCGGTCTTATAGGCGAGCGCTTCAGCCGTACCGGCGATTCGCTCGCGCGTTTCTTCGATTTGCTTGCGAATGACGTTTGGATCGTCGTGGGGATCCATGCGCGGCGTTTCACTCATACCGCATACTCATCGTACGAGTCGACCGTCAGCGCCGATGACCCGAGCATTTCGTCGCGGTGCCGGCTCACGGCGCTCGCTTTGAGCATCCGCGACCCGACGAGCCCGAGGACGATGCCCGTCGTCGCAATGGCCCACGGCTGTTCGCGGCCGAAACGTTCGGCATCGCGCACGAGCATATCGCCGTTGGACTTACCGAGATACGACCCGATTCGTTCGAGCGTTTCGGCGCCCCGGTCCGCAAGCGCTGCGGCACCGTGGCTCAAGTCGTCCGAACGGAGTTCGTCCGCGATGCGCTTGACGCTCGACGCCGTCGCAAGAACACGCGTTCCGACCTCGCTCGAGCGGGTATCGAGCTGCGCCATGACGAGTCCCTTGAAGCCTTTTGATTCTTGCATAGTGGCGGCATCATACCCGACGTGCGCGCGCCGCAAACGCATTGCGAGGCCGTAACGTTCTCAAAAATAAGCCGCGGGCCGGTCAGGGTTCCATTAGTTCGTGGCCATTAACGAGAGACGATTTGCCCGGCACAAGGTTCGCGCGCGGGCAAGTGGTACAGGCAGGGTTCAACGCACCCGGCTCCGTCGACAAAGTGAACGATCATGATCCGTATCGATAGCGCTCAAGAGTTCGCCCTGCTCCGCCTGGACGGAGAACTCGATTTCGCCGACGCCCGAGCGCTCGACGAAGCGATCGACAATCTCGATTCGGAGCCCGTCATCATCGTGTCGCTCGAGAACTTGGCCTTTCTCGACAGCGCGATCCTCGGCATCTTCGTTCGGGCGAACGTTGCCCACACGGGAACCTCGTCGTCGTGCTGCCCGAGGGGGCGCGTACGGAACGCGTCTTCGCCATAACGGGGCAACGCGAGCGTTTTCAGTTCGCCCCGTCGCTGGGCGAGGCGATCGCGGTCGCGCGGACGCTGCGAGATATCTCATCCGCCTCGTTTTCGCGCGATGGAGTCATCACACCGATGTCAGGCGACTTCGAAGCCGGCGGGTAAACGTTACGGCGAGACGTGCCATTCGCGCCGGATTTCGCTTTTCGCCGCATCGAGGGCTTCCTCGATTAGTCGCGGCATCGTCTTCTTACACGCGCAACCGCCGACGCTGCAGCCATCGTTTTCATGAACGATGGCGCCATGCGTACACGTCTCACAGCCGACTAATTTCTCCATCGCTTCATCCCGTAACGAGTAGGTGGCTCGTCGCAAATACGACTCTGCAATTGCGCGCACCCGCTATCGTGCAGACGAGTTTCGCTTTCGTTCTTCCAGTGCGCGCGGCACGCCGGTTTTAATCTATCGATCGACAAAACGCGCTCGCTGAAGCGAGTGCGTTTTGTCGTGACGTTGCCGCCTGCTCCCTATTCCGCTAGCGACGATCCTTCACTAAGATAATAGTTCCTCGAGCTCAAAAGCGGCCCCGCGTCATACGAATGCGTTTGTCGACGGTTACGAAGACGATGGCAACGATGATCCCGGCGACGGGCAGCAGCCACGTAACCAAATACGGCTCGAGCGCCGAGCCGCCGGCACCTGGTAGTGATGCCGGAGCCTGTGACGCGCCTCCTTCGACGGCCTTCTGCGCGCCCGGCGCGGTCGGAAGCCCCGCTGCGGGCGAAGCGTCTTGCGCGTAAACGGGACCTGCGGCGAGAGCTGCGGCAAAAACGAATACCGCCAGAAGCGGAGCTAAAAAGCGTTTCATGACTACTCGGTACCCAAGGGAAGCGGACCTTAACGCCGCTCGCTCGGAGGAAGCCGGTAGCTACCGGTAGCTAAAGGAGTGGGCTGTTAGGCGTTGGCGGCCCGTTCGGTATCGTGGACCAAGTCGGCGCCGAAGACCGTCGCTAATTGGCGGTAGAGCGACCGGGATTTAGCTTTGAACGGACCGGTCTCCGGCGACGTCATGTGCATGCCCAAAGCTGCCAGCTTCACGTGTGCGGCGGCGTCCGCGCGCTCGAAGGCCACACGATGATAGGCCGCGGCCTCTTGCGCGGCTTCTGCAACGGCCGCGCAAGTCGATGCGTCGAACGTGCTCCACGTTTTCTCCGAGATCGCGATGCCGACGCCTTCGAATTGATGACGGGTCATCGCCAGATAACGCTGCACTTCAAAGAACTTCCCCGTATAGACGTTGACGAAGGGATTTTCTTCGCCGTCCGCTCGGCCGGTCTGCAAGGCCGTGTAGACGCGGCTGAAAGGCAAGGCTATAGGCTTTGCGCCAAGCGATCGAAACAGCGCTACCGATAGGCCGTTGGGGGGCACGCGTATGCGTAGGCCGGCGAGATCGTCGACGCTCTGGATGGGACGCTTCGAATTCGTAATGTTTCGTATACCGTTCGTGCTCAACGCAAGCACGCGAATACCGCTTTTCGGCAATGCGCCGAGAAACCGTTGGCCGGTCGCGCCGTCGAGCACCGCGTAGGCGTTAGCCGTGGAACTGAAAAGATATGGCAGGGTCAGGATCAGAATCTTTGGATCGACGCGGGCGAGTGCGGCGCTCGTCGGGAGGCTAAAATCGAGCGTCCCGGCCCGTTGCGCGTCGATCTGCTGGTTATACGTGCCGAGCTGTTCGGCCGGATAGATGGAAATCGCGAGAGCGCCGCGAGTCTTTCGCGCGACGAGTTCCGCGAAGCGGACCGCGAAGGCGTGATGCGGACTATCGGTGGAAACCCAGTGGCCGAAACGTAAATTGCGCGTTCCGGCCGTGGTAGCGCCTGCAGTCGACGGATGGCCGGCGAGCACGGCGGCTCCAGGGTCGCGCGGCCCAGGTTCGTGAGAAACGTACGGCGTGTATGCATGGTCTCGATCTTTCCGCGAGCGGCACTTTACGATATTTATCGGCGCCCATCGTCGGCAATCGTGCCGGCTTCTCATGGCCGCCGTCACATCTTCGTTCGTCTCCTACAGTGGCGGGCTCCGTCGCTCGACGACTGAATGGTCGCGGATATCGCGTCTGAATCCGCCCATGGAAGTACGAGCATGAACCGATGCAACGCGCGAACCTGGTAAGTCGCCTATCTTCCTATGGCTTAGGCATCGTTTTTCTCGCGTTGATCAGTCTCACAGTTTGGGGCACGACGGCGACGCAGCGCGCCGCGGATCACGCGAAAAAGGCCGCGCTTTTCAGCGATCGGTGCGAGACGGCAGCGCGCTCTATCGGAGGCGAAGCGCTTCTCGAACGCGGTTATCGTTTAGAGCCGACGGGTCAGGTCGCAGCCGAGCAGCAAGCGGCTGCGGCCGCGACCGTCGGCGCACTCGAGGCGATCCGCGATGCCGGCGATTTCGACGATCGTCGGATCGCCGCGAAGGCGCTCGACGCGCATGCGGCTTATCTCGACTCGATCGCCATCATGTTCGCGGCCGTCGATGCGGGGGATCCCGCGCTTGTCAACATGCTCGATCACAGAAGCGTCCAGCCACCTTTCGACATTATCGTCCGGAGCATCGACGGGCGCCGTGCGGAACTCCATCAGCGAGCGTTGGCGTCCCTTGCGGACTTGGCGCGAACGGAGCAGACGGTCACCCGCACGACGCTCGTCGTGTTGACGATCGGCATGTGTTTTCTGGGGACGTTCCTGGTTATTCTGCGGACGTATCGGCGTCGCATCGCCTTTGCCTTAGACGCGGAGATCGCCCGTCTGTCCTATGACGCCCAAACCGACAGCCTTACGAAATTGGGCAACCATCGCGCGTATCAAGAAGCCGTGCAGCGCTCGATCGACCAAGCCGTAAGCACCGGCGAGCACCTAACGTTGGCCGTCATCGACGTCGACGAATTCAAAATTATCAACGATCGAAACGGTCATTCGCACGGTGATCACGTCCTCTGCATGTTGGGTAATTTGCTGCGCGATATGCGAGCCGACGATCGCGTTTTTCCGTTTCGCATCGGCGGCGACGAGTTCGCGTTAATCTTACCGCGCATCTCACTGGACGATGCCGTGGCCATCATGCACCGTTTCAAAGAGGCGTGCGCGTCCGAAGAGCTCGGCGTCACGGTAAGCGTCGGTCTTTCCGCATTCGTGCCGGGTTTGGCCGAGGCGGCAGTCCTGGAAGAACAAGCCGATGCAGCGCTCTACGAGGCGAAGCGGCGAGGCCGAAACACGGTCGCGACGTTCGACGAAGTGGACGACACGACGCTCGAGATTTCCTCAGCGAAGGGAAACGCACTGCGCAAGCTTCTCGAAGAGGGAGGCGTCAGCGTAGTGTTCCAACCGATTTGGGATCTGTGCCGCAATGAGGTTCTCGGCTTCGAAGCGTTAACGCGACTATCTCCCTTGTACGGTTTTTCCGGGCCGCAGGAAGCGTTCGATCTCGCGGAGCGGACGGGACACGCGCACGAGCTCGACGCGCTCTGCCGAGCCGCCATTCTCGCGCGTGCCGGCGAAATCCCCAATAATGCGCTGCTCTTCATCAACGTCTCGCCCCAAACGCTCGACCTCGGCGTCCTTGCCGGCAACGCGCTCCTGCATGCCGTAGCGCAAGCCGGAATCACAGCGGACCGCGTCGTCCTCGAAGTGACGGAACGTTCCATCGCACGGCCCACCGCGGTGATCCGCGAGGCGAAGCGCTTGCAAGCGCTCGGCTTTAAATTAGCGCTCGATGACGTCGGCGCAGGCAACGCCGGGCTCGAAATGTTAAGCCGTTTACCGGTCGACTTCATGAAGATCGATGGTGCGTTGGTAAGCAAAGCCGTCGCCGACCGGCCGAGCCGAAGCGTTCTCGCCGGGATCATCGCGATCGCATGCGAGAACGACACGTACGTGATTGCCGAAGGCATCGAAGATCCAGCGACGCTCGCGCTCGTGCAGAGTTCGGTGACGCACGGCTCGGGAGCACGCGGTATCCATGGCGCGCAAGGCTATCTCCTGGGCCGTCCGAGCCACACCGTTGCGACGCCGTTAAAAACCGCCGGCACGGCCGAGCTCTCGCACGCATCGCGCCAAACGTAAGCGTAGGGAACGAGGCCCGGGAGCGCGGAACGCCATACGGATGGCCGCGAACGTCATCTTCGATGAAAGCGAGCACGAGCCGCTCGTTCGGGACCTGTGGAATGAAGCCGCCGCGCGCGACTTCGTCGGGCGCGTATTGCGCGAGGCCGATGACGCCTACGACGACGAGCGCGGTTGGGCGCTGCATCCCGAAGATCGGTACGGTACCGAACGCCATTCCTATCGCGGAGTCTACTGCGGCAACGCGGGGACGATGTGGGCGCTCACCCATCTCGCGGGAACGTACGGCGTGCCGTTACGTCACGACTACGGCGCCGCTATCGCCCGCTGCGAGCAGAGTTATCGTCAGAACCCGGCCGAAACCCAAACGGTGGTTCCATCTTACTTCCTGGGAACCGTCGGCATCCTAGCGGCCCGCTATGCGATCGCGGGTGACGACGGCGCGCTCGAGCGGCTCGGCGTCGAGATACGTTCGAACGTCGGCAATCCGACGCGCGAAGCGCTGTGGGGCTCGCCCGGTACGGCAATCGCGGCGCTACTGATTCGCGAACGTAGCGGCGACACTCGCTACGACGACGTCCTGCGCGCCGTGCAGGATGAATTGTGGGCGACATGGGAGCCGGCCACTGACGAGGGCGGCCGACTTTGGGAGCAGGATCTCTACGGCACGCGCTGCCGCTATTTCGGCGCGGGCCATGGCGCGATCGGAAATTTGACGCCGTTGCTTCGTGCAGCCGATCTCCTATCGTCCGAGCGACGTGCGCTGCTGTTCGAGCGCGTTCCGGCTCTGCTCGAAACCTATGTGCTCCGTGACGGCGACGCAGCGAATTGGCCGTCCCTTGGGGCTCCGCGCGAAGGCAATCGCATGCAGTGGTGCCACGGAAGCGCGGGCGTCATCATCGGACTCGCGAGCTATCCGGCACACGACGCACGGGTCGAGCAGTTGCTTGTCCAAGGCGGCGAAGGAGTTTGGCAGGCCGGTCCATTGCGAAAGGGGCCGACACTGTGTCATGGGACCGCCGGAAACGGCTTCGCACTCCTACGCCTGGCACAGCGGACCGGAAACGACGTCTGGCAAAGGCGAGCCGAGCGTTTCGCGATGCACGCGATGGCGCAAGTCGCTAGCTGGCGACACGAGTTCAACATGCCGGCCTTCTCGCTATGGACGGGCGAACTGGGTGTCGCCGTCTACGTCGATAGCGTGCTGCGGAGCGATCCGGCGCTCCTTACGCTCGACGCGATGTGACGGAACACCGCTACACGACCGTTTTCACGACGCCGCCGTCCACGCGTAGCGCGAAGCCGTTGGTCGCCGAGGCTGGGGGCGAACACACGTCCACGATCAGATTGGCGCACTGCGGGAAAATTCTCCATCTCCGCTTCCTCGACACCACGCTGCGCCGCGAGCCGCGCGACGACGAGCTGCGCGGTCTTCGTCATGCCGTAACGCACCATCTCGACGGGAATGTTGATAGCCGGTTCATCTGGAGACGAGCGCGATGCGATCGGTAAGGTCGAGATTCATGCCACTGACTTACGCGAAGCGAGCCGTCGTTTCCGCGAGGGCACGCGCGCATGCGGCAGCTTCGCGAGCCAGCCTCGCGACGATCGTCGCGGCCGGGTCTTCGCGCGCCAGCACCGCGGCCTGGCCCGCCCATAGCGAAAGGAAGTCGCTGCGGCCTTGCGCGACCGCGGCGTTTCGGATATCGCGCGTCATCGCGTTTTGGAACGGATAGGGGGCGATGTCGCCTTCGCCCGCGAGTTCGCGCGTCATGCGATTCGGTAAGCCGCGTGCCGTCCGGCCGGAGAACGCACGGGTCAAGACCGTTTCCCGCGCGGCGCCGTCGCGCAGCGCAGCGCGATAGGCCTGCCCGATGCCGGATTCCGCGGCGAGTAAAAACGACGTACCGAGCGCAGCCGCACGGGCACCGAGGGCGAGCACGGCCGCGATGCCGCGTCCGTCGCCGATGCCCCCCGCGGCGATGACCGGCAGGTGCGTCGCGTCGACGACTTGCGGGACGAGCGCCAGCGTTCCGACGAGCGACGCGTCGACGGGTGCGAGGAACGTTCCGCGATGCGCGCCGGCTTCGGCGCCCTGGGCGATGATGCCGTCGACGCCGGCCGCCGCGAGCGCGCGCGCTTCCGCCACGGTCGTCGCCGTACCGAGCGTACATATCTGCGCGATCCGGAAGCGCTGCAGCGTCGCGGCATCCGGGATTCCGAACGTGAAGGTAAAAACGGCCGGCCGCGCGGCGAGAACCGCGTCGATCTGCGCGGCGTACTGCTCCGGGGGACGCGGCGCCGCGCCGGGCTGCGCGAGACCGAGTTCCGCACGATACGCCCCGAGGCGGACGTGCGCCCGCGCGATCGCCGCTTCGTCGGCGGCGTACGGCTGCGTTTCGACGAAAAGGTTAACGCCGAACGGTCGCGTCGTGGCAGCGCGCAGCGCCGCGATATCGAGCGCGACCTGCGCGGGGGTCGAATACGCGCATGGCAAGATCGCGAAGCCGCGTGCATTCGCGACGGCGGCGGCGAGTTCGACGGTCGCCGCGCCGCCCATTGGCGCGAGCACGATCGGAAGATCGAGAAACGGCAGCGTCATGCGCGCCGCTTCGCGTCCGCGGCCGTGCACTACTCGTCCTCGTTACCATACGGTTCGCGACGGAGGTCGCCGTTCCACTCAACACGTAAGGGCGCTCCATGACGCTCGGACCGGTTGTGGCGGCCGCGGAGAACCCGGTTGCCGGAAGCCGCGTGTACAAGCTGCACGCGCAGAACGGCTCGCACGAGTACGGCACCTCGGATGGAACGGTCTCGGTCGCTATCGCGAGCCTGCTCGCAACCCCGATGGCCGTAAACATTTACCGTTCGGACGACCACGCGAAGACCTACGTCGCCTGCGCGGATCTCAAGCCGTAACGGTCCGGGCGCTGGGTCCGGGCGATCGTGCGCTCTGGGAACCGATGTGGGCTGCGTATTGCGCGTTTTACGAAACGGCGATTCCTCAAGCGACGACCGACGCAACGTTCGCACGTCTCTGCGATGCCGATACGCCGATGTATGGCTCGCTCGCCATCGATTCGGATTCGGGTGAAGCGCTCGGCTTCGCGCATTGCGTCGTTCATCCGTTCACGTGGAGTCCGCGCGCGGCGTGTTATCTCGAAGATCTCTTCGTCGAGCCGTCCGTACGGCGACGTGGTGCCGCGCGCGCGCTGATCGGCGATCTCATCGCGCGCGCCGAGGGCGCCGGTTGGGGGCGAATCTACTGGATGACGCGCGAGAACAATACCGCTGCGCGGCGCCTCTACGATTCGCTCGCCGAGCGCGACGACTTCGTGCGGTATGCGATCGCGTTCGGGAATGCTCCGCGCGATTGACGACGATCGCGACCCGAGCCGAAGCTCTCCGACGCCTGGACGCCTTCGTGCCGCATGCCGGGCGCGAATACGCGGCGACGCGCAACTTCGATCGCGGCCCAGGCGATCGATCGAACGTCTCCGTGCTTTCCCCCTTTCTTCGCGCGCGTTCGATCACCGAAGAGGAGGTTCTCGGCGCCGTGCTCGCGCGCCACTCACCGAGCGCCGCTGAAAAATTCGTGCAAGAAGTCTTCTGGCGTACGTATTGGAAGGGCTGGCTCGAGTCACGGCCGCTGGTCTGGACGCACTACCGCCGCGCTCTCGCTGCGGCGTACGAACGCCTCGCCGGCGAGCGCGATCGGGCTGACCTCCATGCCAAAGCGATCGAAGGCCGCACCGGCATCGTCGCCTTCGACGCCTGGGCGCGCGAACTCGTCGCTTCCGGCTATCTTCACAATCACGCGCGCATGTGGTTCGCGAGCATCTGGATCTTTACGCTGCGACTCCCCTGGGAACTCGGCGCGGATTTCTTCATGCGTCATCTTCTTTGCGGCGATCCCTCAGCGAACACGCTGTCGTGGCGGTGGGTCGCGGGTTTACAGACCAAAGGAAAAACGTATCTCGCGACGCGGGAAAACATACGGCGCTACACCGATGGCCGGCTCGACGCGGGCGCAGCGCTCGCAACCGATGCTCGGGCCGTCGAAGGGCCATCGTACGCCGCGGCCCACCTGCCCGACCTGGAACTGGAACTGCGTTTGGACGAGCCGACGCTTTTGCTGCTGCACGACGACGATCTCGGCATCGATACGCTCGCGCTCGAGGGACTCGACGTGCGCGCGTCGCTCGGACTCTGCGCCGTGCGCGGGCGGTCGCTGCAAACGATGGCGAGCGGCGTCGTGACGTTCGTTCACGCCAGCCTCGGCGATGCGCTCGCACGGGCCCCGCATGGCGATGCGACGGCCGTCGTCGACGCATCGGACCCGGCCGCGGCCGCGACGGTTCTTGTCGAACGCGCTCGCAGCCACGGCGTGAAACGCATCGTCGCACCGTTCGCGCCCGTCGGCCCGGTCGCCGAGGCGCTCGCCGCGTTACGCGCGCCGCTGCACGCGCGAGGCGTCGGCATCGAACTGCTCGGCCGCCGTTACGATGCGACGGCTTGGCCGTATGCGACGCGCGGGTTCTTCAATCTCAAGGACAAGATACCGACGGTCCTGGCGGAGCTCGGTATCGCTACACGGCGCGGCGGAACGTCAAGCTGATTCGATCGTTTCCGGGCTGCGGGCGCCGCGGAAGCGGCGCGATGCCGTGATACATGTGGCGCAGCGCGCCGCCCATCACCACGACGTCGCCATCGTTCACGGAGATGCGCCGCATTCCCGTTCGTTTAGGACCGTAAAAAAAAGCGGCGGTCGCTCCCAACGACACGGTTACGATCGGATGGCGCGGATCGCGCTCGTCGGTATCGCGATGGGCGCCCATGCCGACCCCGCAGCCGTAACGATTGATCAGACACGCGTCGGGCTCGAACGCGAACCCGCCTTCACCGGCCGCGCGGACCGCGAGGTGGCGCCACTCCTCCGGCATCGCGGGCCACGCCGCGGCGCCGAGCGGATCGGCCGTAACGTACCGGTACCCGGAGCGGTCGGAGGTCCAGCCGTAGGTGCCGCAGTTCGTCATCTCGACCCGCATGGCACGTCCGCTCGGGGTCATCATGCAACGAAAGGGCGCGCGCGCCGCAATCGCCGCGAGGTCGTCTGCAAAGGTTTGCAGCTTCGCGAAACCGCGCAACACCAGCGGCGCGCCGGCCAAACCGAAATCCAATTCCATCACAGGCCTTTCGCGGCGGACCCTGAGATGCTGAGCGCGTAGGCATGCTGAGGTTGAAGCGACACGGTAGCGTCGAGGGTTCTTCGCAGCGGCCGCGAGAACTCCAGTGCTCGCCGTGAAGCAAGGTTCCCGCCGCACGACGTCCGTGAAGGTACGCCGCTCGCCAAGTCATCGCCCCGTGCCCGCGCGCCGGCGCCCGCCGCGATCCTTCGCACGGCTCCTGCGGCGGCGTCGGCGCACGATCGCACTGGTCGCCTCGCTGCTCCTGCACATCGTGGCGGCGTTCTTCTTCCTACACCATCATGCCGAGCCCCCGAGCGAGACGGTGGCGACGGTCGAACGTCTTTCCTTGGATCGCAAGGTCGCGCCCACACCGAAGCCCATCGCCCGGCCGCCCGCGCCGCCGCGGCTTCGCAGCAAACCGATCGCCTTACCATTGCCGCTGCCGCTTCCCGGGCCGCTCGCCGCACCGGCGCGCATCGCTCGCGTGCGCGCTCCGCGCAAAGAACTCGCGCGACCCGCTCCGCACGCACGCGCTGCCGTACCGCTCGCGCGTCCGACGCTCAGCGATGCGCGCATCGCCCGTATTACGAGCGATTTGCGAGCCGCCATCGCAAGCGACGTCGCAGGCCGTGGGAGCCCGATCACCGTGGCCGCCGCACCGATCGCGCCGCCGCGCCATTACGCACTCGATGCGTCGAACTTCATGCAGGGCGATCGGCGCAGTCACGGCTTGTGCGACCCGGTCAAGAATTGGGAGCAGGACGAGTTCAACTATTACTACGTGGCCTGTAACGTGCGTTTCTCCGATGGCACGTTCCAGCGGCAATCCGTGCCGTGGCCCGTGCGTTTTCCCCGTTCGGACGACCCGTTCGCGGGCAGCGCGAAAGGCGACAAACCGCTCGCGATGCCGCTCCCCGGGTGGCATCTCGCCGCGGGGGAGACGGTGACGCTGGAGCTTCGCGCGTACGCACGCGTTCACGGTGTCGAGATCGACGGCGGTTAGCTTACCGCGCGTCGTGAAAGATGATGCCCAGCGTAAGCGTTCCCCGGACCGTACGGGGCTGACGCCGTGCCGAAACGTCGTACGATAGACTCCTCGCACGCCTTGCCGTGCGTGTAGCGCGACCGAAAAGATGACCCCCTCGCCCGCGCGCAACGGCACGACGGTAACCGTCGACTGCATGCGCGGGCGCTGCTCGGTGAGAACGAATTCGCCGCCTTCGAAATCGCGGCCGGGCTCGCTCAGCAAAATCGCAAGCTGAAACGGAAAGACGGTATCGCCGTAGAGATCCTGATGTAGCGCGTTGTAGTCGCCGGCGCTGTACTTGAGCAGGAGCGGAGTCGGATGCGTCTGGCCGGACGCCGCACAACGCTCGCGCAACCCTTGCAGCGTCGCCGGATACGTTGCCGGCAAGCCCAGCGCCGCCGCCCAGCGATTTGCCGCGGAAACTAAATGGGGATACGCGCTCTCGCGCAAGGTCGCAACCAGCGACGGTAAGGGTTCGGCAAAATAGCGATATTCGCCGCGGCCGAAACCGTGCTTGGCCATCACGACGCGCTTGCGATAGCGCTCGTCGGTTTCGTAGTTCGCGACGAACTCGCGACACGCATCGGGTGGTAACAGCGGGCCCGTGCGCGCGTAACCGTCGCTCGCGAGATCGCGCTCGAACGTAGGCCATGCCAGGCCGCGGACACGTTCGGCGATCACGCGTCGTCGCGCTCGCGGGCGAGCAGGACGCGTTTACGTGCGACGCCCCCGCGGTACCCGCTAACGTTACCGCGCGAAATAGGAGTTGATAAAGCTCAAGAAAGGCGTGCCCTCGACGTCGTAGCGGGCGTCACGAAGTTTTTTCAAAGCGCCGGTGGCGCCGCTGCCGTCCTTCTCTGCCGAAACGATTGCTGCCGCGACCGCGGCGCGCGTACCGCCCATTCAATGAATGAGCACGGGTCCGTTGGCTTCGTCGACGGCGGCTCGCACGCGCGCGATATCGTCCTTGGTCACCGTCTCGGCGGTATACGGAACCGACGTATACGCGACGTCGCTTCCCGCGAGCATCGCCGCTGACTCGTTTCCCGGTTCTTCGTCGCGCCGGATGTTGACCACGGCGCCGAAGCGGCCCGATTTCAATTCCTCGGCAGTGGGTTGTCCGCCGACGGTGATGCCGTCGATAACCGCTTCGTTCTTCATTGTGGGACGCTTCGAAGCGAGCGCGCCGATACCCGCACGGCGCAAGACGCACGGCTTTTTTAGCGAAGGCAGACGTCGTGCTCGCCCACCCCAAAGAACCGGCACTCGTTCGCACGCTGCGTACCGCGCTACTGACGCGCCAGCCGCGCCTCGATGCGGCGACCTTACCGCCGCTGCTCTTCGTCGAGGCGGTCGTCGCGTGCGACGCGGCGGACCGGCGCTACCGGAAAGCGATCGAACTCGCGCTCTCGCCGAGCGCCGCCGGCGAACTCCTCGCCGCGACGAGCGCGTTTCGAGCGCGCGTGCGAGACGTACGCGCGACGATCGGCGCCGACGTGGAGGCACTCTTCGCGCGCGGCGGATTGACGCCGGTGGACATCGACCCGCTCGATCTCATGACGCCGCGTATTTCCGGGCTGTCGCACGTCGATATCGTGCGCCTCGCCGACCTCTCCGACCGGGCCCGCGCACGCGTCGATGCGCTGCGCACGCAAGCCAACGAGCGCATCGCGCCGCTGTTGAACGCGACCGCGCGCGACGCCCTCATGGCGGCCAAACGCGAGCGCGTCGTCGCCTTTTCGGGCGCCCTGCATGCAGAACTTACGCCGCTCGGCGCGGCGGTCGAGCGTTTCTCAGCGACCGTCGAGGCGCTCGCGACGCTCGCCGACGGCTGGTACTAAAGCCAAGGCGAATCGGCGCCCGCGTACACGTTACCGTAGAGATCGGCTGCGACGGGCAGCGGTTCTTCTTCCACCGCGTCGGTCATCGCGTCGACGGCGCGGGCGAGCTCCGCGCGCAGCGCCTCGATGGCCGCGCCATCGAACACGCCGAGTTCGATGAGGCGCCGTTCGTAACGCGGCACGGGATCGGCGGCGCGTTCGGCCGCGACATCTTCGCGCGACCGATACGTGCGGTCGTCGTCATCGGTCGTATGAGAGAGAAAGCGAAAGCACTTCGCCTCGACGAGGGTCGGACCGTCGCCGGCCGACGCTTTCGCCCGCGCGGCGTGGACCGCGTCGTAGACCGCGACCGGATCGCACCCGTCCACCACGACGCCTGCCATGCCATACCCCTTCGCACGCAACGCGATGTCGGCGACGGCCATCTGCGTACGTTGCGGCGTCGAAATCGCCCAGCCGTTATTCTCGCAGACGAAGACGACCGGCAGCTTTTGAACCGCGGCGAAATTCATCGCTTCGTGCCACTCGCCTTCGCTCGTCGCACCGTCGCCGAAGGTGCAGAATGCGACGCGATCCGCTTCGCCGCGCAGCCGGTACGCGTAGGCCGCGCCGACGGCATGGGTGCATTGCGACGCGATGATCGAAGAAAGGGAACCGATGCCTTTCGCCCGAGCGCTGACGTGATTGATGATCTGACGACCCTTGCTCGTATCGGTCACGCGCGCGAACTGCGACCGGAAAATGTCGCGTAACTCGTACCCGCACGCGAGAAGGATACCGGTGTTGCGATAATAGACCCACAGCGAATCGCGCCCGCGTTCGAACGCGAACCCCGTTCCCGCCTGGACCGCTTCGTGCCCTTCCGAGCCCATCGCGATCGGAATCTTGCCTTGCCGGTTGAGTTGAAAGCCGCGCGTGTCGACCGCGCGCTGCAGCAGCATGTTGCGCAGCATCGCTTCCAGCAGCGGCCGGTCCTCGAGCGCGGACATCACCGTTCGCCCTTCGACGCGGTCCACCGGCGAAGCCTCGGGGCAGTCCCCGGCATGCGCCGCACAGAATCGTCACGGCGATGAGCGCTCGAACCAAAGCGATCGCGACCCGCCGCCCGTACGATCTCGACGCGCTTACCGGCGTCGCGCTCCGTGTGTTCGCCGAGCGCGGCTACGACGGCGCCTCGATGGACGACGTTGCGGCCGCGGCGGGCATCACCAAGGCCGCGATCTACCATCACGTTGCGAGCAAAGAAGCCTTGTTAGCACGTGGCCTGGAGCGCGCGCTCGATGCGCTGGTCGCCGTACCGGAACGCGCGCGCGAGCATGCCGGCACGCCGCTCGAACGTCTGCGTTACGTCGTGCGCGCGGCGGCGGTGCTCGCGCTCGATCTGTTGCCGGAACTCACGGTCTTGGTCCGGGTACGCGGTAATTCCGCGACGGAACGGCGCGCGATCGCGCGCCGGCGCGCGTTCGATCGCGAGATCGCTGCGCTCGTAATTGAAGCGCAGGCCGCGGGCGACATCGATGCGAGCCTCGACCCGCACCTTACTGTGCGGCTCGTGTTCGGCACCGTCAATTCGCTCGTGGAATGGTACCGGCCGGGGGGCAAGCTGTTGCCCGAGACGATTGCCGAGGCGCTGGAACGCCTCATCTTCGGCGGCATCGCGCCCCCCGGTCCCTCCGCGAATTCAGCGCGCTGATACGCGCGCACGAGCGCCAACTGGGTTACGTGCCGAATTGGCCGATCGGCCCGACCGGGCTGCAATTCGACGTGAATGCGTTGACGAACACGTTGTAGACCGTGCCTGGGAACAGGCCCGGTGAGCCGACCGTGCCGTTGTAATAGTAGTCGCTCGTGAACGGGTGGTAGCCGTTCGGGTCGCTCGCGAGCGAGAGAGGTCCCGACGCGATCGTCTGCCCGCCGGTATTGGCGGGCACGAAGAGCAGATTGAAATTTTGATAGCTCTGCGCGATCTGGTTGCCGTTCCCGTTCGCGACGATTTCGATCGTCGAGACGCCGGAGGGAAGCGTCGTTCCGGATTGCGGCCGAGCGAGTGCGTACTGCGTGTCGTTACCGCAGAATTGCGTATTGGGAACGGGCGCCGTGCCGGAGCCGGCTCCGCCGCTGCACGCGCTGATCCCCACTATAATAACGCCGAGAACGGCGAGCTTGCCGACCGGCCGAAAATCGAGCGTAGAGAACATGACTTGCTCCGCGTATGAAGACGCCCGCAAACGCGACTATCTGTCGGCCAAACGCACGAACTGCCGGCGACGTTTCGCGACATGCGACCGGTGGCCGGCGAGCGTTGGAAAGGCGGGCGGCGCTAGACTCGGAATGGTGGCGGATGATAAAAGTGAGCGTGCTCTATCCCGCCGGCACCGACACGGCCTTCGACATGAAATATTACTGCGAGACGCACATGCCGCTGGTGCAGCGGTTCTGCGGCGAAGCGTGTAAGGGGTACACCGTCGATCGCGGACTCGGCGGCGGGGCACCCGGAAGTCAGGCGCCGTACGTTGCGGCCGGACACCTGCTCTTCGAAACGGTGGAAACGTTCCAAGCGAGCTTCGGCCCCAATACGGCGGCCATCATGGCCGATATCCCAAATTACACGAAGATCGCGCCGGTCGTGCAGATTTCCGAAATCATGACGTAGCGACGCTCGCGGTCCGGCAAGCGTGGTTTCCGCCGCGGCCCCCGCGGGCATGGGATACGCGAGCGCGAGTCACGTGCCCGCTGTCGTAAAGAAACCACATGCGAGCAGTCGTTTGGAAAGCACCAAAAAAAGTCGTCGTCGAGAAAGTCGACGATCCGAAATCCAGGAAGAAACCGATGCGGTCCTTCGCTTAACGACTGCAGCAATTTGCGGCAGCGATCTGCACATGTACGAAGGCCGCGCGCCGATGGAACCGGGCATCGTCTTCGGTCACGCCGTCCGTAACGTCAAAGCCGCGATCGGGTCGTCCTGCCGTTTTACATCGGCTGCGGATTTTGTTTCAATTGCTCGCGTGGCTTCAGCAATGCGTGCCTGACCACCAATCGGCAAAGGCCACGGTGGCGGCCGCTCGCCCTCGGCGATGCGTGGAACTGGATGCATACGCACATTTCGACGCCCGAAAAGACGGGTCCACGAAGGTGCTGCTCGAGCCCGCGAGGCGGCCTAGCGCAACGGTTGGACGTCCGGCCGGGGTTACGGGTTCGCGACGTAATCTCTCAAGGACGGCCATCGCTTGCAAAACGGTCCCGGCGCCCCACGCGCAGATGTCACAGAAACGGGCCTTCGCCGCATCCTGATCGTCTCGGGCGTGATGGCGGCGGCGCTCATGCAGACCCTCGATTCGACGATCACCAACGTCGCGTTGCCGACGGTGCAAGGCAATCTCGGCGCGAGTCAGGACGAAGGCACGTGGATCGTTACCGCGTATACGATCGCGGCGATCGTCATCATCCCGCTGACGCCATGGTTACAAAATCGCTTCGGACGAAAAAATTATTTCGTCGCGTCGATCGTCGGCTTTACGCTCGCCTCAATCGTTTGCGGTGCCGCAAGCGATCTTACCGTGCTGATCGGAGCGCGCGTCGTCCAGGGCGCCTTCGGCGGCGGGTTGCTCGCGACCGGACAGGCGATTCTGCGCGACACGTTCCCGCCCAAACAGCTTGGCTTGAGCCAAGGCATCTTCGCACTGGGCGCGATCATGGGGCCCGCACTGGGTCCACCACTCGGCGGCGTGCTGGTCGATAATTTCTCGTGGAATTGGGTCTTCGATATCAACATCGTGCCCGGACTGTTTTCGGCGATTTTGCTGTGGCTGATGCTCAAAGATCCATCCAAGGCGAAGGCGACGCCCATCGACGTCGGCGGCCTCGTGCTGCTCGCCGTCGGCCTCGGCTCGATGCAATACGTGTTGACCGAAGGCGAGCGACACTATTGGTTTTCCGATCCGACGATCGCCGGCATGACGCTGCTCATGGTGGCGGCACTCGGTACGTTCGTTTGGTGGGAACTGCGCGTCGCTTCGCCGATCGTCGATCTACGCATCCTACGTAATCGCAGCGTGGCCGCGGGTTCGGTGCTCGCGCTCGCACTCGGAGCGGCGATCTTCGGCTCAACGTATACGCTGCCACAACTCACGCAAGGCCCGCTCGGCTTCAGTCCGACGCTGAGCGGGCTGCTCTTCATCTTACGCGCGGGCCCCATTTTCATCGCGACGCCGATCCTCGTGCGCATAACGGGGAAAGTCGATCCGCGTGGGCTGCTGGGCCTCGGCTTCGTCCTCATCGCAACGGGCAGTCTCTTGCAAGCGCGCATCACCACGGCCGAAGCGACCTTTTGGAGTTTCGGCGCGGCGCTCGCGATCACGGGACTCGGCGCGGCGCTGCTGTTCATTCCGCTATCGATCGCGGTGCTCGGCGCGACGACGCCGAACGAGGGACCCAAAGCCGGCGCCTTCATCAACCTCTCGACCCAACTCGGCGGTTCCGTCGCGGTCGCCGGGCTCGACGTGCTCATCAACCAGCGCGAGGCGTTCCACTCCGAGGTGCTCGGAGCGAGCGCGACCCTCGCGCGGCCGACCGTACAAGAATTTTTGCAGCACGGCACGATCGCACAACTTACGCGCGCCGTCGACCTCCAAGCCGTCATTTTGGCGTATGCCGATGCGACCCTCGCGATCGCAGTCGTCTGCGTCGTCTGCGCTCCGCTGATCTTTTTCATGCGCAAACCCAAAGCGCCGGCCGGACCGGTCGAAGTCGGCGGTTGATCTTGGGTACAGCGACCCACATGGAACACGAAGCGACGATCGCCCCCGACACGCTCAAGCCCGTGGAGCCGCATGGCCACGTCGACGATGCGGACCTTCAAGACGTTCGCATTGACGGCCCGGAAATGGACGACAGCGTCCCGGTTCTGCCCGATCCGAAGGTCGAGATCGACGAGGACTAACGGCCGTTAAGCGGTGCATGTAGCGGGCCCGCTACATGCACCGCGAGCGCTCCGCTAACGACTTATAGCTGACGACGAGCGGCAAAGAGCACGGCGAGCGGGTGAATCCTTGAACGCCTGAGTTCGGCTTGCCGCGACTGAACGCGATCGACACTGAGCACCCGTCCTGGTTGATCGGTTTTTGTTATCCGCGCGGGTTTTTAGCAGCGTGAGCTTCGTCGCCGTCAAGAGCCGCCGTTGTATCGTTGCCTCCGATACGTCGGAGGCATTCCGCAACGTCTCAGTGCTTGGGGACCATTTTGCCGCAAGGGGATCGCCGGATACCTCTTCCAATGAGGCTCGGTTCGCGTCGCGCACACCATGTGCCGCAACATAGATCGATAGAGACAGTCTCCCGCGATCGCCGACTTCGTATTTTGCCGAAAGCGCTGCCTTAGGCGGCTTTACCATGAAAAGAGGTTGAGCCAGCGTTACGGTCGCTCGAGGAAGCGATTTTACGAGATAAGTATTGCTTCGTCGGCGTCTTCCGCACGAGCCGTACCGCCGCTGAGTAGCAGCAGAATCGTACACGTGGCACGTAGCCACGCGAGTCGTCTTTCATCGGCCATGCCTCCATTTTGTCCAAGTGTTAACGGTGTAGTAACGGGTACGCTATCAAGCCGATCAGCGCTCCGCTACCGATTAATAGCTGATCGGGAATCTTACGAGCGGCGAAGAGCACCGCAACTGCGACGGCGAACACGGCGATGCTAAACCAATCGAGTAGCGAACTGCGCGCGACGAGATATGACGTGCCGACGAGGACACCGACGACGGCCACCGTAACGCCTCGGATAAATCCTTGTACGCGCGAGTTCGTGCGGTAGCGGCGCAAAATCGGCGTTCCGATAATGACGAACGCGAGCGATGGAGCGAAGATACCGGCCGTTGCGGCGAGGGCTCCGGGTAGATTATTGAGGAGGAACCCAACGAACGTCGCCGTGACGACGACGGGGCCGGGCGAAATGAGACCGACCGCGACCGCATCGAGAAAGGCACGATCGCCGAGCCAATGGTATTGGTCGACCACGTACGCTTTGAGAAACGGAACGATGACGAGTCCGCTTCCGAATACGAGAAAGCCGGTCTTCAAGAAGAACAAAAAGATCTTTGATGTAGCGACCATTTGAAAGGTGCTAACCGCTGCGACTGCATTCGATAGGCCGGCTGGAGTGACGTCGCGCTTCGGTGGACCCGGGCTCGAGGGAGGCGCGGTCGTTGGGAACAGAAAGATGCCGAGCGCGCCTGCCACGAGAAATATCGCCGTGAGTTCTTTCTGAACGAGGATCGTAATGACGCAGGCGGCGGCGGCGAATATCCAGGCTAAGCGTTGCCGTCGCAGGGTCTTTTTTCCGAGATCCCAGCACGATTTCACGATGAGGCCGACGACGATCGGGCCGATTCCGTAAAAGAGGGCACGCAGCTCCCACGTGGATCCGAAACGAACGTACAGCGCCGCTACGGCGACGACGATGGCGACGGGACCCGCGGCGAAGGCGAGGGCGATCGTAAATGCGCCCCCGACCCGGTGGGTCAGAAAGCCGCAATAGACGCCGAGCTGATAGGCGAGCGGTCCCGGGCAGGCGGTCGCAATGGCCAGGCCTTCGTCATACTCATCCGCGCTGAGCCACGACAACCGCTCGACGAGATCTTTGCGCATGTAGTTCGCGAGCGCCACCGGACCGCCAAAGCCGGTGCAACCCAATACCAAAAAGTACCGGGCGATTTGCCAGAGTGTCGGCCGTTTCACGATGCGGCCAGCGTATGCCAAACGGATGACAGTCCGATGACAGCCGTCATCCTCGCGTCATCTCTTTCGCGTACGTTTTGAAGCCGGCATGAGACTTCGCGGCATACGGCCCCTTCTAAAACCCGCTAGCCGCTACGGGCTCGTTTGCCTATTTATTTCGACGGCGGTCATGCATTTCGTGCGACCGATGCCGTTCGTACGAATTGTCCCTCCGTATTTTTCGCACGCCCTCACGCTCGTTTACGTCACGGGTATCGCCGAGATTATCGGCGCAATCGGATTACTCGTGCCGCGAAGCCGCCGACTTGCTGCCGGCGGTCTTATCGTCGTGCTCGTCGCCGTGTTCCCGGCAAATATCAACATGGCGCTACATCCGGAAGAATTTCGTGACATTGCGAGCGGACCGTTCTTCTGGCTTCGCCTTCCCTTGCAACTCGTCTACATTGCCTGGACGGTGTGGTGCGGCGATCTCCTACGAGCGCCGCGGGCTCGACTTAAAGAATCACAACGTTGACTAAAAAACCGACGAGTCCACCGACCACTGCCGGAAGTATTCGAGCACCAGTCGCGATGCAGGCGGACCGTCCGACGAGGTACGGGATCAGCGCTCCGGCGATCAAGCAGCCGCTGTCGCCGACGCTTATGGCGGGCATGAAGTCCGCATTGAGTGCGAAGACGTTTGCGAGAGCGCGCCACGCGATTATCAGCAGAAATGTCCCGATCGCGGCGAGCATCGCGCAGCGAAACGTCCAGCCTTTGGCGAATGCCGCGATCGTAACGGCGAGGCCGGTAACGAGAGCCGCTTCTACAATAAGATCGTGTCCCGGGACGTGGTGTATGAACCGGCCGGCCGCATAGCGTAGCGGGCGGCCATCGTGGCTCCTGGCGAAGGTTGTTTTTGCAGAGCAATCTTCACGAAAGGACACCACGATGGCCAAAGCCAGTATCGCACTTTCCGAGCTCGTCGAGAAGGGGGCGAAGGACGACGTCGTCCGCGAACTCCTCGGGCATGTCGTCCAGCGGTTGATGGACTTCGAGATCGAGCAGCGCTGCGGCGCCGAGTACGGCGAGCGGTCCGAGGATCGCAGCAACAGCCGAAACGGCTATCGTGATCGGCTTTGGGAGACGCGCGCCGGCTCGATCGACGTGCGTATTCCGAAGTTGCGCCGTGGCAGTTACTTCCCCGGGTTTCTCGAACCGCGGCGTACTGCCGAAAAGGCGCTCGTCGCCGTCGTGCAAGAGGCGTACATCCAGGGTGTTTCGACGCGCTCGGTCGACGAACTCGTCAAGGCGATGGGCATGACTGGCATTTCGAAAAGTCAGGTTTCGCGTTTGTGCGGCGAGATCGACGAGCGCGTCAACGCCTTTCTCGATCGCCCGATTGAAGGCGATTGGCCGTACCTCTGGATCGACGCGACGTATGTAAAAGTGAGGCAGGCCGGCCGCATCGTTTCCGTCGCCGTAATAATAGCCGTCGGTGTCAATACTGACGGAATTCGCGAGGTTTTGGGCGTCGCGGTGGGCCCAAGCGAAGCCGAACCGTTCTGGACCGACTTCCTGCGCTCGTTGACGCGACGTGGTTTGCGCGGCGTCAAGCTCGTCATCTCCGACGCGCATCTCGGGCTCAAAGCCGCGATCGCCAAGGTGTTCAAAGCGACGTGGCAGCGCTGCCGCGTGCACTTTATTCGCAATGCGCTCGCCTACGCCGGCAAGGGTCAACGCCAGATGGTGCTCGCGCTGATCAACACCGTGTTCGCTCAAGAGACCGCCGACGCCGCACGTGCGCAATGGGACATCGTTAGCGACCAGCTGCGCGTGAAGTTCCCGAAGCTCGCCGTCATGCTCAACGATGCAAAGTTCGACGTGCTCGCGTTCATGGATTTCCCGAAAGCGCATCGGACGCAGATTGCCTCCACAAATCCGCTCGAGCGCGTCAACGCCGAGATCAAGCGACGTACCGACGTCGTCGGCATCTTCCCGAACGATCCGGCGATCGTAAGACTCATCGGAGCGCTCTTGCTCGAGCAGAATGACGAGTGGCAGCTGCAGCGTCGCTACATGCAACTCGAAGGACTACAGGTCGTTAGCGAAAACCAACTCCATCGGATCTCGGCTGTCGTCAACAGTTGATTCCCAACTTCGTCAGAGCTGCTCGTACACCACGCCCCGGGACACGATCACAATAAGCGATGGCGCGATCATAAGGCGATGGTACGACTCAATTGTGTCAAAATAATGACAGATCGCGGGTATGACGCTCCGATCGTGCGGCGCGGTCGCATAAACCGCTGCGACGTGCAGGAACCGCGTCGCGGTTCGTGCGGCCGCCCCGCATAGTGATTTCGTGGTGCCGCAATTCACGCGGTCGTTGTCGCGTTGGCATAACGTCATCGTCCCGTCATGTTGCCCGGCTAACGTTTGCGACGTGAGCCAGTGAGCTCTTGACACGTAACGAGAGGATGTACCATGAACGCACGTAACCGCGGTCCCCGAACCATCTTTATCGCCGCTCTTGCCGCTTTATTACTCGGAGGCGGAGCGTATGCGTACCGCAACGCTCAGGCTTCCGAGGGACCGGAGATACAGACGAACGGCGCGGCACATCAGACCACATCGACCGAGCGTAACGAGCGTAACGGTCAGCCGGAACGAGATAATGATGGCGACGAGAAACGTCGATAGAGAATTGCAGCACGAGGAGGTGTCAACGTCATGAAGTTCGTGACACGAGAGCGTGCGAAAGTCGATCGCATCGCTTGTGCCTGGTTGATCCGGCGCTTCGTCGCCCCGGATGCGACCGTCATGTACGTTCCGGGCGATGACGTTATGGCGGTCGCGCAACGTGAGGACGCGCTACCGTTCGACGTTCCCGGAGTCGAACTCGGTCATCACGGGGCGCGCTGCTCGTTCGATGCATTCGTCGAGAAATACGGTCTCTCCGACGATCCGGCACTTCAGGCCCTGGCTGAGATCGTACGCGGCGCCGATACGGCGCACCGCGAGCTGACACCGGAATCCGCCGGTCTCTACGCAATTGCCACTGGTATGGCAGCGCTATCCCCGTCGCGTTTTCTCGACGACCATGCGCTTCTGGCGGTGGAATCGCCAGTGTACGACGCCCTTTACGAGTATTGCCGCGCACGCGCCGGCGCGTAACAGTCTCGAAACGGGAATGCCGTCGTTCGGAGCACGGCCCGGAATCACGACGCGGATCACGTTCTTGTGGGTCGCGCTGTTCGCCGTCGGACTCGGGGTCTTTGCCGTATTGGCGGCGGCGGCAGTCCAGCGCGAACAGCGCGAGGCCCTCGATGCCGATTTATCGGCGATGGCGCGGGTAACGGGACGAAGCGTCGGCGCCGGCACGAGTTTGGCTGCCGTCGCGTTGCCGTCCGACGTTCCCGGAATCGCCTTACTCGCGTACGAAGCGAGGCATCTTGTCGGCGTACGAGGGCCGCGACCGCCGAATGAAGTGATTCGAGCAGCGGCCGTTTTGCCTATCGGGACGGCTCGGACGCTGCAGGCGGGCGAGGCGTATCGCATCGTCGTGGCGGGTGCATCGATGGACACGCCTGGAATGCGAATTGCCGCTGTCGCCGTGCAATCCGGCCTCGAGCAAGAGGCGGGCCAGATTCGCAATGGATTCTTAGCCGCGGCATTACCGATGATTCTCATCGTCGGCATCGCGGGTTGGTTCGTCGCGCGTCGTTCGCTTGCGCCGATCGGAGCGATGACGGCGGTGGCTGCCGAGATCGCCCGATCTGGCCGCTTGTCGATGCGCGTCGGGATGGAATCGTCTGATGAACTCGGGCGTCTTTCGCAAACCTTCGATACGATGTTGGCCCAACTCGAGGCCTCGTTCACGCGCGAACGAGGTTTCATCGGCAACGTCTCTCACGAATTACGCAACGCGATCGGTGCGATCGCAGCCGAAGCCGAACTCGCCGTCTCTCGCTCTCGCGGCGAAGACGCATATCGCGTCGCCCTCCAAACGATTGCGACCCGCGCGCGACGGGTGGCCGTGACGGTCGACGATCTGCTTCTCCTCGCGCGGGCCGACGCCGGCGTCCTCGATACGACGCAGCACGGCGAACTCAACGACATCGTTAGCCACGCGTGTGCGGAGGTGCGGGGTAGCGGGACAACCGGTACTCCCGTCGCTGTCGTGCTGTCCGACGAGCCAATTATCGTCGTTGGGAACTCTGCGCTCGTCACGCGACTGATCGAAAATCTGGTTGCCAACGCGTGCCGGGCGGCGAAGACGATCGTTCGGGTCCGGGTGACCGAAGGCGCCGGCTACGGCGTCGTCAGCGTCCAGGACGACGGGCCCGGCATCCCAGCAGAGCAGCGGCAGACCGTCTTTCGCCGATTCTATCGAGGCGACGTCGATTACAGCGGAAGCGGGCTCGGGCTCTCCATCGCCGCTGCCATCGCGACGAGCTTCGGCGGTGAAATAACGGTCGATGACGGCTCAACCGGCGGAGCTTGCTTCCGAGTCGCACTGCCGATTGCCGTCGACGCAGTTCCGGAGGATGTGCCGCCGTCTTCGCTCGCGTAGTCGCGGCGCGAGCGCTGCGCAATGCGGCGTATGGCTGGCTCGCCGTCGTACTTGCGGTCATGCTCGGCGAGCATGGTCTTTCCGCGACCGGCGTCGGAGCGATCCTGACCGTCGCGCTCGTCGCCGGTGCCGCGTTTTCGTTTGGGACCGGTGCGCTCGTCGATCGCCTCGGCCGGCGAACGACGCTCGTGCTCGCCGCCGGCGCGATGGCCGCAACCGGAGTGCTGTTGGCCCTGGCTCGGGATGCCGTCGAACTCGTCCTTGCGGCGCTCCTTGGCACCTTAAGCGCCGGCGGTCAGGAAGTCGGTCCGTTCGCGGCGATCGAGCAGGCCGCGATTGCTGAGGCAACGGCGGGCACGCCGACGCGACGATTCGCGACGTACAACATCGTCGGAGCCTTCGCCGCCGCGATCGGCGCACTGATCGCTGCGATCGTGCCGAGCGAAGCGCTCTTCTGGGGATATGGTTGCGTCGGGCTGGGACTCGCCGCAATCTACGCGGTCACGTTTTCCCGGGGCGAACCCGTTCGGCGACAGGCGCCGTCGCCCGCATCCGCCGTTCGTCAATCTCGCGCGCTGCATCTGGGCATCGTGGAACGTCTCACGCTGCTCTTCGGGCTCGATGCGCTGGCGGGCGGCTTCGCGGTGCAGAGCTTCATCGCGTATTGGCTGCATCTGCGCTTCGGCGCCGACGCGCACGCGCTCGGCGTGCTCTTTTTCGGAACCAACGTACTCGCTGCGTTATCGTTGCTCGTCGCCGCGCGATTGGCGGAGGTTATCGGCCTGCTCAAGACGATGGTCGTGACGCATTTGCCATCGAACGTGCTGTTACTGGTCGTCCCGCTCGTGCCGAGCTTCCCGCTCGCCGCTATCGTGCTGCTCGCGCGCGCGGCGCTCTCGCAGATGGACGTTCCGACCCGGCAAGCCTATACGATGGCGCTCGTGCCGCCCGCCGAACGAACGCGAGCCGCCGGATTGACCGCCGCCGTACGGCCTGCCGCCGCCGCCGTGGCTCCCGTGCTTGCCGGCCTCGCGCTCGGGGGTGCCGCCTTCGGGCTCCCGTTCTATCTCGCCGGCGGACTCAAGATCGTATACGATCTCGCGCTCTTCGCCACGTTCCGAAACGTCGCACTGCCGCCGGAGACGAACGCCTAATGCGAGCGGATTCGATACCCGAGGCCGCGCACCGTTTCGATCGCGTCGGCATCCCGCGGCCCGAGTTTACGCCGCAGCCGGCGCACGAACACATCGACGACGTTCGAGGACGACTCGAACTGCGCGCCCCACACGTGTTCCTCGATCGCTTCGCGCGTCTGGGTGAGGTCGGCGTTGCGCATCAAGTATTCGAGAAGATCAAACTCGCGCGCCGATAGCGCGACGGAACGGTCGGCGACGCGTACCGCCCGCTCGCCGACGTCGAGGGCGATCGTGCAGGCGCGATACGTACCGGAGCCTTGGTGTCCGTTACGGCGCACGATGGAGCGCAAGCGCGCGAGCAATTCGGCCACGTGGAAAGGCTTAACTAAATAATCGTCGGCGCCGGCATCGAGGCCGGCGATGCGATCCGCAATTTCGTCCTTGGCGGTCAGCATGATGATGGGTGAGAAGTCGCGGCTGTCGCGCAAGCGCCGGCAGATCTCCACGCCGCTGAGCCCCGGCAGCATCCAGTCCAGGATGAGCGCGTCGAAGCCGCCCGCGCCGGCGAGTGCGTCGCCCTGGGCGCCATCGGCAACGGCCTCGACGACATACCCCGCCTCTCGCAACGCTCGCGTGGTTACGTCGCGGAGATCGGCGTTATCTTCGACCAGCAGGATCCGCACGCCGTCAGCTTCGCGACGCGTCATCGCTTTGTCATCTCGCGCGCCTACGCTGAAATCCACACTCGCTATTTTATCCGCGGAGGTCTCGTGAATCGTTGCGTTTTCGTCATCGTTGCCGGCACCGTGCTCGCGCTCGCCGTACCAGCCTTCGCCGTGCCGCCCGCGCAGCCGAACGGCTCGGCCAAAGACGCGCAAGCAATGACGCCGCAGCAAACCGCGGATGCAACCGCGATAACCAAGGGTTTGGGGCGGCCCGGGCAGATGCTGGCGGGCGACGTGTACCGCGTCGGCATCCCGCGCACGGACCTGCACGTCACCCTCGACGGCGTGACGCTGGCTCCGGCGCTCGCCCTCGGAAGCTATGCGGCTTTCAAAGCCGAACCGCAGGGGACGCTCGTCGTCGGCGATCTCGTGCTGCTCGAACCGGAGATCGGGCCGGTGATGAAAAGTCTTCAGAGTTCCGGCTTCCGCATCACCGCGTTGCACAATCATTTGCGCAACGAGTCGCCGCACGTGATGTACATGCACTTCATGAAAGTCGGCCAAGCCGACGAATCGGCAACGGAGCTGCGAACCGCTCTCAGTTTTTCGAAGACTCCGCTGCAAGCGCCGGCGATGACGACGGCGCCGGCGATGTCTACCGCCGAGCCGGCCTTCCAAGAAGCCGTCGAACGCGGGCTCGGAACGAAAGGAAAAATGAACGGGCCGGTGCTTTCGATCGGTTTTCCGAGGGCCGAAGCGATTACCGTGCAAGGTATGGCCGTGCCGCCGGCGATGGGTGTCAATGTCGCGATGAACTTCCAGGATGCCGGAAGCGGCCGCGTTGCGACGACGGGTGACTTCGTTCTAATCGCATCGGAAGTCGATACCGTCGAACGGACGCTGCGCGGCCGCGGCTTCGACGTGACGGCGTTGCACCAGCATATGCTCGGCGACTCGCCGACTCTCTACTACATGCACTTCTGGGCGGTCGGCGCACCGGAGACGGTGGCCGCGGGCCTCAAAGACGCCCTCTCGCACGTAAACGTGAAAGCCTCGTAAGGGTCACATGAGCGCATCCGTCGCCGGTACCGCTCCGCGTCATCCGCGGCGCCGCCTTTCCGTCGTCGTGCTAGTCGTCGTGCTGGTCGGCGTCCTGCTCGGGATTGGCTGGCGACTCGTCGGGGCGGCGGGACCACCGCTCGCCTTTAAGGTCGTCGCCGACGTGCCGCTCACCGGCGATACCTCGCGACTCGACTACGAAAGCCTGGACCCGCGAACCGGCCGGCTCTTCATCGCGCACCTCGGCGCCGGGAGCGTCATCGCCGTCGACACGAAGACGCAGCGCGTTGCCGGCACGATTGCCGGTACGCCTTCCGTCCGCGGCGTGTTGGCCGTTCCCGAACTCGGGCGCGTCTATGCCGCCGCGGCGGGATCGGGCGACGTCGTGGTCATCGACGAACGGACGCTTGCCGTCGTCGGCCGGATCGCAGACGCCGGCGACGTCGATGGGCTCGCCTTCGATCCGAAGACGCGCCACGTATTCGTGTCCGATGAGAGCGGCAGCCGCGACACGGTCATCGATACGCGAACGAATCGAATCGTAGCACGCGTCGCTCTGGGCGGCGAGGCGGGTAACACGCAGTACGACCCCCGTTCGGGCCATATGTTCGTGGCGGTTCAGACGCGAGATCAATTGGTCGAGATCGATCCGCGTACGAACGGCGTCGTCGGCCGCTACGAGCTCCCGGGTTGCTTACACGCGCACGGCCTCGCAATCGACGTGGACGCTCGGGCCGCTTACGTGGCGTGCCAAGTGAACGCCGCAATCGTAAAGCTCGATCTACGCGGACACCGCATCGCCGCGACGTCGAGTACCGGAATCGGCGTCGACGTCCTCGCGCTCGATCCGGGGTTGCATCGCCTGTACGTTGCTACCGAGAGCGGTATCGTCAGCGTCTTCGACGTACGCGCTGGAGGGTTCACCCGAATAGCGCAAGCGTTCTTCGCACCCAACGCGCACATCGTCGGCGTCGACAGCGCGCATCGACTCTACTTTCCGCTCCGAGATATCGACGGCCGGCCGGTGCTGCGAATCGCGCTTCCGATACCCGAACACGAACGTTGAAAAGTACGAAACCATTTAGCCTATGCGTTATCGTTTTCGCGATGCTCGTTGCTGCGCAGCAGTGCGTTATAGCCGGACCGCCCTTTCAAACCGACGATCCCGTACCGGTTCCGTACCAGCACTGGGAAATCTATCTCGGCACGCGCTATACGCACGACGTCGACTCGCTATCGATCGACGGTCCATTCGCGGAAGCAAATTATGGGCCGCTGCAGAACGTTCAGCTATCGCTGACGGTGCCGATGACCTATCAACGTAACGATTCCGGGCGCGCGGCCTACCGCTATGGAGATACCGCAGCCGGCGTCAAGTGGCGCTTTCTGACCGAGACGCACGGCAGACCGCAAGCCGCCTTTTATCCGACTACGGAGCTGTCCTCTGCCGGCGAAAAGCCACGGATACTGCTTCCGATTTGGCTAGAAAAGTCGTTCGGCTCATGGACGACAGGTGCTCGCGATTCGTTTTTCGCCGGTGCGACGGTCATCAAAAAGCTGCATGACGGGTTGTCGGTCGGAGCGGAAGCATTTCGCGAGACGACAAATCGCACGAACGACGACACAATCCAGAGCGGCTTTAATGTCGGCATGATCCGCGATCTCGGTGAAAATCATGGGATACTCATGTCCCTCGGACGCAGCTTCGGCGGTCGGAATCTGCTGTCGTTTTATGGCGCGTACGAACTTCGTTTCGGTCGCGACGGGCGCCCGAACGGTGCGACTAGCCCTGGTACGGTGGTGAAGTAGCCCGGCCGCGACGGGAATCTAACGTTGCCAAACGAAGGTCGCTGCTGCACCGAGGGGTAAGTCGCAGCGCGTTGCCAATTGTCAAGCGTCATCGTTTTGTCATCTCGGCTGCATATGCTGTGTATTCACAGTCGCTACATTGCCCGAGGAGTACCATGAATCGTTGCGTTCTCACCCTCGTTGCCGGTACGATGCTCGCACTCGCCGCGCCCGCCTTGGCGGTACCTCCCGCACAACCCAACGGTACCGTTCCTTCTGTCAAGAAGAAATCGGAGCCCGCCGGCTCGGCAAAAGACGCGAAGGGACATAAGGCGATGAAAAGCGCCCCCTGCGACGGCAAGGCATCGTCCAAGATGGCAATGTCCGGCGCGAGCAAGAAAGCGGCACCATGCATGCATCCGGCACACGCACCGAAAACGCACATGTGAGCGGCGCGACGCTGCGGCTTATTCTATTGCGTCCGGCTACCGGACGACGACGAAGGGAACGTTGCTCGAATAGATGACGGCCTCCGTGACGCTACCCTGCCGCGAGATCAACCGAAACGCCGCGGGTACGCCGAGCGCGTACGTGAGCACGCGGATGAGGACGACGGCGCCCGCTTCCGTCGCCGTGATCCCGAGCCGATTGCAAAATACGCTACGAACACGCTTACGCGTAACCGACGAAGCCGATCGTCACGCTGATGACGCCGCCGGCCGCGAGATTGCGATGCCGTGCGAACATGCGGAAATCGACGTGCGGGTGCGCGCTGCGGCGTATCTTTGGCGCGCGCCGTCAGTGCGATTGCGAAGGCCGTTACCATCGTCGCGAGGCTGCCGGGAATGAAGATGCTGCTTCCGCCGAACATGTCCGCGAAGAACGCACCGACGACCGTGCCGAGCGTCGCCGCGGTCAGCGAGATCAGCACGAAAACCGGCGGCGCATAGCGGAGCGCGACGGTCGGTAAGGACGTGAAGAACAACAGCGCTGCGGGCACGTAAACGCATCCCAAAAACAGGCCTTGCGCGAAGCGCAGCAGCACGAACGCGTGATAGTCTGTCGTGACGGCCAAAAGGGCCGAGACGGCGACGAAACCGACGAGCGCGCCGAGCATCAAGCGCTTGCGCCCGACGCGCGCCATCATCCACGGGCTGAAAAGAATCATCGCGTAGTACGCGGCGTTGAAGGCCGTCAGGATCCACGACGCTTCGTCGGGTGATGCGCCCGTAATGCCGGCGAGATACGGCAACCCGGCGTTTGCGATGGCGGAGGACGTTGATCGACGACGATCGCGAGGATTGCGGATGCGACGATCGCGACGCCGCGCACGCCGCTTTGCGGGAGGCGCGGCACGTCGGCGACCGCGAAATGCTGCTCCGGCTTAGGTGAGCGGCGACGATGCCCTTGCGCCGGCCGGCGTGTCTGCGGCAGAGGGCTGCTTTCAGTGCTATAGTAATTGAAGTCTTCGACCGGAGGAATCGCATGATCGACGTCACGCCGCTCGCCTCATTCGCGCATGCCGACCGCACGTCGCACGTCATCGTCGATTCCCGCAAACGGAACAGGCTCTCGACGTGGCCCATGCGTAATGCGAGCTTCGATGTGGTCAACGTGCCGCCCGATGCGACCGACGACGATATCGCGGCGGTTAAGCGAATCATCGGCTCGCGGCATGCGATCGTCATCGACGATCGCGAAGCGCGAGCCAGCGACGCATGCGATCGCTTGGCGTCGTGCGGCGCGAGCGCGACGCTCCTCGAAGACGGCCTCCTGGGTTGGACGCAAGCGATCGTGTTCGAACGTTCGGAGAAGTATGACGATGCGAGCGTCGCATCGTTCGTGCGGCCGGCACGCACGTTACGCTCGTACGTGGTGGTAACGCAAGCCGGAGTTACGATCGTTGACGGCTGCGGCTCGCCGACGCTGCTCCTTCACGTAAGCCAAGCGCTCGCCCGCTTACCGACCGCCATTATCGACACGGCGTACCATCGCGATCGCATTTCGTGCGGGCCGGAGTGCGCGGTGCGAGCCGAGGCGACGTATTGGGTGCCCCCCGCCGGTGTCGACCGCATCGACGCGCGGCTCCGCCGCCGGGTCGAAACCGCCCGCGAGATCGGCGGATTGCGCGTCTCGCCCGTCAACGCGGGACACAATCTGCGGCTCGATGGAAACGGCTTCAGCATCGGATCGCACGCCGACGCCACTTACCCGACGTGTTGCGGTCCAGACGCCTATGGATCGAAGACCTACGACGCCGTGAACCGCGGCATTTCCCTCGTCGACAATGGCCGACGCTGGCAATTGGAGTTTGGACCGCCGGGCTGTTTGCCGGCATAGTTTCGCAACGACACCAGCAAAGCGCCGGCGGTTCGCGCCTCCGGGCGCCGAGCGCGCCATCGCGAAATGCAGTTGGCACTGCCGTTCCGGCAGCGAGGACGAGGCGCCGGTTGGTAGCGACCGCGCAGTGCGCTCCCCGGCTACTTGGAACGTTGTTCGACGCTTACGAAGCGCATCTTAATCTCGACGACATCGCCTCGAATGACGGCTACATCGGTCTTGAGATGCTCGACCCGTGTCTCTAGCCGGCCCATGCGCCGATCGAGACCTTCAAATCGGAATTCGAGACCGTCGAACCGCTACTCGAGGCCGTCGAATCTCTTTTCAAGCCCGTCGAAGCGCGTTTCCGAGGCGCACGAAAGAGAACTCGGTCGCAGATTTAAGCTACATGATGGCATCGAAGAGATCTTCGTTCGTCATAGCGGTTCGCTGTAGCGCGACTTTTCGCAAAGTGGCTAGGCTCCCGCTGCGCGGGCTTTCAAACGGCTGCGTGTGGGTAGGAACGGAGAACCATGTTTAACGCACCCGATCTTCGCACGACGTTTCCCCGGGCGGGCCGCGAAAAACTCGGCGGTTACGTTTTTCTGGGCCGCATCATCGATAAGGTGCGGGCGATGCAGGCGGGCACCGAGGGCGAGTACGTCGGATATTGCCCGATGAGCCTCGCTTTCTTGCAAGAGACCGCCGTCTCGCAAGAGGCCTTCGACGCGCAGATCCGCAGCGGCGCCGACGACTCCGCCATCATCGCGTTTTTCGATCGCCACGTCACGGAACAACGTCGCGCTGCTTCGAACGAACATATGCTATCGCGCTTCGCCGATCATCTCGACGAACAAGACGCCGAGGAAGGCGTCGTCACGACGTAGCTGCAGATCAGCCCGTCACGCGCAGACCGGCGGCAATCCCGTTGATGCTCAAGCGGATCGCGTCGCGCAGACGTGAATCCGTGCGCGACGATGCGCGAAAATCGCGGATGAGGCGGATTTGCAGGTACGACATCGGGTCCACGTATGGATTTCGCAACGCGATGGCCGTCGCGGAGACGGGATCGTTGGCAAGGAGCCGCTCCGATTCGGTGATTTCGAAGAGCGCGGCACCCGCGCGTGCGTATTCGCTGCGAATCCGTTCGACGAAACGCGTCCGAACGCCATCGTCCGCAACTAACGCATTGGCGTAGAGTTCGAAGATCGTCAGGTCCGCCGTCGCCAAGCCGCGTTCGATCTTCTCCAGCAGCGAGCGAAAGAACGGATAGCACGCAACCATCTCGCGCAGAGCGTCGCGCTCGCCCGCATCGAGCTCGTGGCGCATGGCGAAACCGAACCCGTACCAACTTGCGAGGATCGCGCGCGTTTGCGTCCACGCGAAACTCCAGGGCACCGCGCGCAAGTCGTCGATCGACGCGCTCGCATGCGGCGCGCAGGCCGCGAACTGATCTGCATATCGCCGATCTCGTTGATCGGCGTGCACGCCTGGAAAAAACCCAGGAATTCCGGATCGTCAACGAGCGCCCGGTAGGCTTCGTGGGCGCGCTCGGCAATGCGATCCAGCACCGCGTCGAACCGCTCGTGCGCCTCACCCCGTTCCGGCGGCCGCTGCGCGAATAGCGTGGTCGCCACGACCTCCAGGCTGCGGCGTGCGAGCGACGGCAAACCGTAGCGCGACGCGATGACCTCGCCTTGTTCGGTCTGCTTGAACGACCAGGAACGCGCGGAGGGCGGAGCGTCGGCGATGCTGCGCCGCGGGTCCGCGACCCCGCGCGCAATCGACCCGCCGCGTCCGTGAAAGAAACGGATCGCGATGCCGAATTCCGCCGCGACGCGCGCGATGTCGCGCTGCGCGCGATAGATCTCCCACGTACTCGTAAAGATGCCGCCTTCTTTGTTCGAATCCGAATAGCCGACCATCACCTCGCAGATGCCGCCGAGCGTCGCGAGGTGAGCGGCGAAGGCAGGCGACGCGAACAGCACGCGGACGACCTCTGGAGCGGCGCGCAAGGTGGGAATGCTTTCGAAGAGCGGGACGACCTGCAGCGGGCCGGCATCGAGCGCGCCGCACTCGCGCGCGAGCAGCAACAGGTGCAGAATGTCCGATGCCGTCTCGCTCCCGGCCAGCACGAGCGTTTCGATCGCATCGGATCCGTGCCGCGCTCGCGCACGCGCGACCGCCTGCAGCGAACCGACAACGTCGCTCGCAGCATCGGAAAGCGCGACGCGTTCGGAGAAGAGCGGGCGCCTCCCGGCGAGCTCGCGTTCCAGCCACGCCAAACGTCCGGCTTCGGACCGGCGGGAAAAGGCGGCGCCGGGCTCCACCGTCGTCAGAATTTCGTCCGTGGCGCGCTCGAGCGCACTCTTATTCTGACGCCATTCGAGTTCGTACGTCGTGAACCGGAAGATTTCGATGGTGCGGTGCAAGTGCCGGATCGGCGCGGCGACGTCGCGGCCACTGCCGGCGGCAACCGACTGCGCGAGGAGCGCGAGCTCGTCTGCGAGTGCGCGCCAGGTGGCATAGCCGCCCGCTGCAGACGCGAGTGCGAGCGTCAACCGCCGGTGCATGAAGGCCAGTTTGCGGCGATACGGTTCGGCGCTCTGACGCGGCCCTATCGTCCGTTGAACGTCGGCAGTTCGCGCGTATCGCGCTCGAGCGACGCCGCGAGCTCGTCGCTGACGTGCCCGCGTAACGCGTCTTGCGAAAGCCGCGTTTGGAGCTTTTCGACCTCGCGCACGTAGCGCTCGAGAATAAAGCGCCGCCCCATGTCGAGGGCGAGTTCGGTCGTCGCGGGCGTGACGTTGGGATTTCCGTCGCGGTCGCCGCCGATCCAGCTCGCGAAGCGCAGGAACGTCGGCACGCCGAACGGCGCATCGTAGCGCTCCGCGATACGCTCGTCGAGCCGGGCGAAAGCGCCGTCGCTTCGTCGACGAGCGTCTCCCGAAACCACGCGATCACGTTACGAATTTCGTCGGCGACGGTCGGCGGCGTCAGGCAGAGTTCGTTGCCTTCCCACAAGAGCACGATTTGCACGCGCAGCTCGCGGTCGAGCGCGCGGCGTTCTTCGGGCGTATTGCGGCGATCGTCGAGGGTGCGTAAGAGCCGCCCGATCGCCTCGTGTTTCTCGATGACCGTACGGCGCTGAACTTCCGTCGGATGCGCCGTGAACACGAGCGAAACGTCCATCGCCGTCAGAATCGCGTGCGCCTGCGCGGCCTCGGCCGGCAACACCATCGCTTCGAGCGAAGCCGCAAACGACGGTTGGCCCGCGATCGCGCGTTCGCGGCGCAGCCCCTCGCGATACGCATGCTCGGCGAGGTTGGCCATTTGCAGATAGAGCGAACACGCGCGCACGACTTCTATAGCGATCGGGACGTCGAGCGATTCGACGAGCGCCACCAACTCGTCGTGCGCACCGCTTGCCGGTGCGAGCCGCCGGCGCTGCGTTAGCGCGCGGATTTGCGTCACGAGCTCGTGCGTACCGGAACTGGCGTGCGTTCGAAGCACGTCGCCGATCACGGCGTCGAGTAGCGCCTCACGCTCGCGTAGCGGCGAGGGCGGTAGCGGCGGCGCGGCGGCGGAGGGATGCGGCGTCGTCATCTCGGTCGCGCAAGGTTATTTTCAAGTGCTGCGAGTCCTTGCGCCAAATGCACAGTTGCCGCTGTCCGCGCCCAGAACGCGTTGGATTCGACGAGCGCGAATTCGGGAAACGGAGCGCATGGCCTCATCTGAAGGTATGTCAGCGCGTGCGATCGTTCCCGGCAGCGAACGGTTGCCGCCGCCCGATGCGATCCGTATCGCGGACGTCGATTTGAACGAACGCGCGTCGGTGACCGTCGTCGTGCGCCCGCGCCAACCGCTGGAGCGTGCCCTGCATTCGCTCGCGGCCCTGGAACCGCAGGCCCGCTCGTATATCCATCGTTCCGAATTTGCGACGCAGTATGGAGCGGACATCGCGGATGTCCGCGCCGTCGAACGCTTCGCGCTCGACCACGAATTGCTCGTTATGCAAGCGGATATCGCGCGCCGCAGTATCGTCTTGGAAGGCACGCTCGCTGCGCTGCAGCATGCGTTCGGGACGCGGCTCGCGCGCTACGCGCACGGGGACGAAGCGTTTCGCGGGCGCGTCGGCGAGCTCAGCGTGCCGGCAACGCTCGGCGGGATCGTGACCGGCGTGTTCGGTTTGGACGATCGTCCGCAAGCGCGCGCGCAATTCCGGCATGCCGTGCGGCCGGCCGCCGCCCCCGCCGCGAGCTACACGCCGTTACAGATTGCGACGGCCTATAATTTTCCGAGCGGGCTCGACGGCTCGGGTCAGACGATCGCGCTGATCGAACTCGGCGGCGGTTACACGGCGAAAGATCTCGATGCGTACTTCGCGGGCCTCGGACTCCCGACGCCGGGCGTGGTGAGCGTGGCTGTCGACGGCGGCGCGAACGCTCCCGTCGGCGATCCCAACAGCGCCGATGCCGAAGTGCTGCTCGATATCGAAGTTGCGGGCGCGATTGCGCCGGGCGCGCGCATCGCCGTGTATTTCGCCCCGAACACCGATCAGGGCTTTCTCGACGCGATTACGAGCGCGGTCCACGATGCGGCCAATGCGCCGTCGATCGTTTCGATCAGTTGGGGCGGGCCGGAATCGAGCTGGACGGCGCAAGCCCTCAAGAACTTCGACGATGCCTTCGCGGCAGCCGCATTGCTCGGCGTAACGATCGTATGCGCGGCCGGCGATAACGGTTCCGGCGACGGCGTCGGCGACGGGAAGCCGCACGTCGATTTCCCCAGCTCCAGTCCGCACGCTATCGCGTGCGGGGGCACGCGGCTGGCACTGAGCGGTACCGCGATCGCAAGCGAAACCGTGTGGAACGACGGCGCCGGCGGCGGCGCGACGGGCGGCGGGATCAGCGCCGCTTTTCCGCGTCCCACCTGGCAAGCGACGGCGGGCGTTCCGCCCGGCGGGCGCGGCGTGCCCGACGTTGCCGGTGATGCCGATCCGCAGAGCGGCTACATCGTCCGGGTGGACGGCACCGCGAGCGTTATCGGTGGAACCAGTGCCGTTGCGCCGCTGTACGCGGGGCTCTTGGCGCGCATCAATCAGCGCGCCGGGAAGCCGGCCGGTTTCATCAACGCGCTGCTCTATGCCAATCCGGCAGCCTTCCACGATATCGTGACGGGCGACAACGGAGCGTTTAGCGCCGGGCCCGGCTGGGATGCGTGCACGGGCCTCGGCTCGCCCGACGGCGCGCGCATCGCAAACGCGCTCGGTGCCGCGAGTCGCCCTTAAACGATCTCTTCGAGTTTGCCGGTCGTCAGATCGAAGACGAACCCGCGCACACGATCGCGGTGCACGATGTGCGGATCGCCTTTGATGCGCGCGATGCCGGCACGCACGTCTGTCGCAGGGTCGGCGAAGGCGTGAAACGCATAGGCGGGCGCGGAACCGGTCTCCGCGACGATCGCCGCGCGCAGATCTTCATCGGTAAAGCGCAGCATGCCGCAATCGGTGTGATGCATGAGAATGATTTCCGTCGTACCGAGCAGCCGCTGCGAGATAATTAGCGACCGCACAGCATCGTCGGTCACGACCCCGCCGGCGTTGCGGATGAGGTGCGAGTCGCCCGGGTGCAGACCGAGTATGCCGTACACATCGAGGCGGCCATCCATGCACGCCACGATGGCGGTATGCATGGCCGGCGCGAGCGGCAGCGGGCCGGTAAAGCTCTTCGCATACTCGACGTTGTTTCGCAGGTACTCGTCGGTCGCGGTCTCGGTTTTCGTCAGATCTGCGCCCAGAATATATCTCCTCGATCGTAAACACGGGTCGGTCGCGGCAGCTCGCCTACAGTTCGAGCGCGCTTCGCGTTTTTGCGCAATCGGGCCGGATACCTCCGTTCATCTGCGGCGCTGCGGACGCTCGGGCTTAATGCGGCGCGAACGGGTCCATCGCATAGACGCGCGCCACGTCCACATCGGGAACCGATGTGCCGTACGCTTTATCGAGCGCGTCGATAAACGCGTTCGCGGTGAGCGCGTAGCCGGTATCGGACGGATGGATGCCGTCCATACTAAAGAATCCGCCGCCGAAAACGAGGCTGCAACATTTCGGCGGGTTGATCGGGATGCCGCCGACGGCCGCCTTTACGAGGGCGCGGTTATCGACGAGCACCGCGCCGGTTTGCGCGATCGCGGCCTCAATCGCCGTATCGTAGGCATCGTTGAGGCGTTGGACCCGAACCGCCAGCGCGTCGGGCACGAAGTCGCCGCCGCCGAGGACGAACTGCGTCGAGCCGGCCGAAAGCGCCGTGAGAATTTTCCCGAAGCCGCTTATCGTGACGTAGCCGCCCGGCCCGACGCCATACGTCGTTTGCAGCACGCTCGACACGAGCGGCGCGGCGGCTCCCGCAGCGGGGCCGCCCTTCGCGGCCAGAAACGCTGGAAGCGCCGCCTGCTTGATGAAAAATCCGGCATTCAAGACGTCGACGATATTGGAGACGAGCACTTTGGCACCGGACTGCTGCAGGGTCGAGACGATCTTCACCATGTCGGCTTGCATTTGCGCGGGATCGGTCGGCACGATTTGTCCGAGCGAAAACGTGTATTTGAGCAGATCGTTCGAGCCGAGCCACACGGTCGCATATTGCGCTTTGAGGCTCGCCGCCGCAGCGAGCTGCGTCGTGCCTTGCGGAAAATTTCCGAGCACGGGCCAGAAGTTGAGGCTTTCGCTATTGACGAGCGCCGCAAGCGGCGAGAGGCCTTGCGTCGACGTTTGCTCGCATTGGATGACGGGCCCGATCATGTACGCCGCTTCGTGAACGGTCTGGCCCGGAACGGCGACGTCGAGCGGCGTCTGTGCCGGATTGACGCGGGCTCGCAGCGCGGTGCCGTAGGCGTATGCGGTGGCGTTGATCGCGCCGCACGGCGCGACGATCGGCGTTGGGTTGAGCTGCGCGTTCGGAACGAGAATCGTTCCGATGCCCGGTGCTGCGATGAGCGGTAAGGGCGAGTTGGCGGGATCGTCGGTCGGCGCACCGCCGTTAGCTTGCGACCACAGCAGCGCGAAAAAGCCGTGCGGCTGCGTGGGGGGAACGCCGGGCTGAAAAGGTGAGCCGGGGACCGGATTCGGCACGACCGGGACGCCGAGCAGTCCCGCGGACTGCACGCCCGCCGTCAGCGAATCCCCGACGCCGACGATGCGCAGTTTCGGCGAGACGACCGTTGCCGGCGGCGCCGGAGCCGCGGGAGTCGACCCCGATCCGCTGGAGCACGCGGCGAGCGTTGCGGCGAGCGTCGCGGCGGAGAGCGAACGAACGAAGCGGACCATCATAGCGGAAGCACCGACGGCGAACCGATGCCGAACATGACTTGAATTTGGGCGGCCTTGAGGCCCTCGATCGTCACGGCGGGGGCACCGCAGCCACCCGCTGGGGTGATCTGCTGACACGTGATCGACGTGACTCCGACTTGCTTACGATTCGACGGCGTTCCGGTCGATGCGACGATCTGCATGAACGTCTGCTTGGTGAATTTATGCGAGATGCCGTAGATGAACGTCGGGATGAATTGCGGAGACGTGTCGGGCGGCAGATAATCGATCAGCCGCGACGGCTGCACGAAAAACGTGGTCCGGTCGTTCGCGCGATATTCGAGATACGCGAGTTCGAAGATTTGCGCTTTGTTACCGACGGCGTTCGCGCCGTTGATGTTGACGTTCCACTCCGGGCCCGCGGTGAGCGTTCCGAACATGCGCGGCGTCGCAAGAAACGGCAGCGTGAGCGGCACGATGTAGCTCTGCACCGTCCGCGTGCGTACCGTTTGGGAAACCCGTTGGCTTCGACGAGCTGCTCGTCGGAGTGGCCGCCCACGCTTCCGCGCCGACTGATATACGTTGGCGTAACGATCACCGGGAGCTTTTTAGCGATCAGGAACAGCCCTTGCAGGTTCGCGATGAAAATCTTGTTTTTCACCGCGACATCGTTGCGAACGTCGGCGAGATTTCGTACGCCGATCGGCGGACCGAAGCCCTGGAGATCGACCGGCACGATGCCACTGTTAAAGCCGACCGGATATTCTTGCAATTCGTAATAGCCGGTCTGCGCGCGGATGTGTTTGCTGAATCCGTAGCCGAGCACCGCATCGACGCCCCCCGGCAAACGGGAGTTGCCCGTATCGCCGTATGGGAATGCCGCCGACAGGTCGACGGTGTAGCTCAGCCCCGTCGGGAGCCCGGGCGTACTTGGGGAGTTTTCGGGCGTCCCGACCGGGACGGATTGCGCCATGAGGCCGCGCAGCGCGGAGTTGGCCGGCGTGACGATCGACGTGCCCAGGGCGCGCGCGACCGGCTCGTCGGCACGCGCGACGAGCGGCGTCGAGGCAAACGCGAGCAGCGCGCTTACCCACAGGGCGGCGGTGAGACGGAATATCATTACCTACAATGATATCAGCAGAGCAAGAATTTCCTCGTCACGGCGGAGAGATACCGGCTCGATGTCGCTGCGATCGCCGCACGTTCGTCGGGAGTGCGCGGTGTTGCATGCGCCGACAATACCCGGTCGTCCGGCGCGGATTCGTAAAGGGCGTGCCGGAGAGACCGGGTAGGAGGCGGCTATGGCAACAAACGGCAGCGCAAATTTTCAGGTCGGCACGGTCGGGCATTTCGGGCTCGCCGTGCGTGATCCGCGGCAAAGTGCGGATTGGTACGTGAAGAACCTCGGCTTACGCGAAGTGTTCGTCTACGATGAGGGCATTGCGGTCGGCAGCGACGGCGTAACGATCGCACTCTTTCGCGGCGCGCCGCGTCCCGAAACGATCGATCACGTTTCGTTCCATCTCCCGACGGTCGAGACGCTCCGCGCGGCGCTCGCGCATCTGCTGCATAACGGCGTCTCGGTCGAAGATCCCGGCGACGAAGTCGGCCCCGAAGCGCCAGGCTCGCCGCACGTCGGTATCTGGTTTCGCGACCCTGACGGGTACCGTCTCGAACTGTCCGTACAAAACGGGGCAAAGCCGGCGAAAACATGACGGCACTCGATCTTCGCCTTCAGCCGCCCCGCCCGGCGCGCGACACTCTACTGGGCTTCTATTTTCTTCCGCGCACGCTCGATAAGCTGCGCGCGGAATTGCCGGGCGGCGATCTCGGGCTGTATCTCAATGACGATACCGGCTTCAGCGCGTTCGTCGTCAAGCGGCTCGGGCTCGATATGGATGCGTTTCGTGAGACAGTGGCGCGTGGTGCCGATGAAGGCGCAGTCGTGGACTGGCTCGCGGCGCGCATCGATGTGGCGAGCGCGCCCGCGCTCAACGCGAAGCTCGAGAGCTTCGTCATCGAACGAATGACGCCTGAAAATCAGGTGCTCGTTCGGACGCGCCATCCCGTCATGGCCGTTCGCCCGGAACTCTCGAAGATACTCGACGTGCTCGATGCCGAAGATCGACACGCGTTCGACGTGTGAACGGGCACCCGACCATATTTCTGGAACGGCTTGCCGGCTGCGCCTATCGTCAGGCGCCGAGTTTGGCGCCCGCCGCTGCCGTATTGAAATCGTACGCGATAAGCGAATCGACTGGCACGAATATGCAGCGGTCGACCCGGGCGGCCTCGACAACGCGTGCTTTCTCTGTTCGGGACGTTCACCGGATGCGTGTCACCGCCAGTTAGCTGCGGGGTACTTTCGCCGGGCTTTCGCCGGCCGAGTGGACGTGCAGATCGTGCACCTCTGAAATGCGTCGCTTGCAAGTTGCGGGGCATAGCGCCGCGCCGGCTCGGCAACCGAAGACCACCGTAGCAATTTCTGGGGTAGAACCGGTCGGCCGAGTCACGGCCGGAGCCACGGATCGTGGCGCCCGGGGGTCGGCCGTGCCAACCATGTGGCATGGCGCGGTGGCACGATCGATGGGTGTTCGCACAAGAGTTGTCCACGACGACGTTCGCCGTGCTCGATGTGGAGACGACGGGGCTCGATCCGAAGGTCGATCGCGTCGTCGAGTTCGCCTGTCTGCGCGTGAGCGCGGGGACGGTGCTCGAACGATTCGCATCGCTCGTCGATCCCGAGCGCGCGATTCCCGGGCGAGCCTCGGACGTGCACGGGATCTTCGATCGCGACGTCGCCGGTGCGCCGACGCTGGCAGAGCTCGCTCCGCGAATCCGTGCGTTGACCCGCGATGCGGTGGTCGTCGCACACAACGCCCGCTTCGACGCGAGTTTCTTACCGATGTTGGCCGGTTGCCCGACGCTTTGTACGATGCGGATGGCGCGGCGGTTCGTCGACGCGCCGAGCTATCGCAACGAAACGCTGCGCGCGTTCTTGCAGCTCGAGACCGCACGGCCGCACGCGCGCGCGCATCGCGCCGAAGCCGACACGGACGTGACGGCGGCGCTGCTTCTCGAGCTGTTGCGGCGGTACGAGCGCGTGCGCAGCGGAGGGACCGTTGCCGACCTGCTGGCCACGATCGCACGCCCGACGCGTCTCGACCGCTTCGCCTTCGGCATGCATCGCGGAAAGCGCGTCGCGCACGTACCCACGGGCTATCTGAGATGGATCGTCGCGTCGGATTTCGAGAGTTGGCCGGACGTTCGGCATACCGCGCTGATCGAACTCGTACGGCGCGGCTGCGCGGCCTCTTCGGCGTAGCGGCAGATCACGTTGACCAGTGCCATTTGCTCGGCGTGGTTGCACCGAACGTCGAGCAGCCGAGGGGAACACACGAGGACGCTGAGGCACTGCGCGCGGGAAATCGCCACATTGAAGCGGTTCTTCTCGAATAAGAATTCCATATTGCGCGGTAGATCTTCGCCCGTCGAGGTCGCCATCGAATAGAATACGACGGGCGCCTCTTGGCCTTGAAACTTATCGACCGTACCGACGCGGATGTCGTGGCCGGCTCGCTTCAATGCGGCGACGATCCGTTTACGCTGCGCGTTATAGGGCGTTACGATGAGGATGTCGCGCTCGGTGAGCGCAGCCCGTGCCTCGTTCTTGCGAACGAACGTTCCGCGCAATAGGTGCTCGATCTCGAAGACGATGCGCTCCGTCTCCTCGCTCGATTCGCTACCGTTGCCGGCGTGCGCGACCGGGAGATAGCGCAGGCCGCTGCCGGAAAGCCCGGCCGAATCGACCCGGTTCGGCGCCGTTTTCGGATCGGCCGAGAGCCGGCCCTCGTAAATCGTCGAGGAAATGTAGGCGCAGATGTCCGGCTGCATGCGGTACGAAACGTTCAAAAGAATGCCGCGATCTTCGGCCACCGTCGCGCGATCGCCGAGCAGATGTCCGAGGATGGAACGGCCGGCGTTCTCGCCGTGCGTGCCTTGACTCACTTGCGCGAGCTGCATCGGATCGCCGAGCAGCACGACGTTCGTAGCGCTCGGCGAAACGGCGAGCGCATCCGCAAGCGACGTTTGCCCGGCTTCGTCGATGAAGAGATAATCGAGCCGGCCGATCATATTTTCGCGCGCGAAGAGCCACGAGTTTCCGGAAATGAGATTGAAGTCGCCGGTTTCGGCGGCCTCGTTGTCATCCGAACTGACGATCCCGGAGGCCGGCTGCTTCGAGACGTACGGCGAGTCGCTATTTTGGGAGCTGTGCTTATGCAGACCGCGTATGCGCGCGAGCGGGCCGGCACGGGCGATGTCTTCGATTTCGTGGAGCATGTTGTGGATGGCCTTATGACCGTTCGCCATCACGCCGATCCGTTTACCTTCGCGTAGCAGGCGAACGATAACGCGCGCGCCGGTATACGTTTTCCCGGTGCCTGGCGGACCTTGGACGACGAGATAGGAACGGTCGAGCGCGCCGATCACGGCGTGCACGGCGTCGACCGTAATCTTCTCGGGCTGGATCGTGCCACGCGGTACGCGGCCACGCAATCTCGGGAACGCCGCGCGTAAGAGATCGAGCGAAACGGGATGGTCGCGTTCGAGAACGCCTGCGAGATATGCATCCGCGAGGCGGGCCAACGCAAGTTTCTGTGCACCTGCGAGGACCGGCCCGCCCGGTATCAGCGCGCGAACGTTGGCTGCATCAGCGAACGTGCCCGAACGTTTAAGCTGCAGAACGTTCGCACCCTCGTCGATACTGATGATTTGGCCGGCCGGATTCTTCGTATACGGATCGTACGGCTGCTCGCCGAGGCGATGGCTCTGTTCGGGAAAACGGTACGTGTACACGTCCGTGCGGTCGCGAACGTTCAAGCGAAACGGTGCGATCTCGCCGGCGAGTTCCAGCTCGGAGATGGCTTCCTTATCTTCGAGCAGTTGGTCGAGCTTTTCGTAGCGATCGAAGATCGCCCACCAGACCGGCTTTTCTTCGCGGCGATGATACGATAGCAGATGGCCAAGTAGCCGTCCCGCAGCGTCGTCGTCCCGAGCGGCAAGTCGCTTCTGGTCCTGCGAAATCTTCGCGAGTTCGCGAGCGTCACGCAGCCGCTTCACGCACTTCCTACATTCGTCGTCGGCCGGATCGTGACAGACGTCGGTTGCTTTTTTTAACGGATAGTATTCGAGAACGACGCCCTGGACCGCCATATACTCGGCACGGCGCTGCAAGAGCCAATCGCGCAACAGCCACGTCGATCGGCAGTCTTCTTCGTTGTACCGCTCGATTCGCTCGAGGATCTGGCCCTCGGCGGGGTCGTGTAACCAGCGCTCGAACATCACGATCGAGTCGTCACCTTTGCGCAGGTCAGCCGTGCGGACCATCCCGTACAGCGGCTCGAGCTTCTTGATCGAATAGCTCGGCTGGGAGACCACGACTGCTTGGCGGACGACCGCGTACAAGTCGACGAGCACCTCGCTGCGGAGCAGCTCGTCGACCTCTTCTTCGCGCGTATCGTGCCGCAACATCAGCTTTCGCAGCGCCGTCTTTTCGTACGGCGCGTAGTGATAGACGTGCATCGCGGGATACCGCCGGCGGCGCTCGACGATGAAGTCGACGCACCGCTCGAAGGCAGCCTTCTCACCGGCACGATCGGTGCCCCAGAACGGGTGGAACGTCTGCTCGTCATCGGGACAGGTCAGGCCGAAAAGATATTCTAAGCCGACGCCGATCTCGAAGAACGGATCGCCTTCCATATCGAAAAACACGTCGCCGGCGGCCGGGGCCGGAAGCGCGCGAAAGCCGCCGGGCGAGGCGTTCTTCAAGAGTTCGTATTCGACGTCGCCGGATTCACGGCCGCGTAACTGAAGCTGCGCTTGACGTTGCAGCCGCTCGAAGGGCGTCTTGCCGATGCCCTTGAGGCCTTC
>JAABUO010000640.1_pt1 | contig 59955 bp, 53 predicted proteins | sample 5559291 | NCBI WGS metagenome assembly JAABUO01 (sample SAMN10711878, study PRJNA513372) | rock metagenome | isolation source: Antarctica rocks | place: Antarctica: Victoria Land, Finger Mt sud | reverse complement strand
CGGTCACAAGTGACCACCCTCTCCTTAGCCAGGAGAGGGTCGGAACGAAGTTCCGGGGTGAGGTTCTTCTCGAAAGAGTGGTTTGTCTACGGCACGACAGTCTGAGCCTGTCCGCCATTTGCGTTCGCTGTCGCGCTGTCATTGGTATCACTGATGATGGTCGGCGTCACGAAAATCAGCAGCTCCTGGTCGTTGACCTGCTTGTTACGGGTGCGGAACAGGCCGCCCAGGTACGGAATATCGGCCAGGATTGGAATGCGCTGGCTAGAAGCCGATTCCTGTTTACGGACCAGGCCGCCCAGCACCATCGTGTCACCGCTGCGGACTGTCCGCAGCGTGGTCAGCGTCTGCGTGACAGTGGGAGGAATGCCTCCGACCGCCGGCTGGCCGGTCGTGTCCGAGATCTGAGGCTGGAGGTTCATCGTGACCGAGTCATCGCTGTTGATCCGGGGCACGATGGACAGACCGGTCCTCAGCGGCAGGAAGTTCGCCGTGTTGGTCTGCGTGGTGCCGCCTGCCACACCGCCGTTTGAGACAACTCCTGTCGTAAAGAACGGGATTTCCGTGTCAATCTCGATGTTTGCCGGAACATTGTTCGTGGTGGTAATGATCGGTGCTTCAACAACTTTGCCGCGCGAGCGGGTCAGGGTCTGAAAGAGCTGGGCGGCGATATTGCCCGTAGCGTACTGCAAGAACGTGGGCTGAACCCCGGTGACAGTGCCGCCAAAGCTCCCGCTGCCCTGCCCGGAGGAGATTTCCAGACCGGGATACGGCACGAGATCAAAGTTGACGCCCAGCGCGTCCACGTCCGTGACACTAGCAGTCACAAACTCGACTTTGACTTCCACCTGGCGCGGCTTGACATCGAGAAGCTTAACGATCTGCTTCACTAAGTTGTAGCCATCGGGCGTAGCTTCGACAACCAGCGTATTGTTGCTCTGAAGTGCAAGAATTCGAGCGACCCCCTGCGGAAGCTGGCCCTGCTGAGCGCCGCCCCGGCCCGGCTGCCCCGGCTGCGGCGCGAACGGGTTTCCCGGTGCGGCTTGAAACGGGTTCTGGTTCCCATTGAAGCCGCCGCCATTGAAGCCGCCGCCGTTGAAGCCGCCGCCGTTGAAGCCACCGGGGAACTGGTTGGCCTGCTCCGGCGAGCTTGGGTCCGCGCTGCGATGCTGGGCATAATTGGCGGCATTCGGCCCGGCGTTCCCGGTCCCCATCGGGACAGACGGATAGCCGCCGTCATTTAAGGGATTGCTGTAGTTCTGGTTTTGGTTTCCCTGCTGAGACGAGCTACCCGACACCGAGTAAACGTCCGGATGTGTATGCGGCACTTGGACCGGCCTGAACGGGTCCATATCTACGAGGTCCCGGTCCCAGCGCATCATCTTGAGGATGTCGGAAGGAACGGCGTGCTGAAGGACGATCGTCCGGTACTGCAGTTCGCCGGGCGCAAACCGTGCCTCGGGGCTGTTGTCGGAGTTTTCAGATGCTCCCTGCGCTTGTGCGGGTGAAGCCGCTTGCTGCACCGAAGCGCCGCTTCCCGAATCCGGCTCGAAGACATACACACCATCGCTGTTCAGGCTGACTCTTGCCCCGGCGCTGGACGCGATCATCCGCATCGCTTTACCCAGCCCGGCATCTTTCAAATAAACATTAACGGGCTTAAACGGCGCGTCCCCGTCGCGGACCATCGCTTCGACATTAGCCTGATGTTCCAGCATGTTCACTACCGTGTGGAGATCGCTGCCCGCGACATCCAGGGTAATTGTTTTGCCGGAGGCCGGCAGGCTTTGCGCCGGTGCGGAAGCCGCAAGGCTTCCCAGCGCCAGCAGGCCGCAGGCTGCCGTGAGGCCGGTGCGTACCGTCCGAGATCGTTGATGTGCCATGAAAATGTCCTCCTGAGAACTGTGAAGTGCCGCTTCAAGCGGGCGCGCGCGATGCCGAATTGGGGAAAACCGTGAGGGACCGTCAGAATGAGGAAGGCTAGCCCTCTGGTGTGAGGGCCAGTCTGATGCGATGCCGACCTACATGATGCCGAGTGGAGGCAGTCAACGCGAGGCATGAAATGGTCTAGCGGCCAAATCCGCCACCGTACCCACCACCGCCGAAGCTGCCGCCGCCCATTCCGCCACCGCCGAAGCTGCCGCCGCCGATCCCGCCGCCACCAATCCCGCCGCCGCCGATCCCGCCGCCGCCGACCGAGGTAATGCCGGAAGACAAACCGCCGCCGAACCCACCGCCCCGGTTTCCGCCCTGACCGCCCTGACCGCCGCCCTGAGAGCTGGGATAGTTCGGCAGGACCTGGACAATGCCGGTCTGCCCGACAAGCTGTGCGATGTAATACGCATCGTAGCTGTCAATCGGGATGGTGTAGAACCGCTTTGGCGCGTCAGCAGTGCTGACCGGATTACTGGGGTCACTTGGAGCCACAATTGTAGGCGTCGGGGGCGCGACCGGCGCGGCGACTTTGATCTGGTAGATGCCGTTCAGCAAAGTGAAGTCGAGCGGGGGGTTGCCGGAGTTCAGGAGCTGGCGCAGGGCCAGGCTGAACGGCACGTCGCTGACATTGATGTTGGCATAGCCCTGTACGCCCGGATCAATTGCGTAGTTGCGGATGCCCGCGCTGCTGAACAGCGTTCGCAGCGCTGTCTGCACCGGCACGTTGATCAAGTTCAGGGAGATGGGCTTGCCGCTGTCGGCAGCGCCAGCCGTACCGGCAGTTCCGGCATCCTGCGCCCGGACGGGCGAGGCGACCAGGGAGAGGCCGGCGAGTGCGGCGGCCCCGAATGCGAGCAGGACAGTTTGGTTTAGGATTTTCATGGGTTGCTTCCTTGATCGTCTGCTGTGAAGTTGCTTGTTAATTGACTTGCGGCTGGCTGTTGAAGCCGCCCGGATACTGCGGCTGGCCGTTGAAAGGAACTGTCCCCTGGTCCGGCGTACCGGCGGAAAGCGGCAGAATGAAGACGCTGCCGGTGGAAGACTTCAGTGTTACGCTAGTCGCTTGAATGCTCTGGACGTTCGTGCCGTCCGCCAGAGTATCGCCGGGCTTGGCCGACTGAGACTGCCCGCTAACCTCCAGAATGGCGATATTGCCGTCGGGACCATTGACTAGCCCCGAGAGACGGATGTTGGCCGCCAGGTTCGAAGATTGTCGGTTCCCACCATCAACGACAATCGGCGTTTCCGGCGGCGTCGGCGGACGGATCTGGAACAGGTTCAGCGGCCCAATCACGTTCCGCAGCGCCGGCTTCGGGCCAGCGAAGGCAACTCTGGCCTTTGCGGCCTTCTGTGCGCCGCCGGGAATGCTGAAGGGATCAGGCCCCAGCAGCGGGTTGACGATGTCGGACTTCGGGGTCACGGCGGCAGTCGCGGCGGTCGTTCCTGGTGCCCTGCCTTGAGGCAGTCCGGGAGGAAGGCCTGGCCTGCCGCCCAGTGGAGAAACGCCGGTGGGGGGCCTGCCGGGATAGGAAGGTCCACCCGCACCGACCGGAGGGCCACTCGGAATACCCTGCGGGGCTTGGATAGACGGCGCGGCGGCAGAGTGCGAGTCAAATGCGCCCGTTTCCAGTGCAACAACCCCGCCCGCAACCAGCAGCATGACGACTGTCAGTGCCAAAACAATCGGCAGGTTTTTTTTGTCTTTCAGCCATTCTTGCATATGGAGATCCTCATCACCCTTCACTGACACCTACACGCAGTAACTAGCCTCGGGAACCGCCGGGAGTGCCGCCGGAAGACCCGCCGGGAGATCCGCCGCGAAAACCACCGGAACCACCAGCGCCTGGGTAGCCACCTGCAGCCCCTGCACCGGGCGCGGCAGTCCCGCCGCCGGCCTGCGGAATGATCGGGCCGAGCTTGTCGTCATTCTGCGGAAAGATATACAGAGTCGCGGTATAAGTCGCAGTCATATAGGGACTGCTGCCGGTGAAGGCCAGATTGTCGGCAATCACTAAACGATTAAAGTCCTGCCACTCATAGAAGTGAGCCAAAATGTGCCGGAAGTCGCCGTTAACAGTAATTGTACCCAAAGGAATGACAACCGGAGCGGCAGAAATGTCGTTTGGGCTGAGCGGCGGCGCAGGCAGTACGATTTGAGTCGGCGACTTTGCTCCCTGGGTTGCGTTGAGTTGATGCTGCAAATCCGGCCCCAGCACGTGGGTCAGCTCATAAGTAATCTGCCGGAGCGCGAGTGGGCGGCTGCTGACATCGTAACGCGGCATCTTGGCTGCGGACTTGACGGCCCACTGAAACTTGATCTGCTGGACTTTCAGTTTCGCGGCCTGAAGCGCTTTTTGGGCGTTTTTTTGTGCCGCCGGCGTACTGTCCGGGTAGTTCGCGCTGTAAATCCCCTGCTGGACTGCCGTGGCGTCAAGCGTCGGCTTGATCAGCAGGAAGAAAATTCCCGCGATGGCGAGCAGGCTGAGCGCGGCTCCGATACCGGCGATCGCCCAGGGACTGATACGATTAAGTTTCATTGAAATTTTCTTTGGCGCTCAGGCCAGGCTTCTTTAGCCGGAAGATGGACCAGGCGAACTTGGCGAACCGCCGGAAAAACCGCCCGAACCACGGCCCGGTCCGGAGGCAGCGCCGCCTGCCGGGGCAGCGCCGGGCAGCGCCGGCAGTGTCAGGGCCTGCTTCAGTGTCGCTGTGACATTGATGTCAAAGCCTTTGGGTACGGTGACTTGAACTACCTGCCGCAGCTTCTTGGCGAGGATCTGGTCACGCACGGCGGGCGAAGCAAACGGGCTGATGCCTTTGCCCGCGATTCGCAGGAAGCGTTCGCTGTAACCGCCCGTGGAGCCGTTCTGCCCGCCCTGTCCCTGCGTGTTGCCGGTTCCAGTGACACCCGCAAGCTGCGGCGGCGGCGGGCCGACGTCCAGGGGGATGTTAGTGGGGCCATTCGGGCCGAGAGCGTCCGGAGTCCAGTTTGCGGGCGCACCGGCGGTCTGTCCGCTGCCCTGCTGTCCCCCGCCCTGTCCACTTCCGCCGGGATACCCACCGCCCTGCTGACTGCCGGGGTAGCCTCCTGATCCGCCCTGGCTGCCGCCCTGCGCGGCTCCGCCGCCGGACGCGCCGTCGGCGAAGACAAGAGCGCCGTTCAAGAAATAAAGATGCCGGACGTTCTCAGGATATGCTGGAATGTGGTCCACCGCCACGGTGACGAAGTCCGGCTCATGGTACATGACCTGCAAATAGCGCCCGACTTCCTCCACGCTCTTCGAGTAGGCTTTAATGGACATGGTGGTTCCCGACACGGAAGCGCCGGTGTAGATAAAGCTGTTTTTCGGGGTCGTGTCCGCTAGCCGGTTCCATAGCGCGACGACCTGACGGATATGGTCGTAATCGTCATCAATGAACTGCAGCTTGGCCTGGATCGGCCCGACCTGGGCGATAGTTGTCGTTGCCTGCGTCTTCAGCGCGTCCGTCTTGCTTTTGCCGGTGACGGCGTCATTTGCCTGCTGCGTCAGTGTTGCCAACTGATTGCGCTGGTAGAGGTAGAGGGCAAGCGGCGCGGCGACGCACAGCGCGAAGATCAGGGCGAAAAGCGGCACCAGTCTTTTGGTCAGGCGGCGCTGCTGGACATACGACGGCAGCAGGTTTATTCGGAGCATTGTTTTCTCAGTCGGCTAGAACTTATGGTGTTAGCTCGCGGCAGGCGCAGCGGACTTTGGAGCCTTGACGGGCTTGGGCTTCTTCGGCAGCGGGTTCGCGCCGAATACGGCGTCGCGGGCGGCCAGGCCGACGGCAATCGTGAACGCCGGGGCGATTGTCGCCAGATAAGACGGGTCATAGTGCTTGGAGGTCACGGTCAGCCCTTCCAGAGCGTTTGCTACCGAAACCGGCGTTTGCAGCTCGTTTTGCAGAAAAGCCGCCAGGTTGGTCAGCCCGGCAGTGCCGCCGGTCAGCAGGACCCGGTCTACGGAGACTTGTGCGCCCCGGCTGCGGTAGTAGTCCAGCGAGCGGCGAATCTCGGCGGACAGCTCCTGAAGCACCGGCGCGATGGCCTCGAAGATTTCGTCGCGCAGCTTGCTGTCGTCCACTCCGCCGCCCATCGGCAGGCCGAACGTATCATCGGTCGGCGGCAGAAAGGCCGGCGGCGTGTCGCTTTGAACCGGCCGCGCCAGGTTCAGGGTGCGGCGGGACATCGGCTGCGTTCGGGTCATGTCGTCCGTGCCGGTGTCGCCAAGCGGGCCGCTGGGGGTGCTTCGGAAGGCGCTGCCGAAGTCGGTGTCCAAGTTGGCGTTCAAGTCAAACGGGTTGTCCTGAGCGTCTTCCAGGCTGAACTGATCGTCGCTGAACTCCGGCGTCTCGTAGCCGCCTTCAGTGTCATAGGCCGTGCCGGTGTAGACCGCCATGCGGTCGAGCTGCACCATGCCGTACTCGCGCTTTTCGCGCTCGGCCTGATCTATCGTATACTGCATGGCTTCGGCAATGGCACGGGTCAGGCTGTCTCCCGCCAGCGGCAGAGAGCGCGGGAAGGCAAGCTGATCGCCCTGATAGATCGCGATTTCGGTGTTGGCAGCCCCGATATTGATCACGGCAACAGTCTCGGCAGGCGTCTGGTCGTAGGACATCTCCCCCAGCATCGGCTGGGGCCGGACGACGGCCTGCCCGCCGGACAAATCCAGCACGGCCCGCGCGACCGCCAGCGGTTCCACATCAATCGCAACTGGGTCGAGGCCCGCGGCAAATAAAACATCTAAATAATTCGAGACGGCGTCCTGCTGGGCCACGGCAAGCAGAACCTCCATGTTCGGGCCGCTCGCGGCTTCCGGGGTGCGCGGCGTCAGCGGCTGGTAATCCAGAACCGTTTCGCTGGGAGCAAAGGGCACATGGCGCTCGACTTCCCACTTCATGGTTTCTTTCAGCTCGGCATCGGTCATGCGCGGCACTTCGATAATGCGAATGACGACGGCGTTCTGGCCGGCGATGCAGCCGACCGCTTTTTTCGCCGTAATTCCGCTGCTTCGCATGAGCTGCTTGACTGCGGCTCCCATCGCGGCGGGATCGGTGATAATGCTGTTCTGAATAATCCCAAGCGGTGTCGGGCCAAGCGCAAGCGCCGACACGACCAGCCCGGTCTTGCCTGGCCGAAGCTCCGCGATTTTGATTTGCTGCGTTCCAATATCAATGCCAACAAGCGGCCCGGCTGCCATACGCGACCCCACTCTTTCAAGCAATTTTCTTCAACTTAACTTCTACTGAATAGCAAAAAGGGACATGGACTCCTCCACGTCCCTTATTCTATCACGTCCCTACCCTCTTGTCAAGCACCCGCCAAATCAGTTTTAAGTCGTCCGTGACATTTCCTGTCCGTGTCGGCTACCTGGTATCACACTCGGAAGGTACACTCATTATTATGCGCGTTTTTGTTGACGAATCGGGCGATACCGGGTTTAAATTTGAGATGCAGTCAAGCCGGTATTTTGTTCTGGCGCTGGTTATTTTTGAGAGTGAAGAAAAAGAAGCGGAAGCCAGCCGGCGAATTCACGCACTCAGACAAGAGCTGAAGTCTCCAAGCATCGAGTTTCATTTTGCTAAAAATAAAGACGCCACTCGTAAAGCCTTCTTCGCGGCGGCTAAAGACATAGATTTTCGAGCGTTTGTTTTTGTTGCCGACAAAACCCGGCTTTCGCAGTCTGACAAGGACAGCAACAACTTTTACAAGTCTATTTGCGGAACCGCATTTGAACGGGCAAAGCATCTTTTGCGAGATGCCAATGTTGTGTTTGATGATAGCGGCGGCGAGAAGTTCAAGAGGGAGTTGGGTTCTTACCTGAGAAGAAGCGTTAACAAGAGCAATGCGAAACACATCAAAAACATTGGAACTGGAAAATCAGCAGGCACGTCACAGGCAAGTAATTTGATCCAGCTTGCCGACATGGTTTGCGGGGCAATGTACCGTTCGCTTCAAGGAGGAGATGATGCAGAGGCGTACCGAGGGATGATAGAGAACGCTCTTGAAGCGGTGGTCTTGTGGCCTGACTAGCGTACCCCCAACCCCTAGAGAAATATAGGTGTCTCACGCGCACGCCTGCCTAAGCCCCGTTTTTACGAGGAGGTGACTATTCGGAGTTGGGTAAATCGGTACGCCCTCATTATGGCACAAAACACTATACTTTCACACCAGTATCAATACGTATTCATATTATCGAGTTATCTTCGGCAAAAGTAAGCCCCGCACGTTCCTTATTGATAGAACGCGCAGGGCCTTGAGGGCCAAAAGATTTAGTAGGCGTTCATGTCCGCAGCGCCGTACTTGGAGAGAATGCCTTCCGCGGTGGTCAGGTCTACTTTGCCTGACGGGATGCTCAGCGAAAGCACCGCGCCGCCGCCTGCCACTGTCCCGTGGTAGCGCTCGGCGACATCACCGGGAACACCCTGCTCCTTGAGATAACCTGTCGCACCGCCGGCAATCGCGCCTGCTCCGGCAGTAAGCGCCGTCGCGCCGAGCGCCGCTGCCAGTGCGCCGCCGCCCAAGACCAGGCCAACGCCGGGAATAGCCAGCGCCGCCAGGCTTGCCAGAATGCCGACACCGAGGCCGATGCCGGTTCCCTTGACCGCCCCTTGGCCCGCATCTTCCGGCGTGGTCGTGCTGATGCCGTGCTTCGCGGCAGTCTCGACATCGCCCTGCGCGGCAGCAGAGTCCGGACCGCCCTGGTCCAGTGGGTTCAAGTCGCCCGCGGTGCCGGCGACTGAGTCCGCGTTGTTATAGACGCCGACACTGCGTCCTTCCATGGAGGAGATGGACCCAAGCGTCGAGCCTGTTCCCAGGGCCGGCTCGCCGGCGCTGTAGCCGATCGTATTCGTCTCTGAACCGAACGCGCCGGTGCTGGTGCCGACGGCATACGCCGGATCAACGGTCTGCGACGTGTGGGACTCGCGCGTCTGCCCATACTGGTCATTGGCGACTAAACTCAGGTCTTCCTGCCGAACACCGTAGTCGAGCAGTGCGCCCGCCGCTTTCTCCGCCATCACGGCGTCGGTAAACGAAGCATATAAGTGTGCCATTGTAATCTGTCCCTTTCGGAGTGTGCCCCTTGCTGTTTGTCTTGCTTTGTGTTTGTCTTGCTTTGCTGCCTTGTCCTACAGTCAAGCAGCATTTATACAAGCACTCTACCCGGCGGAAAAGCGCGGCAAACATTCGGGCGCAAAACCAAGTACTCGGCCATGATTAGCGGAGCGGCAGCCCGGCATCATTGCGGCCGACGGCTCTCTGAAGCTGGGCGTCGGCGATATAAAAATTATAAACCGCCTGGACATACTGGCTCTGGGCCTGGGTCAGCGTCGCCTGTGCGGTCGTGATGTCCAGCACCGTGCCGATTCCTTCCTTGCGGGATGCAATCACCGCGTCGTAGTTGACCTGCGCGGCAGTCACGGCGGACTGGGCCAGCCCTGCCGCTTCCAGGTTTGTCTGGCGAGTGCTGTACGCCTGCTCCACGTCCAGGCGCACCTGCTGGCGTACCAAGGCAAGCTGGTCCAGCGCGGCGTCGCGCGTGGCCTGCGCGACCCGAACCGACCCGCGGGCCAGCCCGGCGTCAAACAGCGGGTAGGAGCTGGTGACGAGAAACTGGGAATTGACGCCGCGTGTCCCAACATCATTGGTGGCCTGGTAATTGAGAACGTAGTCGCCCCTGATGCTCAGCCCGGCCTGCTTTTGAGCCAGGCGCAGCGCGGCCACGTCGCTTTGAACCACGGCCTGCTGCTGGCGCACGTCGGGACGCGCGGCGAATGCCGCCGCAAGAGCGTTTTCCAATGAGAGTGCCTGGCCCGGCGCGGGAACCGGCGGCAGCGTGTCCCCAGGGGTCAGCGGCGCGACTTGCAGGACGCCGTTTAAGTCAATACCGATGGCGTTCTTCAGAGCCGCAGAGGCCGTCTGCACTGCGTTCCGGTTGTTGAGCAGCGTCACCTGAGCGTTGGCGAGATCGGATTTTGCCTGGTAGATGTCTTTCGCCGCCGTCGTTCCCGCATCAATCTGGGCCTGGGTCACATCCACCGTCTGCTGATACCGCGCCACCTGCGCTTGGGCGACTTTGACGAGGTCGCGGTTTAGCAGCAATTGGTAATAGTCCTGGGTGACGGTCAGAACAATCGCCTGGCGCGTGTTACGTGTGCTTTCCTCGGCGGCGTCTACTGCTCGCCGCGCTTCGGTGTTGGCCGCTTCGCGCTGCCCGGTGTCAAACAGGGTCTGGCTGAGGCTGACCGTCAGCCCCCCGCCGCGCACGATGCTGACTGCGTTCGTCGGCGTGAGCAAGGTAGTTGTGGTTCCGACTGCTCCGGTTCCACTTGTTCCTGTCCCGGTCGCCGCCGTGCCGCCCGTCGTCGTTGTCCCGACTCCGGTTCCGGTTCCAACGCCGGTTCCCGTGCCTGTCCCCGTCGTGCCGGTCCCCGTTCCAGCTCCGGTTGTTGTCACGCTTGTCACTCCAGAAGAGCTGACGCCGTAGAGCGCATTGGATGTATTCCGGTACTGGTAGCTTGGCGTGAGAACAGGATAATACTGGGACTGCGCCTGCAGCTTCTGCCCCTGTGCCTGAGTAATTTGGGTGCGGGCCGAATAAAGCTGCGGCTGATGCCGCAGGGCAAGCGCGATGGCTTGCGGCAGAGAAAGCGGAGCCGGCAGGACCAATGGGGGCGGCGGCGCAACCTGGCAGAATGCCGACGGCGCGGCAGCAAGAACTAACACAAGAGCAGCAGAGACACGGCTTCGGAACACATGGCGCATGAGCAAACTTCCTTTAAGAGAAGTTTACCATGCAAAAGCCCCGGCCAGAGTGGCCGAGGCTTTTTTGTTTGGCTGTCTTGAAAGAGCTTACTGTCCGGGAGGCGGAGGAGCGCCGGGGCCGCCAAAGCCGCCCTGACCACCCCCATTATAGCCGCCCTGACCACCCCCATTATAGCCGCCCTGACCGCCGCCGGGACCGGGCCGGTTAAAGTTTCCGCCGCGCCGGCCGCCGAAGCCGCGTCCGAAACCGCCCATCGCGCCCATGTCCATGTTCAGGGCAACGGTCGTGGCTGCGAAGCTGCCGTCGTCGTTCGCCGTACCGATGCCCAGCACCCGGTCACCCACTTTGATGGCGCTCAGCGTCGTCGTCGTGTACTTGGTGACTTTGGCGTTCGGGTCCATTTTCAGCGTCAGCGATGCCGTGCTGCTCAGCGAGATTGTCAGCGGGCTAGTTGCCGTGACTGTTCCCGTGGCATACGCCGTGGCCGCAGGTCCATTACTGCCTGTGTTAATGATGACTGGAACGGGACCGCCGCCGGGAAGAGGTCCGCCGGGGCCGCCGCCAGGCCCGCCCAGCCCGCTCAGCGGTGATTGGCCGATGGAAACGGACGAGGCCGTGATGCCGGTCGGGACACCCTGGACCTGGATCGTATCGCCCTTCTTTAAGTCGGACACGCTGGCCGCGATTTGGGAAACAATCTGTGTTGTTCCCTGCGTCTGGATGACCTGATCCGGGCCGCCACCGCGTCCGGAGATCGTGATCGTGCCGGCTCCCGCGTCCACCGCCGTGACGGTTCCGTAGGCAAACGGCGGGCGGCGGTTAAAGCCGCCCTGACCGCCACCGCCAGGACCGCCGAAGCCGCCCTGCGGCCCCTGAGCGAGTGCCGGGTGCATAGTGATGGGTGCCAGCAGAATGGCGGCTGCGCCCAGAATCGCCAGTGCGGCTGTTTGATTTTGCCTCTTTTGATTTCGTGTCTTCATTTTTTTCTCCTGTGCTGTCGTCGTTGTTCCTGTTATCTATCATAGCGAGACTACATGAAAATCCCGTGAAAAGCTGACGCCGATATTTACACGCCTACTTTATTTTTTCAGTGCCAGCGCGGCAGTTGAAATGTCGGTAGAGGCTTGCGGCTCTGCATCTTGCAGCAAAACACGCACCGTCGTTCCCTGCCCCGGCAGACTTGTAATTTCCAAGCTGCCGCCGTGCAGATCGGCAATGCTGCGGCAGATAGACAGCCCTAACCCCGTGCCGCCCTGAGCGCGGGACCGCGCCGCTTCCACACGGTAGAAACGCTCCAGCACATGCGGCAGATGCTCCGGGGCGATGCCAACGCCGGTGTCGGCGACTTCGACGGCCACTCTGCCGTCCCTACGCTCCGCCGACACCGTGATGCGCCCCTCTTGAGGCGTGTGACGCGCTGCGTTTTCGAGTAGATTGGAGAACAAGCGGACCAGGCTGTCGGCATGACCCAGCACGAAAATCGGTTTCGCGGGCAAGTCAACCGAAATCGGGGCATGGTCTATCGCCAGCGACGCGGCGGCAGCCTCCAGAACCTCGGCCAGCGGCGTCGGGACCAGCGCGTAAGCAAGCTGCCCGGCATCGGCCCGCGCCAGCAGCAGCAAGTCCTGCACAATGCGCGTCATCCGGTCCGCCGCCGAGTCCACCGCCCGCAGCGTCTTTTCGTACTCCGTCTCGGTGCGCCGCTCCGACAGCGCCAGGCTGGTATTCGCTTTGATGATTGTCAGCGGCGTCCGCAGCTCGTGGGACGCATCCGCCGCAAACCGCTGCTGCTGCTCGAAGGCCTGTTCCTGACGCTCAAAACCCGCCTGCAACCTGGACAGCATTCCGTTGATGGTGACAGCCAAATCGGCGAACTCGTCGTCGCCCATCACCGGCAGCCGCTGCGACAGGTCTTCGGCCTCAATCTGCCCCGCCGCCGACGCGATCCGCCGCACCGGACGCAGCGCCCGGTCGGTCAAAAATGCTCCGCCCAAACCGGCAATCAGCAGGACCACAGGGATCAAATAGACCAGCGTCCGGGTCATTTCCGCGATTTCCGCCTGAATGCGGGCCAGCGAATTGCCGGCCTGGGCCACGCCGACGACATGGCCCGCCTGCCGAATGGGCATGGAAAAGACGCGGACAGCCGCGCCCGAAATGCGGACAGTGGTGTAGACTTCTTCGCCGGCTTCAGCCCGGATTAACCCAGACGGGTCCAGGGGCCTGTCGCCGGGGCGAAACGGTCGGCCCTGTCCATCGAATAGGCATGGGCGCATCTCGCCGCTGGGGTCCGGCGTGCTGTCATTGGGAGGCGGCGGAGGCCGGCGGAACGAGGGCGGCGGGGCATTTAAAAAAAACTCCTGGGCACGGTGCGCCCGGACACTGAGCCGCTGATTAATGGCCGCGTTGATGTTCGCCCGCATCGTGACGCTGAAGATAATGCCCAGCCCAACCAGCACAAACGCCAGCACGCCGACATTCCATAGCGCCAGCCGCACCCGAACCGAAGACAAGGACAAGCGCGGTCTCATGGATGCTTCTCCGTTTTTGCCGCTTCGGGCTGCTGAGGCGAGCGCAGGACATACCCAACGCCATGCACGGTCTGAATGAGCTTCACGTCATGCCCGGCGTCAATCTTCCGGCGCAGCAGGCCCACATACACGTCTACGGTGTTAGATAAACTTTCCTCGTCGAGCCAGACCCGCTCCAAGATGACCTCGCGGGTTAAGACCTGCCCTTCCCGCCCGGCCAGCGCTTCGAGCAGTGTGTACTCGCGCGGCGTCAGCGCGATTTCCTGGCCTGACCGGGTGACCCGCCGCAGCCGCGTGTCTATTTCTAAATCGCCCACTTGCAGGGTGCGCGTCTTATGGATATGCTCGCGGCGCAGGAGCGCCTGCACCCGCGCAATGAGTTCCGAGAAGTCAAATGGCTTCGGCAGGTAGTCATCGGCCCCCAGCTCTAAGCCCCGCACCCGGTCCTGCACCGCGTCCCGTGCCGTCAGCATCAGAATCGGCGTCGGGTCGCGCTCTTCCCGCAGTGTCCGGCAGATTTCCCAGCCGTCCATCCCCGGCAGCATCACGTCCAGCACCAGCAGCGCCCAGCGGCCTTCCCGTGCCTTTTCCAGCCCGGCAGGTCCGTCATGGGCCAGAACGACCGTATAGCCCGCCTGCTCCAGTCCCGCCTTGATGACCTCGGCAATCGGCGTTTCATCTTCAATCAGCAGAATACGCATGACACTTTTGCTCCGATACAAAAAGAAGTGTACCCAAGCAGGCGTGAAAAAGTTGTGAAAAGAAAAAGCCCCAATGCTGAAAGGCATTGAGGCCTCGAAGTTAGGTGCAGGGGGCAGGCAAAATCTTCTTGCATCGGAACAAAATCACTTGACGGGCTTTGCGCTTGAGTGGTAATGTTCAATCACGGATATGATACGTTTTGCGCTGCTTCGCATCCGATTGTCGGAGCTGGCAGAAGGCATAGCCAGTAGTTTCTCAAAGGTTATTACGGTATTTGCTGCATCCGCGTCGCTGTTCGTGTTGAGCCACGAAAGATCGTAAACCCCCGCTAAGGCATAATAAGCACTTAGTGAACGAGGATACTTTGTTACTAGTTCCTTTGCATGAACTAATGCTGCTTTTCTGTCTGCTAAATTGCCGCCGTCCAGAAGAGTGACATAAGCGAGTTGAACATCATAATCGTTGTAATCAATAGAATGATAATCTAACAAGCGCTTGGCGAGAGGCTTCAATTCAGTGTATTCACGCCAAGAAAACAGAACTAAAAAGTGCAGCCGCGTAAACTCGTAGGATTGGGGTGGATTAAGTGTAGATAACACTCTGCTGACCTCCGCTAGATCGTGAGAACCAAACCCTGCATCGATTCCTGTTGCTTTGTAAACAGCATACGCCCACTGAAATTGCAGATTGGAGTTAGATGGCTTCTGCATTGCCGCCGTCCTATAAGAAGCGATCAGTGGTGGCGTCAATTTTCCTTCAAGCGCCTCCTGGTCGATTGAACGTCGCACTTTTCGATAATAGGTGTCGGGATCGGTCCAGGAAACGGTAAGCCAACTCTTGTTCATGGTCTCCCATCTGAAGTTCTGCTCGAAGATGGTAAGTGTGGATTGACCGGGAAGTGCAAATGGTTGTTGCTTGGGTTGCTGAGCGGGAGCAAGAACATTCAGGTATAAACAAAGAGAAAGTAGAAATAAAATTTTTATCCAATAAAAATAATTTTTTGTGATCATAACGAATATGCCGACCCTTTAAATTTCATCTCGTAAACCTCGACCCATATCGCAAACCAGATAAGAGTAATTGCGCTTGGAGTGAGAAATTGTGCAGACCATTGAACTGCGGCAGGTTGACATAGCGTGAGCGGTGGTACATCTTCAATCAGCAGAATACGCATGACACTCCTACTTCGGGTACAAAAAGAAGTGTACCCAAGCAGGCGTGAAAAAGTTGTGAAAAAGAAAAAGTCCCAATGCTGGGTGGCATTGGGACTTATTAGACAAGAAATCGCTTGCTCTTGACTGTCTATTACCGCGTCTTGACCAAGTCGATCATATCCTCCGCGTTCTTCCGAAAGGGGTCATTCGCGGGGCTACGATTGAGGTACTCCTGGTACGCCGCGATGCACAAATCAGCATTAGCCTTTTTGGGAAGCTTCATAATCACATCATAGCCCCAGAGCCTATGGTAGACTGATCCCTCTAAAGCATACAAACTGATTTTGTTGGGCTGCTGCCTAATGAGTTTTTGTGTTTCCGCTAGGGCTGCCTGGATATCACTCAAGTTTGAACTCGCCGTCAAAGAGTTTATGTAGTAGTATTGAACAGGGAAGTCAACCGGCTGCTGTTTGAGCAGACGCTCACCAATTTTTGTGAAATTGGGAAGTGCAAAGGCATGTTGATAAAGCAAATAACCAAGTCGTGCGTAGTTGTATGTGCGCGGAAAAGGCGTCTTGGCAAAAGCATCGCGTACTCCATCAAGACCATCGTCTCCTAGAACAAGAGACTGTGGTGCTAACTTGAGGCTTGTGAACGCCCATCGGAACAAGGCCGTAGGGCTAGCGGGATGGGCTTTGTGGTCAGCGGCATATTTTGCCAGCAACACGCGGTCCATTTGCGGTGACTTAGCCAGTGCATTATCAATCTGGGATCGGATAATTTGGTAAGGCTTGTCGTTGCTGGTCCAAGCCTCGGTAGTCCATTTGGTATGGTCAGACCAGAGGTAGACTGGCGGCTGCACCTTATTCGGCTTCTGCCCGACAACCGGCGGCACTTTGTGCAAAGCTTCCGCACGGAGCGCCTGTGGCATATTGACCAGTATGCAGACTGCTACGAATAAGCCTGTCGAAGCCAGTACAAACGTAGAGCATATTGTTCTCATTTTGATCTCCTTCTATGATCCTTTATTGGATTTTAGGCCCCGGAGCAGGCTGGCCGATTTGCCATTGGTAGACAACGTCATAACTGGCAGGATACTTTACAATTGTTGTGACTTTGCCTTTGTAGCCAGTCTGATCATAATGGTCTCCAATGAAAGTTCCAACAGCGCGGTAACGCCCTGGCATTACACTGACACTCAGTTTGCCCAAGGGGCTAACCCCAGCCCAAATGTTAGCATAGTAATTAGCATCTAAGGGATTTGTCGGATTAGTTGTTATGATGTTTCCGGTGAGGCTGATCGGGTTAATCCTTTGCGCGTTTGGGTCTAATATCGGCCACTGCTGACCTGCATGGTTTATGTAGTTCATAGTACCTGGATGTGCTATTAAGGTTTTCTGAATCAGGATACTATCTAAGAAATTGTCCTCTGTCGTTGGAAAAGTGCAGATGCCGCGTGCATTAACGGGGATTGCAGTAACGGTGAGAGAAGCTGCAGCCAGAAGCGTGACAGCGGCTCCCGTCACAGGATTAGAAAGTCCGACTAAATCAGCACCCGTGACGGTTCCAATGCCGGCACCTGTCGTTCCCACAACACCACCAATAATAATGTTCAGGCTGTCGCTAACATTTGATGTTGGGATGTTGTCGGTTACATTCACAGGCAAACCCGATGCGACGTAGGCAGACGCTGTATACACCTCATAAGAAGAATTATCATACGTCACCGAAGTTCCACCTCCAGGTTGAGGAGGGCCAGGCTGACGCACCCAGTTCTCGTAAGGATAATGCCAATTTACAACATATGAGGTGGTGTAAGGCAGACTTCCAGGTGAGTTTGTGATCGTGAGGTTTATAGTACTTTGTTTCGTGAGAGCTAAACCTGACTGTAGGGAAGTCGTCAGGTAGTCATCCAGCAGAAATGAGGACACGTTTATACCGCTTGTGATGCCAGGGTTTACGCCAGATTGACCGCCATAGACTGGTGACCAAGCATATGACTTAACGCTGGCAAAGCCTTGCTCATTTTGCGTTTTCATTGAACCACGACCATGCCATCCAGTAAACTGGCCGGAAGGATCTATGGTCCAAACAGCGGCGGCATCTACCGAAAGAGATCCATTTGTTGGATTTCGCTGTGCGCTTTGTCCAGTTATGTTTGTATTGGTGTCATAAGGAAGACATGTTATCTCAGCATAACGCTTTGGGATGGTGAGGTTGAAACTCGTGGAATGCTCAATAGATGGGCCATTATCAGAACCATCTCCGTAGACAATGAACGGAGTGCTACCTCCGGCAGTAGGAGTGGCGTTTCCTGCAACATTAATCGTGGTTGTTGTGCTGTTAGAACAGTTGTTGAGCAAGAACTCCAGACTGGGATCACTAGCCCCAGACCCAAGAGTCACTCCGCTAGGATTTGCAGGTTGACCGGGGTTGGGATTGCCGGCTGTTAAGCTGAACGTAACATTCCCAATAAAGTTGTTAATCGAAGATGCAGAAAGCGTGATAGGGGCGGAGCTATCCAGAGGAACCGTTATGCTTGTGCCACCCGACATTGAGAAGTCAGGAACAGCAACTTCGATTTGACAGGTCGCAGATCCATTGGCAGTGAGATTGGTTTGACCGTTGCCGTTGCTGTCAACCATGTCATAGGTAATCGTTACAGAGAGCGTAAGCTGATAGTAGCCAGAGGTAGCGAGCACCGTCCGTAGGATAGTTGGGTTTTGAGTGCTTGTATCTGTGTTATCCGGCGGGCTGCTCGCGTCTAAAAAATCGGTAGGGGCATTGGAAGCCGTAAAACCGGAACCAGATTGCCATTGTTTCATTTTGGCAGTCCACTTGTACCTAATGTTGCCGGCCGTCAATTCGCCGGGCTGGCCTACAGGCTTTAGGGTTGCGGTTGAGCCAAAATACAGAAAGCTGGGGCCGGCAGGAGGATCAGATGGTCCACTGGGCGTTGATACAACGGCAGTATAAGACGTTGTCGTTGGTGAGGTTTGGGCATGGCCTTTGTGCAGGCCGAGACAAAAAAGCATCACAAGTGCGATAAATGTGCCGAGGCGAAATTGTTTCATTTCATTCTCCAATTCGAGTTATTTCAGTGGTCAAATTATTGAGGGGAGTCTTGACTGTTTTGCAAAGTCGCGTTCGCCGCGTGCATGTAGTTGAGAAAGGTTTGGCGGTCGTCGTCTACCCAGATATCCAGGTTCCAGCGCCAGTTCGCAAGAAGCGGGGCCGAGCCGCCCGACGCCTGGGCCGCCCGCAGCGCCAGCATCCGGTACGGAACAAGCAGGGCCGAGTCGCCCAGGTCGGTCTGGGCCGCGTCTAAGGCAGACCAAAGCGCCTGGGCCGCGACCATCGGCGGGGTGTTGGCGGACGCAGGCAGGGATGTGTTCGTCAGGTCCGGCGGGTCGAAGTGGATAATGCCCATGAAGGCCATTGGGAGTTTATCGCCCCAAGTCGGCGGGGCGGCGACTTTGTCAATGAAGACGCCGGAAAGGATGACATTAAGGCTGTTGTTCTTGGCGACGCGCAGGTAGTATTTCGAGGGGCCGCGCACTAGGAAGCTCTGGTACAAGGGGTTCCAGAAGTCTCGGGTACGCGCATGAGCCAGCGGCGGCAGGTTTTCGGCATCTTCTATGTCGTCACGGTAGGGCAGCAGGTCCACGGTATAATCGCGGAGGCGGTTCTCGTCGCCATGCCCGTCTTTGTTGAAGTCGTAGAGGCTAACCTTGTAAACGCCTTGTGGAACCGTGACCGTCACCCACACATCCGGCCCTTCAAAGGTGCGCGGGTAGGTCTCGCCGTGATCGTCCCATTCCGACTGGGTACGGTAGCCGCCAATAGGTCCGTAAAGCGTTTTCGGGTTGTCTGTCTTCATATAAGACATGAAGTGGCGCAGCAGGTCTTTGTCCTGGATATGCGGCCCAAGACTGCCTTCAATGCCGTAAGTCGGTTCCCGCACAAACAACTCGTCCAGCGGGGAAGCAACCGAGCAAAGCAGGCCATACTGCCGCCCGTAATGCCCGACCCAATCTCCCTGCGTTCGCCAGTCCTGCCCTAAATAAACCCCACCGCCGACTGGGATTTTCGCGTGGAGCGAGTTCACCCGCGCCATCATCGCCGCCAGTTCCGCAACAGTCGGAGGAGCGGCAGGCAACGGCAGGGCATCGCGGAGAGAGGACGAAGCCAGCGGCAAAGCGGCAATCTCTGACAGGCGCGGCGTGTGGAGGCCGGTTCCGTAGACACCGACCCAGCTTCCGGGGCCGCCGGGAAGAAGACAAGTAGCGTCGCCGTCCTCCGCCACATGGCCGACATTCATGGGCAGCTCACGCCCAAAGTCACGGTCGAAAAACTCGATTCCTTTTGCCCGGTGGCCGATCCAGAGCCAGCCGGCCTCGTCTTCGGCAAGGCTTGTCACGTAATCTTCAGACAGCAAATCGCCCTGGATGAACCGCTCTTTAGGCGGGACAGGAGCCTCCAGCCCGGCCAGCTTGTCTTTCCAGTCCGCGCCGCGTCGGAACTTCCACGTCTTGCCGTGGTCCCGGCTGGCGGCGATCCCACACGGTGTCCCGGCATAGACCGTACCGTCACGCATGACATACAGGCAGTTGATGAGGCGGGAAGGCAGGCCGGGGCCGGTCGGCACATTGGGCAACTGCCGGGGGCCGGAAACAACGCGCCATGTCTTGTAATTGTCTGAAGGAGAGCCGATGGCGATGCCGTCGCACTGCGTCCCGACGTACAGCGTACCGCTCTTGTCAATGGCAAGGGCGTTGGCCTGGTCGGAAGGCAGGCCATCAGCGCGGGTGAAGTAAGTCCAATGGGAATGGGCGTAGCGGAACAGGCCGGCTTCGGTCGCGCCCCAAACATCACCGTTGTTCGGGTTGACGGCAAGCGCAAACAGGCGAGTTCCGAGCGGTCCTTCCGTGAGGCCATACTGCCGCCACTGCCGTCCGTTGTAGACAGACACGCCGGACAAGCCCCCGGCCCAGATGCGCCCGGCCTTGTCGCAGGCCACAGCGTAGATGTCGCCGGAGAGGTCAGGAGAAGCGGGAAAGTGGGTCCAGTCTTTAGCGGCAGGGTCATACGACCATAGCCCCTGCCCGTCTTCCGTGCCGACCCAAACGCGCCCGGTCAAGTCACGGCAAAGGCAGGTGATAAACTGCCCCTGTGCATTGGCATCCCAGGGGACGCTTTGGGCAAAAGAGGAAACGGCGCAAAGAAGTAGAAGCGCGAGACTAGAAATTAGCGCGAAAGAGTGGGAGCGAAAGAGTGGGAGCGAAAGAGTGGGAGCGAAAGGATAAGCATGGCATTCGGTCTCTCCGTCTGTACACATCAGCAAAGGAGCAGCAAGCGCTGCGCTTCAGTGTACCGGGGATAGCCGGCAGCCCGGCAAATAGTACGGGCAAGGTCAGTATAACACGCTTGCACGGTAGAGTCAAGCATTTTCGCAAATAGTTTCTTGCCGAATTTTCTACTTGCCACTTGGAGCGAAGTACGGTAAAATACGATATGCGTATTGCTTCGGGGCGTATTGTTTCCGTGTCGGCTGAAGCCTGGACCCTGCCGCTGGTCGCGCCGTTTGTGATTGCCGCCCGGACCGCGACCGAGGCCCGCAATGTTCGCGTTCGGATTGAAACGGAAGCGGGACATGGCGGAGACGGGGCGAGTGCGCCGGTCGGCTACGTCACCGGCGAGAGCGTAGAGTCGGTCTTAGAGGCTCTGAACACAGTCATCCCGAAGTTTATCGGGATGCCGACAGACCGTTTGGGGCCGCTGCTGACGTTGGCGAATACGCTTCTTGCCGACGCTCCGGCGGCGCGGGCAGGGCTGGAAATGGCCCTGTATGATGCCTGGGCGCGGGGGCGAGACCTGCCGCTCTGGCAGCACTTCGGCAGGATGCAGGACCGGGTGACGACAGATTTGACCATTCCGCTTGTTGAACCGGGTGCGGCGGCGGAACTGGCCGTGGCGGCGTGGGAAGACGGCTTCCGGGCGCTTAAAATCAAAGTGGGCGATCCGAGCGGCCCGGACGCAGACCTCGCCCGGATTGAAGCAGTGGTCTGCGCGGTCCCAAACGTGCGGCTGCGGATTGACGCCAACCAGGCCTTTACGCCCGCAGCCGCCGTTCAATTTGCTCAAGCGCTGGCAAAGACCGGCGCGGCGGTAGATTTGCTGGAACAGCCGGTCGCTAAAGAAGATGTCGCCGGGTTAAAATATGTCCGCGAACGCATCGCTTACCCGCTGTTCGCCGACGAGTCCGCCCGCAGCGTGGCCGAAGTCCTGCACCTGCTGCAAGAGGACGCGGTGGACGGCATCAACATCAAGCTGATGAAGTCAGGAATTACTGGAGCCTTGCAGATCATCGCGCTGGCAAAAGCGTTCGGCAAACAACTGATGCTGGGCTGCATGCTGGAAACGGGTCTGGGGATCGCCGCCGCCGCGCAGATTGCCGCCGGCACCGGCGCGTTTGACTTCTTGGATCTCGACTCGCACCGCCTGCTGAAACCCATCTCAGGCTTCTCCAGTGGGTATACAGTTCAGGGCGAGGAATTAGTTCTGGAAAATCAAGCAGGCTGGGGAACAATTCTGCCGCACACGGCGACTAACACATGGTACGGAGGATGAAATTATGAAACGGACACACGCGGCGATTTGCGCGGCGCTTGCGGCGCTGACACTGGCCGGCATGGCCTCGCAGTCGGCATGGGCAGACGGCGACAAGAAGAAAGACAAAGGCCCGGTTGTCATCATCAAAAAGCCGATTGTCACCCAAGACCCGCCCAAAAAGTAGCCGCTACGTCGCGCCCAAGAAGCGCTGACGCAGGACAAGCAGCGCGAACTGCGGCAGGGTCATCACTTTGCTGATCTTTTTGGGGTTCTGAATGAGCCGGTACAGCCACTCAAACCCGAACCGCTGCATGAACACCGGCGCACGCTTGACCCGGCCCGACAGCACGTCAAACGACCCGCCGATGCCCATGAACACGGGTGCGCCGAGGGCGGCTTTGTGCCGGGCAATCCATTTTTCCTGTTTGGGGATGCCGAACGCCACCATGACGATATCCGGCGCGGCATCTTTAATCTGCGCCAGCACACCCGGCTCCTGCTCCGAGGAAAAGTAGCCGTCACAGACCCCAACGATCTGCGTTCCCGGCCACCGCGCCTGCGCCTTCGCGGCGGCTTCGGCGGCGACGCCTGGCGCGGCTCCGAGAAAGAAAATCTTGTAGCCTTTGCCCGCCGACAGCGCACACAGGTGGGCAACCAAATCCACGCCTGAAACTTTGTAGCGCACCGGAACGCCGAGCAGACGGGACGCGATGATGATGCCCGCGCCGTCCGGCGTCACGAGGTCCGCGCCGTCCACAATCGCATGCAGCTCCGGGTCATGCCGGGCGATGACCGCCATTGAGGCATCGGCCGTGACAATTGTATGCGGCGTCTTTTCCGCGATGAAGTGGTCAATCGCAGCCAGAGTTTCGTCCACCGAAACGCGGTCCACCCGCAGCCCTAAAATCGTCACACTGTCCATAGCCCCTATTATACCAGACAGAACCGCGCCCGGCGCATCTGCTTGTATGTTTGTATGTTTGTGGCGTGGTATAATAGGCCATGCCCCGCGTCTTCCCGCTTCGTTCTCTTAGCCTTGCGCTTTTGCTGCTCCTGCCCGCCCCCCCGCTTGCCCTGCTCTGCCGGGGCCACACCCCCACCCGCTTTGACGCAAAAAACCTGCCCACTTGGGAAAGACACTCTTTTGTTCAGCATCATCTCAGCCGCAACCAACACAGGAATAGCATTCGGGCGACGCTGAAGCGCAAGAAAGAAGCAGCACTCGGCTAGTGCTTGGTTCTATTCCGCTCTTTAATTAGGAGTTGCCGAACAGCTTCCTTATCTTGGTCCTTAGCCAAGTCATTTGGTGTCTTGCCGTAGTTGTCTTGTATATTGGCATCTGCTCCCGCCTCAAGCAAAAGAGTGACTATATCAGCGAAGCCATCTTCCGCCGCGTAGTGCAGGGGCGTCCGACCTCGATCATCCTTTGCTTCAACCTGAGCACCATGAGACAGAAGCAGTGATACAAGCTCTGCTGGGGCATTATAAACAGCCTCATGGAGTGGCGTCCATCCACGCGCATTTGCGGCTTGTATATCCGCCCCTTGAGCAAGAAGCACCGAAGCTATTTCGTACTGCCCTTCATAAATGGCCTCATGCAAGTCTGTATTCGGGAAATCATTTGTGCCGGATCGTTCGTCAGTCATTGAGTTCCCTGCCCTGAACGGCAGGGCTTTAACAGTGCAAGCACCCGCCTTCGCGGGCGAAGATTACAGATCGTTGTAGTGCCCGCGAAGGCAAGGAATTGGTTTCTCAAAGCACGGGGGTTCAGCCCCGTGTTAGGTTGTTTAGGCAAAAAAGCCCCCGCTCAATAACGAACGGGGGCTTTTGTGATCATCGAAGCAGGGCGGCTTAGGTGCCTTCTTGCCACGACGCTAAATACCGCTCCTGCTCTGGGGTCAGGGTGTCAATGTGGACGCCGAGGGACAGCAGCTTCAGGCGGGCGATCTCGTTGTCAATCTCTTCGGGAACGCCGTAGACGCTTTTCTCTAACGTCTTGGCGTTCTGGTTCATGTACTCGGCGCTTAGTGCCTGGTTCGCGAACGACATGTCCATGACACTTGCTGGGTGGCCCTCGGCGCTGGTCAAATTGATCAAGCGGCCTTCGCCTAAGATAAAGACTTTGCGGCCATCTTCGAGCACATACTCTTCCACGAAGTCGCGGACGGTCTGCTTGCTCGTCGCCATCTTTTCCAGCGACGGGATGTCAATCTCGACGTTGAAGTGGCCGGAGTTTGAGACAATCGCGCCGTCCTTCATGGCGGCGAAATGCTCGGCCCGGATGACGTCTTTGTCGCCGGTGACGGTGCAGAAGAAGTCGCCGACTTTGGCGGCATCGGCCATCGGCATGACATGGAAGCCGTCCATCGTCGCTTCCAGTGCGCGGAGCGGGTCAATCTCGGTGACGATCACCTGTGCGCCCATGCCCTTGGCCCGCATCGCCAGGCCCTTGCCGCACCAGCCGTACCCCGCCACGACAAAGAACTTGCCGGCCAGCAGCACGTTAGTGGCCCGGATAATGCCGTCAATGGTGGACTGGCCCGTACCATAACGGTTGTCAAAGAAGTGCTTGGTCTGAGCGTCGTTGACCGCGACAATCGGGTAGGCGAGAACGCCGTCTTTTGCCATCGCCCGCAGACGAATAACGCCGGTGGTGGTTTCTTCCGTGCCGCCGATGATATGGTCAATCAGCTCCCGCTTCTCGGTGTGGATGATGCCGACCGTGTCCGCGCCGTCATCCATCGTGAAGTTCGGTTTGTGCTCCAGAGCGCTCAGAATGTGCTGGTAGTAGGTATCGTTGTCCTCGCCCTTGATGGCGAAGGTCGCGATGCCGTAATGCTGCACTAAAGCCGCCGCGACATCATCCTGGGTGGACAGCGGGTTCGACGCGCACAGCACGACTTTCATGCCGCCGGCTTTCAGGGTCCGCATGAGATTGGCGGTCTCGGCGGTGACATGCAGGCAGGCCACAGCCGTCAGCCCTTCCAGCGGCTTTTCCTTCTCGAATCGCTCGCGGATCGAGCGCAGGACCGGCATTTCGCGCTCGGCCCATTCGATGCGGCGCTTGCCGCCATCGGCGAGGCTGAGGTCCTTGACATCGTAAGCCGGCGGAGCCACCGGCATTTCCGGCAGCGTCACGGGCGGCGGCGCAGTAGTGAGGGTCATAAAGTAGCCTTTCCAGTAAGTGAGAGTGAACGAGAGAGAAACTTAAGCGGCAGTGCTGAGAGAACGGCCCGGCAGCCCAGCGCGGGCAAGTTGCGTATCAGGAGACCAGCCGGCAGGCGCTTCTGTTCGTCGGCTTTGCCAGACAGCCCCGCTTGCCAGCCATTCCCCGCGAAGCTCTGCATGGGTTCTAGCAAAGTCGTCATACCCAAATTGAGTGCCGCAGCAGGGACAGATCATATCGGATTTCGCCGGATACCGCAGCTCATCAAAGCCGCAAACAGGGCAGGAGTGGTTCATGGTAAGCACCGCCGGTGGAAATAGTTAATGCCGGACACGCCGGTCCAGTTCGGGTCGGGCTTGTAATAAGTCCGAACAAAGCCGTTCGCCCCAAGAACGCCAAACTCTTGAGTGCGCGTATCAAAACGTATTCTGTCGCCTCGTACAACGCACTCATGGATCGCACCATAAGCCAAACAAGAGCAGGTAGGACAAGCTCTGCACCTCACGGGGTTACTCGGCAAAGCCTTCGTGATAAAGGCAACCGCCAGCGCTTCATACTCCGCTTCCGTGGCCGCTCCAAATTGGCGACCATGCCGATCAAAATGGTCACCCAACAAAGAGGGATCAAAGGCAAGCGGCGGCACATATTCCCCTTATCCATGTCATCAGAGCGTCAAAACTCCCCTATTATACACTATTTTTTCCAAATCTCGTGGCGCACGGGTAGACCGGCGAACTCAGCGACGGCGTTTGCGAATTTGCCTGCGTCTGTTTCGTGCCGAAATACCCCAAGAAAGCTCGATTTCGCCTCCGTGCCCAGAAGCAGCTTTCGCCAATCCGATAAACTCTGCGCGTCGCTCCAGAGTAAGCGCACACTGTAGCGGCGACCACCAGGACCTGGCTTCCCCGTGATCCCCAATGCGATGACTCTCACAGCCTCAACTTTGGTCAATGGACTAGTTCTTCCTGCGGCTTTCGCCGTGCTGTTTCGCTGATCTAAAACAACGCCGCTGAAATCGCCGACTACAACAAGAAACCAGTAGAACATAGCAAGGAGAGAAAGCAGACACAGCTCACCTACGTCCGGCTGCCAATTCGCTGCCAACACAGCAGACAGCATTGTCTGCCAAGTCGCGTGGTGGAACAAGTTCGTCCAGTAAGAAAGTGAGGGCAAAGACTTTGTGAATGGGGGTGAAGACTTCATGAATAAAGATGAAAGTAGAATCATACACTTCATCCCAATAAGTATCCTGTGGCCGAAGTAGTTGACCACAATCAAGCGGCCTCCACTTTGGGTTAGCCTGAAGCCCTCGGCGCGAAACGAGAAAGACGCTAGGTTGCTGTGCGATGGGGCGGGCGGCGGGGTAGCTTCAATCGCCGGTGTCACTTCTCGCTGAAAATCTGCCATTTCGGAAGTATACCAGGGAAGCGGCAGAAAGGAAGCCGCGAGGGACATTTGTTCCCAAAGCCCCGTTAGGCGTCGCGCAGATGCGGGCGCAGGGTGCGCCACATCTGGGCGGCGAAAGCTTGCAGGTGCTGGTGGTCACGCAATGCCATAGCGGGGTCAGAACTTAGGGGCTGGATGAAGCGGAAGAAGTAGACGGGGGCGTTATCCCGGCCAAGCAGGGCGCTCTCCATCAGCGCGAACCGGATTTCGGTCGGGCTGCTGACGGGGCGGCCTTTGATGATGTAGAAGTAGTCGAGAGACGTATCGGGAGCAGGCGAGACCGTCGCGGCTTCGTTGCGCTCCATTTGAAGCGGCGTACCGGGGACCGGTTCGGTGCGGGCGTTGGATAGCCGCCAGCCGGAGCCGGTGAGGCACAGGCGCGGGTCGTGCAGGGCGGTCCGCCCGCTGCCGCTGACCAGCAGGAACTGAATGGTATCGGTGCCGGAAGTGTAGGTGCGGCTGATGACCTGCGAGCGGGGGATATACGTCTGCGCTTCCGCTTCCCGCTTAAAGGTCTCGGCGTTGTCCGCAGGCGACACATACCCGGCGACCGCCAGCGGCACTTCCGATGACGGAACCGTCACCAGCGCGTTCGGCGCGGGCTTGAACTGCATCTTGAACCCAAGCGCTCCGGCAAGAGTCAGAACTAAAATAAAGGCCATCCAGCGAACGTGCGGCATCCGATCCTCCGAGCCATCCAAAACAGGGCGGAAACGCCCAAAACTAAACTCAGCAGCCCGTCCCAGTCATGGAAGACGTGCGCGGTCTGCGACCCCAGGCACTCCCCGCAAATCCCCAGCAAAGTCAAACGGATAATATTGACCACGACGGCAAGCGGGATAGAAAACAAGAACAAGCCGAAACGGCGGGCCGGCAGGCCATCGGTCAGGTACGCGAACGCCGCGCTGATCATCATCAAAGACAGCAGGTTCTTGAGACCCGAGCAGGGAACATCTACAAACAGGTAGAAATGGTCCATCTGGATCACGCTGCCAACGATGACCGGGTGGAACGCAAGCAGGCCGAGCAGCCGGGACGCCGCTGCCGTGCAGAAGTGCTGGCTGCCGAAAGTTGCGTCGTTCATCAGCGGGCCGGGCAGCGGGGCCATCCAGATCAGAAACGCCAGCGGGAACGCCGCCGCCCGCACCCAGCGCGTTCCCAGCACCAGCCAGACGGCAGACCAGAAGCTGAGAAGAAAGCTGAAGGACATGACAAGAGCCATCTCCTGGGCGCTGGACCAGACCAAGAGGCCCATCGCCGGCAGCAGCACGAGGAAGGCGGTGGCACACGGAACACGCGGGGCAGCCCGCAGAGCCGCCCGCCGGTGCCATAGCAGAAACCCGGCAATAAACGGGATCGCCGGGCCGTAAGCGTAGTAACTCTCGAACTCGGTGTATTCAATCCAGAGATGCTGCGGCAGCGGCCAGGAAAGGGCCAGCAGCAGCCCCAGCGCCCCCGCCAGCAGGCCGAGCGTCACGACATCCCAGGGCTGACCCGCTTCCGGCACGGCCGGCTCGGGCCGAACTCTCTTTGGGCGCGGCGGCTGAGGGCTGCGCGGTTTTAAGTGTTCTTCTTCTAAAAGAATGGACATAATTTACTTAACCGATTTTTAGTGCGGCAGGCTCGCCGTTTTCGGCACAGCCGGCGGCAGCGTATCCGCGTTGTTGATACCGGAGAAATACGCGGCGTAGCGGTCAATGTCAAAGCGCGGCGTGTTGGCTCGGTACAGCGTCGCAAGCTCTGCGCTGTCGGTCGGCGCTTTTTGCAGCTTCACCAGGCGGACCGCCCGGTCACGCACCTGCGGCAGCGGCGGCTGGCTTCCCGAATGGCTGCTCAGACACTTGACGGAGAGAAAAGCGTCCCCGACCGGCAGGACTTTGATCTGTCCCGGCTTCATCGCAAGCGCCGCGGACACCACGGCCTGATGGGTCGCCGGTGGAAGCGCGGCGAGGTCCAGATGGAACCCGTCCTGGCCGTCTACCTTCATGTCCGGCTCCGCCGCCATCTGGGCCGGGGTCTTGCCCTTCGCCAGCAGACTGGCCGCCGTTTGGGCGAGATACTCTCGCTGCGTCACGACCAAAATCGAGTTGACCTGAGCCGGCTGGGCGAACACAGCCGGGTGCTCTTTATAGAATGCAGCCACTTCGGCGTCGCTTGCCGGGATCCCGGCAACCCGCAGGTTTTCCAGCGCCAGGTTCAGCGCTAGGTTAGTGCGAAAGTCCGGGGAAACGGTCCCCGCCGGGGCCTGCCCCTGCTGCTGCAGCTCGGCGATCCGGGCATCCATCTGGGCGTCGGTGGGGGTCACGCCTGCTTTGGCCGCTGCCTGCTGGATTAGCTCCGAGAACACAAGCCGGGTCAGCACCGGCTGGCCGGCGGCGTTGTCTACCAGGGCGCGGTATTCCCGGTCCTGAATGACATGGTTCCCCACCGTCACCAGCGGCCGGGCGGGCGTGAACCGGAAGTACATCAGGACATTGCCGGCCACTGAAACTGCGGCAACCGTGCCCAGCAGCAGCGCCGCCTGCCGCCAGCGCTTTTCCCGAGGCACAGCCAGCACTCTAGCGAACCGCTGCCGAAACGAGAGCTGCAAGCCGGTAGAGAACTGGGCAGCCCGCTGACCGGCAGTCACTCGTGCATCCTTTCGCCGGGCATTCGCCGCACGCTGGGCGGCTGTCGGCGGAGCAAAGCGCTTGAACGCACCACGGTTCAGCGAGTCCTGCCAGCCGCGCGGCATCTTTGAGAGGCCTGCCAGCGATTTCCTGAGGGTCTTAACAAATGGTTTTTTGGGGGTTGGCATACAAATCCAGTTCGGTTCTAAAAGTAGTAATCTAAAAATAGTGATCTAAAAATAGTAGGTCGCAATTTTGATAAAAGCAAAAACCATGCCAAGCGAGCAAATCTTTTCCTGACCTACTATTTTACAGCATATTTGCCGCGAATGCCAGTTTGCCGGCGCGTTCGTGCCTTACACTGGAACTGCCCCGCTGGGCGGGGTGTTTGAGCGGCATGAGCGAACTATCCCATTTGCTGACCCGGCGCTACGGCGGCGACGCGCCGGAAACATACGCGGCGGTTTTTGAGGCCGACCCGGTGCTGACGACACTTTTAGCGCACAGGTCCGTGCGGCGCTACAAGCCGGGTGCCCTGCCGCCGGGAACACTGGAAATGCTGGTCGCCGCCGCTCAAAGCGCAGCGTCTTCGTCTAATCTGCAAGTGTGGAGCGTCATCGCTGTTACAGACCCAACCGGCAAAGCCGAAGCCGCAAGACTCTGCGGCGACCAGGACTCGATCCGCCAGTGTCCCCTCTTTCTTGTCTTCTGCGCCGATTTGGCTCGTCTCACGTCTGTTTCCGAGCGCGAAGGGCTGCCCGGCGCAGCGCTGGACTACGCCGAAATGTTCGTCACGGCCGCCATTGACGCCTCACTGGCCGCTCAGAACGCTGCCGTCGCCGCCGAAGGACTGGGCCTCGGCACCTGCTACATCGGCGGGGCACGGAACCACCCGCAGGAACTCGCCGCGCTTTTGAACCTCCCGCCGCGTGTGATTGCGCTGTTCGGCCTCACCGTCGGCTGGCCCGCAGAGGAAGACACATCCGAGATTAAGCCGCGCCTCCCCCAGTCCGGCCTCGTGTTCCATGAAACCTACGACGCCGAGGCGCGGGACGCTGCCGTGACAACCTACAACCAGACCATGCAGGGCTTCTACGCGCGTCAGAAGATGGACGTTCACGGCGACTGGTGCCAGCATTCTGCCAAGCGCGTCGCCGGCCCCGAATCACTCTCAGGCCGCGACATTCTCGGCCAAATCTTAGAAGAACGTGGCTTCGGGATGAAGTAGGAACAACACACCATGCCCCGTTTCCGTCTGAGCCACTTACTGTTTTTGTTCGCGCTGCTTCTTGCTGGGCCTATGCCTGCTAAGTCCCAGGCAGAGGCACCCGAGTCGCTCGCGGCAGCCTGCGCTCCGTTTTCCGGCTATAGCTACACGGATTTTTCCGCTGAACTTGAAGCGCAGGCTGAAGCGGTGACCAACCTGTGCGGCGGCGAAGATGGGCTTGCTCCTCAGCTCACCCAGCTTCTGCATGCCCCAAGTGTTGAAGTGCGACGGGATGCTGCCGCCGCTCTTGGCTTCCGCGAGATATTCTTAAACTATGTCATCACAGGTGCGGACTCAAAAGCTGAGGCAGACCAGAAAGTCGTTTTCTATCACCAGCAGTTTGAGCGCTACAATCAGCTTGCTGTTCCTGCTCTTACCGCCTGCCTTCAAGACAAAGATGACGGCGTTCGCTTAGCCGCTCTTCACGCGCTGGAGGGACTAACGTGGAATTCGCAGGACGCACCGTGGAGCGCTACGGTGCCTGCCGTGTCACAGGCTGCCGCCTCAACCAACCCCATTTTGCATCTTCCCGCGCTGCGAGTGCTGGCCTATATGCCTGCCGACGTTTCTCCGGCAGCGTCTTCGCTGCGCCTCGGCCTGCACGGCACGAAGGAGGAGCGGAGCTATACACTAGCGGCGATTATCCATGCGGGCCAAACAAACCGAAACGTGACACTAAACGCTTTTCTGCCGGATTTGGCAGCTCCTTCTTTGGCTAAACGCCGACAAGTGATAGGTGACATCAGCCTAGCCGTGGTGCCATTATGGACAAGAGATTTCATCATGCAGTATCCACTTCCAGACTGGTCCACAGACAGCCGTCTTTCCGCGGGCTTTGATCGAATGTCTTTTAAGCTGGCGTCATGGTCCCGAACTCAAGAAAAGCGGCAAGTAGCGACAGAAAGAGCGCAAGCGCGTTTGCTGGCAGCGCTCGTGAAAGCCGCCGCCGATCCTGACTACTTGCTGCGCTATGATGCGGCGTTAAGCCTGGAACAGATTGCAGACTGGACCTACAACGGATTAGGCTGCGGCATTAAGCCTAACCCAGCGCGTACCAGCAGACTCGAGGTCGAACAAGCGCTGGCACAGGCAGCCGCCTCTCTTAAAGCGCCAAACCCGATTTTGGCGGAACGCCTTCAACAGCTAAGCGCAGAAGTCACTCAGGATCCAGATTCAGCACAATAACGTAGCCAGGCGAAGAAGGGCTAAGAACAGGAAACATTTATGACAATTCAGACGCGGCGGGAGTTTGTGAAGGCAACGGTCAAGACGACGCTGGCGGCAGGATTTGCGCTGGCGGTGCAGCCGGTTTCGGCGCAGACGATCCATACGGATACGAAGGGATTGGTAGCGGGAGAGATTCAAATCCCAACGAGTGACGGGCATATTCCAGGCTACTCAGCAAGGCCGGACCGTCCGGGGACGTTCCCTACGATCTTGGTGGTGCAGGAGATTTTCGGCGTCCATGAGCATATCCGGGATGTCTGCCGCCGGTTTGCGAAGCATGGGTATCTTGCAGTTGCGCCGGAGCTGTTCGCCCGTGAAGGCGACGTGTCGACGATGACCGACATCAATACGATTGTGACGCAGGTTGTGTCCAAAGTCCCCGACGCGCAGGTAATGACGGATTTAGACGCGGCAGTCCAATGGGCGCAGAAGTCCGGGCATGGCAATGTCAGTAAACTGGGCCTGACGGGGTTCTGCTGGGGCGGGCGCATCGCCTGGCTGTACGCCGCGCACAACCCGCACCTGAAAGCGTCGGTGGCCTGGTACGGGCATTTAGTCGGCCAACCCGATTCGCTGCACCCGACCAACCCCGTAGACATTGCCGGGAAGCTGCACTGCCCGGTGCTGGGGCTGTACGGGGGCCTCGACCAGGGCATCACGGCGGACAGCCGCGCCCAAATGGAAGCAGATTTGGCGCGGGCGCATAATCCGTCCCAAATCGTGGTATATCCCGATGCCGGGCACGGCTTTCATGCCGACTACCGGCCCAGTTACAATGCCAGAGACGCCGCCGACGGCGACCAAAAGATGTACGCCTGGCTTCAAGGCCACGGTGTTGCGGCGCAACAATCTACTTAAAATCAAGGAGAATGAAAATTATGCCAGTACGCACAGCGGATGCCGAGTGGTCCGGCACACTCATGGGCGGCAAAGGCTCGATGAAGCTTGGAAGCGGGGCGTTTGAGGGCCAGTTCTCGTTCAAGTCGCGCATGGAAGAAGGCACGGGCACCAACCCGGAAGAGCTGATCGGCGCGGCCCACGCCGGCTGCTACTCGATGCAGTTCTCGGCCATGCTGGAGCACGCCGGCTTTCCGCCGGAGCGCATCCATACGGCCTCGAAAGTCTACTTTGGCCCGGACGGCCCCGGCTTCTCGATTTCCAAAATCGAGCTGACCACTGAGGGCACTGTCCCCGGCATTGACGCCGCCAAGTTTCAGGAACTCGCGCAGGCCGCCAAAACCGCCTGCCCGGTCTCGAAGGCTTTGGCCGGGACCGAGATCACGCTGAACGCCACGCTGGCGTAGGCATTCGGCAGGGCAGATGTAGGGGCGAACCTTGTGTTCGCCCTTCTTCTTTTTCTGGGTATCCTCACCCCATGCAAGCCGCCAATGACCCGCCCCCAGCCGCTCCGCCGCTCGCCGACGCCCAGGTTGCGCGGATCGCCCGCGCTTTGGCGGAGCCGCGCCGCCGCCAAATCCTGCACCAAATCGGCGCGTGCCACGACGCGCTGCCATGTTCCACCCTGCCCCAAACCCATTCCGTGAGCGCGGCGACGCTGTCGCACCATGTCAAAGAACTGGAAGCGGCGGGGCTGATTGAGATCGTCCGGGAAGGCAAGTTTGCGACGCTTGTGCTTCAGCGCGGCGTTCTGCGGGCGTATCTGGAGAAGCTGGCGGAAATTTAGCGCGGGTCGGCGGGAACTTCTGCCGGGTTGATTTGGTTGCGACAATTAGACGTGCATCTAATTGAAGCGCGTTCTGACCCATACTATCGGCAGGAGAAGACACACATGACAACTTTAACAGGAAAAATCGCCGTTGTCACCGGCGCTTCCAAAGGCATCGGCGCGGGCATTGCAAAGACTCTGGCGGTGGCGGGAGCCGCCGTGGTCGTCAATTACTCGTCCGACAAGCAAGGCGCGGACAAAACGGTGGCTGCGATTGAGCAGCAGGGCGGCAAGGCAGTTGCCGTGCAGGGAGATGTGTCAAAGGCCGCCGATGTGGCGCGGCTGTTCGCGGAAACACAAAACGCTTACGGGCAACTTGACATCTTAGTCAACAACGCCGCCGTTTTTTCGTTCGCGCCCCTCGAAGCCATCACCGAAGACGAGTTCCACCGGCAATTTAACGTCAATGTTCTCGGCACCATCTTGACGACGCGCGAAGCCGTCAAGTATTTCGGCGAGGGCGGCGGCAGCATCGTCAATCTGACTTCCGTTGCCAGCGTCGGGGCGATGCCGACAGCCGGCGTATATTCAGCGTCCAAAAGCGCCGTGGACACGCTAACCCGGATTTTCGCGATGGAGCTGGCTCCTCGGAAGATTCGGGTCAACGCGGTCGCGCCCGGCGCAACGGCGACCGAAGGCGCGGCGGCGATGGGAATGCCCGGAGAGATGATGAACGCCATGATCGCCTCGATCCCGATGGGGCGCATCGGGCAGCCGGCGGACATTGCCCAAAGCGTCCTGTTCCTCGCTTCTGAGGACTCGGCCTGGATTACCGGGGAGCGGATTACGGCCTCCGGGGGCCAGCGCTGACACGTTCCAAAGAAAATGCCCCGGCTTCACAGCCGGGGCAACTTTTTGTCAGCCGGGCCAGACTTGCAGGGCCATTCGGGCCACTTCCAAAAGTTCATCCCGGCTTGCGCCGCTGAGGGCGCTGATGCCCAAGCCCCGTACCACGGTCACGAAGTACCGGGCCAATCCAGCGGCATCCGTATCCGGCGTAATCTCGCCCTCCGACGCGGCACGCTCAAGCCGTGTCCGCAGCCCGGCTTCATCCCTTTGCCGACAGGCGATGATTTCCCGGCGAATGGGGTCCGTGTCTTCCGCGCTGAACAGCATTCCCTGCGTGATCAGACACCCTGCTGGGTTTCTCGGGTCGGTCAATAGATCAATCGCCCCCCCCAGCAGTAGTTCCACAGACTCTCGTGCTGACGCCGCGTTCGGAACCTCCTGCATGTAAGCTGCCGGTCCCTGAGCGTACCGGTTCAGCGCCCGGCGAAATAGCGCTTCTTTGTCGCCAAACGCGGCGTACAGACTAGGGCGGTTGATGCCCATCGCGGCAGTCAAATCCGACAATGACGCGCCTTCATAACCCTTTTGCCAGAAAACCCGCAGAGCCGCGTCAAGCGCCTGGTCGGCATCAAACGCACGCGGACGCCCACGCGGTTTGGAAGCGTTTTTAATGATCATAGTTCTTCTCTCAATTATTATACCTGCCGGTAAAAAAACAAATTTCCGCCTATTGACTTTTTTTGCACCATTGGGTATATTTAATTTATGTACTTAAAGGTACAGTAATCTAGAAGGAAGACAACATGACCCGCAATCCAGTAGAAGTCGTTCAAGCCGTTCTCGCCAACCCAACCAGCATTGAGAACATCCGTGAGCTTGCCTCGGAAGATGTGACCTATGTGTCGCTGAATTATGACAACGCTGAATTGCAGAAAATCCTGCCCTGGACCGGCACCAGCCACGGCCCGGAAGCCATCGTCAATGTTTTCACCAGCGTCGGCAAATACTGGGAGAACTTGGCGTTTGACATCAAAGAAATCTTCGGCTCCGGCGAGAATGTCGCGGTGTTCGGCAGCCTGACCTACAAATCGAATACGCTCGGCAAAATTACGAACTCACCATTTTCCATCTGGGCAAAAGTTGCAGACGGCAAAATTGTTTCCATGCAGTTTTTAGAAGACACGTTTGGGTCTGCATCGTCGTTTCGAGCAGGCGGCTCCTGGCGCTTTCAAAGCAACCCAGACGGTGGCGAAGTGACAGTGGGAATGGAACAAGCATGAAAGCGACCGCGCTGACCGAGCAATATGGCCTGCCCGCCACCGACGTCTTGAACGTCGTTACCAGCACGGTCTTTGCAGCCCCCAGCTATCAGCGCTACGGCGGCACATCGCCAAAAACACTTATGAACCGGGCTTCAAGCTGACGCTCGGCCTCAAAGACGTCAATCTAGCGCTGGACGCCGCCGAAGCCAAAAATGCTTCCCTCCCGTCGGCGGAGATTGTACACGACAGCTTGGACACGGCAGTCGCCGCAGGGATGGGCGACAAAGACTGGTCTGCGCTGGCAGTCGCCGCTCGCCGCCGCGCCGGCCTTGATGAATAGCCGGCCTTGATGAATAAAAGGAGAAGCGCAGCATCTCCGAGCAGAACGGCCCTTTGATCAGTTCGTTCAGTGACGCATTCTTGCAACCGGTAGCCTTTTCGGCAGTCAAGTGAAAAAACTTTAAAGGAGATTTTATGAGTACGCCCAAGCGAGTTCTTGAGCAGTTTTATGATGCCGAGCGGCGCTACATGGCGAGCGGCGCGAGCTTTGAGGAGACTTTCGGGCCGACACTTGCCCCGGACGTTGTCCTGCATCAGTCGCCCGACCTGCCCTGGGGTGGGGAATATATCGGCTTTGAGCGCTACAAAGAATGGGCCGCCGCTATGAGCGCGACGTTTGATCAAGTTGATGTGCAGGACGCCGAGTTTTTTGAGGCGGGTGACAAAGTGGTTGTTGTCTGCCGCCTCGTGACGCGCTCCCGCGTGACAAGAGCGGTCCTGGACTACCCGATGGTTCAGGTCGTCACAGTCAAAAACGGCAAAATCACCGACTTCCGGCCCTTCTACTGGAACGTCCCCGAATATGCCGCCGTGCAGTCGTAAATAGGCCGCGCAGTCGTAAGGGCATACTTTCAGAAAGGCCCCAGCCAAGTGGTTGGGGCTTTTTTATCTGCCTACTCTTTGCCTGCCTCCGAGGCTGTGCGGACGCTGTGCAGAACGGCGTTCAAGAGACCGGGAAAGCGGGTGTCCAAATCCGCGCGGCGCAGAGAGTTGATGGAATAAGTGCCTTCGGTGCGTGTCGTGATAATCCCGTTTTCGCGCAGGACTTTGAAGTGATGGGCAAGCGTGGATTTTGGGACCGAGGCAAGACCGCTCAGGCTGCAACATTGGTCTCCGGTCTCATCGAGTAGCGTGACGACCCGCAGGCGGGTTGGATCGCTGAGGGCATACAAAACGCCGGTAAGTGCCAAGTCTTCACGGTTCGGGAAAAAAAACGGCTTCACACTTGACAGTGTACCCCATCTCAAGTATAATTCGTTTGTTCTAATATACTAGAATAAGCGAATAGAGGAGAAGCATACATGATAACTACAGACTTAACCGGCAAAGTAGCCGTCGTCACCGGAGCCTCTAAGGGAATTGGGGCCGCCATCGCCAAGCATCTCGCCGCCGCAGGCGCATCAGTCGTCGTGAACTACGCTTCCAGCAAAGCCGGTGCGGACGCAGTCGTCGCGGAGATCGTGCAGGCAGGCGGGAAAGCGATTGCGGTCGGCGGCAGCGTCGCCGTGGAAAGCGAAGTCGCGGCGCTGTTCGCGCAGGCCAAAGACGCTTACGGCAAAGTGGACATTCTGGTCAACAACGCCGGCGTATTTGCGTTTGTGGCGCTGGAGAATATCACCGCTGAAGAATTCAAGCGTCAGTTCGACACCAATGTCCTCGGCGTTCTGCTTGCGACAAAGCATGCTCTGCCGCTGTTCCCCGAGACCGGCGGCAGCGTCATCAATATCAGCTCGGCAGTCAGCCGGGCGGGAATGCCGGCCCACGCAATTTATTCCTCGTCGAAGGGAGCCGTGGACACAATCACTAAATCACTGGCGCAGGAACTGGGACCACGACAGATTCGCGTGAACGCCATCAACCCCGGCCTCGTCGTCACGGAAGGCGTGGAGGCGGCAGGGTTCAGCAGCGGCGAGTTCGCCGCACAAGTCATTGCCGGGACCCCAATGGGCCGTTTGGGATACACTGACGACATCGCGCCCCCGGTTGTATTTCTGGCATCGGACGCTGCCCACTGGATCACCGGGGAAACGATTTTCGTCTCTGGCGGCGCGGCGATTTAGCGCACAAAAAAGCCCCGGCCATCTGGCCGGGGCTTGTTCACTTACTCTTTGGCTAATCTTTAACAAAAGGCAGCAGGGCGATCTCGCGGGCGCGTTTGATGGCGACGGCGATCATGCGCTGCTCTTTGGCGGTTGCGCCGGAGCGGCGGCGGGGGACGATTTTGCCCCGGTCGTCGGTGAAGGTGCGAAGCAGGGTGACATTCTTGTAGTCAACCGTCTTGATCTTGTTGATGGTCAGCGAACTGACCTTGCGGCGCTTGAAGCCTGTCCGTTTGGGTCTGCCGGCAGGTCCGCCGGGACCGCCCGGACGCGGGCCGCGAGGGCCGCCGCCGGATGAACCGTAAGCCATGGTGAAATCCTCTCGTTAGGGTCCTCACCGCCATTACTAAAAAGTGAAAGCGGTGCGACTTGCGGGTTTAGGTGAATTTGTCTTTGAGACTGCCGGTGATTGTAGCACGAAGCAAAGCGTGAAGTCAAGAGAAGCGCGAAGTCAAGAAGCAAAGCGCGAAGTCAAGAGAAGCATTCAGTCCAAAAGCCGTACCCCTTAAGAAAACGGGGTCCGATGCCGAAAACAAGCCTGTATGCAAGACCCTGATGGAACAAAATCAGTACGGAATATCGCCCCGCCGGCAGGCCGGATCGGGGCACTGGTGGGCGTCTTCCTGCTGATGCTGCTTGGGTCAAGCGCCTATGAAGTCTTTAAAACGCTGCTTCTCCCTCCGCTCCCTTTCTGGCAGTCACACGCCATCACGTTTATTTCCGGCAGCGCTCTGGCGACCGTGATTGCCGCGCGTGTTCTGCGCGATGCGGAGCGGCAGGAAGCCGCCCGGCGGCGCACCGAGGAAGGTCTGCGCGAACAAGAACAGCAGTACCGTATGATGTTTGAGAACGCCACGCACGGCATTTACCGAACCACGCCGGACGGGCGCATTCTGCTCGCAAATCCGGCCCTGCAGGAGATGCTTGGCTTTAAGACTTTGGAAGATCTGGCGACTCGAAATTTAGAAGAAGAAGGCACGGAAGCAGACTATTCACGGGAAGAGTTCCGCCGCCAAATCGAAACTGAAGGCCGGGTGCGCGGCCTGGAAGCGGTTTGGGTCCGCAAGGACGGACGCCGAATTTTCGTGCGCGAAAACGCCCAGCTTGTGCGTGGGCCGGACGGAGAACCGCTCTTTTATGAAGGCTCCGCCGAGGATGTCACCCGTCTTGTAACCACACAAGAGGCGCTTCAGCGCTCGCATGAGGAGCTGGAAAATCGGGTCGCAGACCGCACCCGCGAAGTCATCAGCTTGAACGCAGAGCTGACGCAGGCGTATGACGCGACGATTGAAGGCTGGAGCCGCGCTTTAGACCTGCGGGACAAAGAGACCGAGGGCCATTGCCAGCGCGTCACTGAGATGGCTCTGCGGCTGGCCCATGTCCTCAAGCTGCCGGAAGACGATCTCGTGCAGGTGCGGCGGGGGGCGCTGCTGCATGACATCGGGAAGATGGGCGTTCCCGATGCAATCCTGCTGAAGCCCGGCCCGCTCACGGGCGACGAATGGGAGATCATGCGCCGCCATCCGGCCCTCGCCTGCGAGATGCTGTCCCCAATTGCATTCCTGCGCCCGGCCCTCGCCATCCCCTACTGCCACCACGAGAAATGGGATGGCAGCGGCTACCCGAATGGCCTGGCTGGGGATGCCATTCCACTCGCCGCCCGCCTGTTTGCCGTGGTGGATGTCTGGGACGCGCTGCTGTCCGACCGCCCCTACCGCCCCGGCTGGCCGGCTGAGCGTGTCCGTACCCATATTGAAGCCGGGTCCGGCAGCCATTTCGACCCGGAGGTCGTGGCTGCATTCCTCGCGCTGACTGAGGAAACCCCTCTCGCCGCGCTTTCCGCTTCGGTGACGGATAGCTCGCTATGCCTCGCGGCGTGAAGGCCCCCGCCCCCAATAATGGGGGAGCCGGAAACGAACCCGTAGGGGCAGGTCCCCGTGCCTGCCCTTCTTGTCTTGTGCTGCCCTTCTTGTCTTGTGCTTGTCTTGTGCCTGCCCTTCTTGACAACAAGGCACACAAATAGAGAGGGCGCACACGGAGGTGCGCCCCTACTCTGGCTCCCCCGTTACTGGGGACTCTTTCCTACAACTGATGGCTTTCCGGCTGAAGCACGAACTCGCCCAGCACGAGATGCGCGGGCTGGGTCAGAACCGTTATGATTGCGCCCGCCGCGTCGGCAATCGTCAGCATCTTGTCGCGCTGGACTTTCATGTCAATCGTGTCCCAGAACGGGCTGTCCACGCCTCCGAGGTACATCAGCGAGACTTTAATGTTGTGCTTGCGGCTGACTTCAAGCTGCAATGCTTTCGAGAAGCCTGTGACGGCGTACTTGGACGCGCAGTAGACGCTGGCGTTTGCCATGGCGGCCTTGCCGAGAATGCCGGCGATGTTGACGATATGCCCGCCCTTGCCGGCGGCGATCATCGGGCGCAGGGCTGCCTGCGTCGTCAGCATCAGCCCCTTGACGTTGATGTCCAGCAGCCGGTCCATTTCAGCCGCTGTCGTCGTTTCCAGCGGCTTGATCAGCCCGACGCCTGCGCTGTTAAGAAGAATATCCAGGCCGTCAAACGCTCGCGTCGTTTCCGCGATCAAATGCTCCACTTGAGCCGGGTCCGTCACATCCGCGACAATCGTGACAGCATCGCCGCCCTCATAGCCGATCTGCGCCGCCGTCTCGGTCAGCTTCGACTCGGTGCGCCCCGCCAGCGCGACACTAACCCCACGCCGGGCCAGCTCCAGCGCCACTTCGCGCCCAATACCGCTGCCGGCCCCGGTAATCAGTGCCGTTTTTCCCGAAAGTGTTGCTTCCGCCATGTCTGTCGTCCGTTTCTAACGCCCCAATTGGCAAACCGTCCCTAATCTGGTACAATACCGTCAATTCACCCCAAGTATACCCGGAGCGACGCCTCGCATGACTTCTTTGATTGACCACATCCGCTGGGATAAAGCGCCGGATGGCCTGGTTCCGGCAATTGTGCAGGACGCGGACACGAAAGACGTTCTGATGCTGGGTTTTATGAACCGCGACGCACTGGAAAAGACCCTGCACTCAGGGTTTGTGACGTTCTGGACCCGGTCCCGGCAAAAGCTCTGGACGAAAGGCGAGACCAGCGGCAACACGCTGAACTTTGTGTCGCTGCGGATTAACTGCAACGACGACTCGCTGCTGGTGCTGGCGCGTCCTATCGGCGCGACCTGCCACACCGGCCATCCGACCTGCTACTACCGAGAAGCGGCGGCAGAAGCGCAGGAGTGGCAGACTATCACCGAGGCGCAGTTTGACCCGGAACAAGTTTACGCGAAACCGACGTAGTTAAAACCACATACCCGGCCTTGAAAGGCCGGGTCTCATTACCATTCTCAGTCCATCACGAAAGCCTTTTTATGACCTCACGCACTCACCGTCTTGCCCTTCCTGCCGCGCTCGCGGCACTGACTTTCGCTGTGTCCCCCACCCACGCTCGCCCGCCCGTGCCGATGTCTCATCCTGCGCTCGGACGGCAGCTTCAGTGGGACTCCAAAAAGTTCATGCACGTCAGCGAGCTGCGACCGGGAATGCGCGGCTATGCTCTGTCCGTCTTCAAAGGCACGAAGATCGAGAAGTTCGGCATTGAGATACTGGGCGTCGTCGCCAAGTTCAACGAAGGCAAAGATTATATTATGTTCCGGGCGACCTCCGGCCCGCCCGTGACACGCGGTCTCGGCATCGCGGAAGGCATGAGCGGCAGCCCCATTTACATTAATGGGCGGCTTGTCGGCGCGATTTCTCTGGGGCAGCAGTTCGGCAAAGACCCGGTCGGGTTCGCGACCCCGATTGAAGACATGTTTGATGCGTGGAGTCCCGACCTGCCGGCCCGCATTCCAACCGTCAGCGCCGCGCCGGGGGCGGCCACGAAGCTTGACGCTGCCGGTACGCAGCTTGACAGCGCCAATTTTCAAGATATGATGCCGCTGACAATCAGCGGCATGGACGCACAAAGTTTGTCCCGCTTAGGGACAGCTTTAGCCCCGTTCCATTTCCATGTCATGGCCGGGGGCGGCACCGAGGGCGGCACGGACACGAACCCGCTGGCGCAGCATCCGACCCTGCAGCCCGGCTCGGCAGTCGGAGTGGCGCTGGTGCAGGGCGATTTTGATGCCAACGCGACCGGGACAGTCACCTACCGGGACGGCAACCGATTGCTACTGTTCGGGCACCCGTTCCAGAACTTGGGGCCGATTGACGCGGCGCTGACGACGGCCTATGTCGTAGATATTTATCCCTCGTATCAGACCTCGTTTAAGCTGGGATCGCCGATCAAGACTGTCGGGCGCATCTTTCAGGACAGGCCTTTCTCCGTCGGCGGGATTATCGGCCCGATGCCGCAGATGATCCCGATGACCGTGACAGTCAACGACGAGTCCATCCATCGCAATAAAGTCTTTCATGTCCGGGTTATTAACCATCCCCTCTTGACTGGCCGCTTTATCCCGGCGATTGCCGGAGCGGCGATTAACCAGATCCACGGTGATCCCGGCGACTCGATGGCGACCGTCACGATGGATGTGGACGCCGAAGAAGTCGGGCATGTGAGGCGCACGAACACCTATTACGATCCGCTTTCGATTGACCAGGCGGCGACCGGCGACATCAGCAGCCTGATGGGCCTGCTGTCCTCCAATCCCTTTTATCCGCTGGCGGTCAAAAGCGTAAATATGACGGTCAGGATCCGGAACCGGCACGATACCGCCGAGATTGACCACTTATTTGTCAACCAGTCCAAGTTCGCGCCCGGCGATACCGTGAATGTCGGCGTTGTCCTGAAGCCGTACAAGCAGCCGCTCTACACCCAGTTTGTGTCGGTCAAAATCCCGCAGTCCACGCCCGACGGCACCCTGCCGCTGTCCATTGCAGGCGGCGCGGACGAAGGCGGCGGGGGCGGCGGCGGCCTCCTTGCGATCCTTTTAGGCGGCAGTCAGTCCGCGCAGCCGTCCGGCCCGGCGGCCAATGTCGGTCAGCTCGTGAAGCAGTTTGAAGAGAAGCCGCAGAATAACCAGATTGTCGCCCATCTGTCTCTGCCGACCTATGCCGTCACCGTCAAGGGCGAGAAGCTGTCCGGCCTGCCGCCTACGCTTTCCAGCGTCATGCAGTCCCCGCGCACCACGGGCTTCCACAGCGTCCGCGACGAAGTCAAGACTGCTCAAACCGTGCCCTATTTAGTCTCCGGCAGTCAGACCTTGAACATCACGGTTCAGCGCAAGGACCTCACCGACACGTCCCGCCTGTCGTCACCGTCTACTGTTACCACAACGACAACTACCAGCACATCGTCGTCTGCTCCGGCCTCGCCGTCCATTCCTGCGACTGCGGACGACAGCGACAGCACGAACACGCGCAACTTCGATTATGAAGCGATGGCGCTGGCTTCCAAGACCAAAACAAAAGCGCCTGCCGCGTCCGCGTCTACGACCACTACGATGACGACTTCGACCAGCACCACGTCAGACAGCAGCAACGGCAGCGGTGACGACACGCCCGCACCCGCTGTCAAACCCGTCGGACGCCTGCCGTCCATTTGGCGGCAAAGCACCCAGGCCGAATTCGCCGCGGGCCTCTTGACCAACGCCGCCGTATCCAGCCTCGGCACCGTGAGCTTATCGCCGTCCCTGGCAAAGCTGGCCGACACCACCGAAAACTACGTCTGGGCCATCCAGCCCGACGGCCACGGCAGCGCGTATGTCGCCACCGGCGACGGCGGCACGGTCTACAAGATGGACGCCGCCGGCAAGCTCACCCCGTTCTTCAAGACCGGCGAACTAGAAGCAACTGCGTTGTCTTTAGATGACGCCGGCAATCTCTACGTCGGCACCGCCCCAAACGGCATCGTCTTCCGCGTCGCACCTGATGGCAAAGGCTCCAAAATCTTCACAGCCAAAGAGAAGTATGTGACTGCGCTCGCGCAAGGCAACGGCGCTGTATTTGCTGCCACCGGCGGCGGCACAGGGCGTATCTATTGGATCAGCAAGTCCGGGCAGAGTGGGGTACATGCTCCTGGCACTGCTTCCTATGATAGTGCTCTCTTTTTTGCTTCACCCGAGGCACACATCCTGTCACTGACAACTAGTAAGGACGGCACTCTCTATGCTGGGTCTGCGCCGGATGGCATCGTGTACAAAATCGTGCCGAACGCAGGCGTTTCCGATAACGACAATGGAACTTTGCCAGTGGCTAACCCGCAAGTCTCCATCCTCTACGACGCTGCTGAGCCGAATGTCACGGCGCTGACGACGGACTCGGACGGCAATGTCTACGCGGGAACGTCCGGCCCCGGCAGCGTCTACCGCATCGCGCCCGACGGCGCGGCGAAACGCCTGCCGGGACTGCCGAGCGCGGGCGTCACCAGCCTCAAAACAGACAGCAGCGACGCGGTCTATGCCGCCGCCGGCAGTACGCTCTACAAAATCAGCCCGGACAACAGCGTCCAGTCCTACGGGGCACAGGCCGACCAGCAGTTTATCTCACTCGCGCTTGACCCGATTAGCGCAACTGTTTATGCCGGAACCGGCACCGTCGGCAGCGTCTACAAAATCGGCGCGATTGGGAGCGGTGGGAAATGGGGCATGTTCCAAAGCACCATCCATGACGCCGGCAGACGCGCCCAATGGGGCACCCTCGCCTGGCACGCCGACACAACCAGCGACAGTGCAGTCACTTTAGCGACCCGCTCCGGCGATGTCCCCCGCCCTGATTCCTCGTGGAGCGACTGGTCCGCGCCGTACACGCAAAGCACCGGCGAGACTGTCACGTCGCCGCCCGCCCGCTACTTGCAGTATCAAGCCCTTTTCACCGAAACCAGCACGGCGGACGCGCCAAAGCTGAGCGGCGTCAGCGTCTACTACCTGCCCCGCAACCAGGCCCCAACAGTCAGCCTCACCAAGCCCGCTGCCGGAGATGCTGTTTCCAAGACGGCTCCTCTGCACTGGACGGCTGCCGATCCCGACAAAGACACGCTCTCGTATAACGTGTCCTATTCCAGCGACAGCGGCAAGACGTGGAAGCCAATCACAGCGAACACGCAGCTCCCGTCCCAAACCAAGACCGTTGCCGCGCCACCGGCAGCCGCACTGACCGCGCTCAAAAACGTCCCGGCCAGCGTCCAAGCCGAGATCAAGGCCCAAATCGCCGCCAACACGGCGTCTAATGCCGCCGCGACGCCAAGCAGCAAATCGGCGCAAAATCTGAAAGAAACGTCTTACTCCTGGGATACGACCACGCTTCCTGACGGCCTGTACCAGGTCGAAGTCGTCGCCAGCGACAAGCCCAGCAACCCGGTCGGCGCACTTTCCGCTAAAGCCGTGTCCGCGCCGTTTCTCGTCGCCAACACCCCGCCGACACTGACCGTCGGCACGCCGAGCGTCAGCGGCGACAAGACCGCTACCCTGCACGGGACCACGCAGACTAATCTGGCCTTCGTCCAGGCCGTCCAAGCCAAAGTAGATGGCGGCGATCCCATCGCCGCCGCCGCCGATGATGGCCTGTTCGATTCACGCTCCGAGCCGTGGACGCTGTCGCTTCCTGCACTTTCGTCCGGCCCGCACAAGATCGAAGTCCAGGCGCTTGACCAGGCCGGCAACAAAGCGACGCAGACATTGAATGTGACGGTGCCGTAGCAAGAGGGAGCACGGATTGTCACCGGCACTTCCAGTGCCGGTTCCTATGCTTGTGCCGATGTCCTTACTGAGAAACATAAACAGCCATGAAAATCGTGTTGCCGGGCGGCAGCGGGCAGGTGGGAACACTGCTGGCGCGGGCGTTCCAGCAGGACGGGCATGAAGTCGTAGTCCTCAGTCGCAAACTTTATCAAGCCCCCTGGCGCGTCGCTCTGTGGGATGCAAAGATAATTGGCGACTGGGCGAGCGAAGTGGACGGCGCGGACGCGGTCATTAACCTCGCGGGGCGCAGCGTCAACTGCCGGTATACGCCCGAGAACCGGCGGCTGATTAAAGAGTCGCGGGTTCTCTCAACGCAGGCTGTCGGCAAAGCAATCGCATCGGCCAAACAGCCGCCCCGCGTCTGGCTTCAATCCAGCACGGCGACGATCTACGCACACCGCTACAATGCCCCGAACGATGAACTGACGGGAGTACTGGGCGGCGCGGAGCCGGATGTGCCGGATACCTGGCGCTTCAGCATTGATGTGGCGCGGTCGTGGGAGCAGGCGGCTGACGACGCGGACACGCCGCGGACCCGCAAAGTCATGCTGCGGTCGGCGATGGTGATGGACCCCGAACCCGGCGGCGTGTTTGATGTCCTGCTCGGTTTGGTCCGGCACGGCCTCGGCGGCACGGAAGGGGCTGGCCGCCAGTATCTGTCGTGGATCCACGGCGCGGACTTTATCCGGGCGCTCCTCTGGATCATCGAACGAGAACATCTGGACGGCGCGATCAATCTGTCGTCGCCTCATCCGCTGCCGAATGCCGAGTTCCTGCGCGTCCTGCGTGACGCTTGGGGAATACCATTCGGCCTGCCCGCCCCCGAGTGGCTGCTGGAAATCGGGACTTTTCTGCTGCAAACCGAGACAGAGCTGGTGCTGAAAAGCCGCCGCGTCGTCCCTACCCGCCTGCTTCAAGACAGCTTCACGTTCCAGTTCCCAAGCTGGCCCGAAGCCGCCCAAGATTTGTGCCGCCAGTGGCGCAGCAGTCATAGCCTCTCAAAGCCAGCGGCGTAAAGCAAAAAGAAAACCCCCAGGGCATCTGTCCTGGGGGTTTGTTCCATTTTTGTTCGCGCTGCCTGATTCTTCTCGCTACACAGAAAGAAGAACCAGACTTCTGCGATAAGAACTCAAGTTAGAACTTGAGCTGGAACTGGCCGACTGCGACGCTGCCGTCTTCCTTGCCGCCGCCGGCGGTGGTGTCGAAGCCAGTGCCCTTGTCATCGTAGTGGACGATCTGGTAAAGCAGCTTGATGCTGGCATTGTTGCTGATCGTGTGGCCGATGCCGATGTTGACGTAGCTCTCATGCGGGCGTCCGGCCTTCGCCAGGGTGCCGGCGCTGTTCTTCAGGTTGTAAAGAACATCCTCGTAGCCGAGGTCAACACCATACGCGCTGCTCAGGCCGTAGTTGAAGCCGACCTGATAATGGTACAGGTTGTCACCCTGCTGAAGCGGGTTGTTCACCAGCGAGCCGTTAGCATTGTTGCCGTAAGCCGCTTTGTAGCTCTCGTAGTCGGCCAGCAGGCTCAGCTTCGGCGTGAAGGCGAACTTCGCCGACACAACCGGGCCGCGCACGTTGGTCGGGTTGGTATACGCACCAACACGTCCCCAGTAGCCGGGAGCGGAGAAGTCCGGTCCAATATACTGGTAGCCGCCCTTCAAGGTCAAGCCGCCAAACGTCGCACCGATTTGATCGTCCGTCGCCGAGTAGCGGTAGCCGTTGCCGACGTTGTTGAAGCCTTCGTTGAAGCCCTGCGCGGAGACCGTGTAGGAAGCGTCAACCAGCAGGCCACCCTTCTTGATGCCGGGCAGACCGAACGGCAATGCACCGTTGAAGTCCGCGCCGTACACCGTCAGGCGGTTATACTGGGCATTGCGGCCATTCGCGTTCGGATCGTTCAGGCCGTCATTGACGCCCAGGCCGTTCAAGCCGTTGTTGGTCAGGCCGAACTGCTCGAGCGTAAAGCCCAGCGTGAACGCTTCCGGTGCGCCGAGGGTTGCTCGGACGCCGTAGCCCTGGTTCAGCGCTGCGGCATGGTTCGAGGCGATCAGGCCGCCGGGGCGGGACTGCGCGGCTGCGCCGCCAACGCCCAGGAAGACGTTCCGGGTGCCAAACGGATTGCCGGTGTTGATCGTGGTCAGGGTCGTGCCGCTGGAACCGCCGTAGGGCTGCGAGAACTGGTCGGCGCTCATCTTGACGGCGAACGCATTGACTTTTGCGGGGCCGGCCTTGATGTTGATCGACGCGCCGTCGCCGATGATGTCACCGGAGTCAGTCTGGATCAGGTTCGTGTAGATGTCGGCATCCACCTGCCTCAGCGTGTACTTGGTGTACTGGTTGCCGAAGCGTCCGATGAGCAGCTCGCCGCCGCCGAGAGGTCCGAGCTTGACGGCCGCGTCCACATACGCCTTGTAAACATTGGCGTACTGGTTGCCGGCGGTCAGGGTGCCGGGACGAAGCGAGGAGCCGGGCAGGCTGCCAGCGGAGTAGCCGGGGAATGCCGCCGTGTTGCCGACCTGGCTTAAGTAGTTGCCGAAGTCCAGGTCCACGTTTGCCGTGGTCGTGTCGTTCAGCTTACCGCGCAGGTGCAGCAGGATGTCCTCGTAAACGTCCGAGGAACCCAGAATGCGGTTCTGCGTGCCGCTCGCGCCCTGGTACACGCCGTTCTGGTCCAGGAACGGGGCGTAGAAGTTGCCGTTGCGGTGGCGGGATGCGACGGCCTCACCAATGACATTGAAGTCGCCGGTGATTTTGAGGCGGTCCTGCTCGTTCTTGACCGCGCCGAGAATGCCTTCGTCGCGACCAACGCGGGCTTCCAGCGCATCGAGACGCGCATCGGCGGCGGCGACATCCACGCCCAAACGGGTCAGCTCCGGCCCGAAGCCATTGACGAGCTGCTGCAGGGCCTGAATGGCGGCGGTGTTGCCCTGGATCTGGTTTTCCAGGTCCGAGCGCAGGGTGGCAAGGTCACCGGGCTTGACACCGGGGTTCATCTGGTTGAGCAGGCGGGCGATGGCAACTGCGAACTCGTAGCGAGTCATCGGGCGGCGGCCACCATAGGTGCCGTCAGGATAGCCGATGACGATGCCGGCTTTCTGCAGGGTGTCCACCGAGGCGTAGGCCCAGTGGTCGGTGGGAACGTCCGCGAACGGGCCGGAAGCGGCCTGTGCGTGGGACACAGTGGGCAGGCCGATAAAGGCGAGGCCCGCAGCGGCGAGAAGCACTAAAGACTTCTTCATGTAGCTCTCCTTTGCAGTGATTACTCTGCAAGAGTGTCGTGCATCCCGGTTTGCTTTAAGCGTCAAGCGAAAACATCAGCGCGGGAAGGCAGAGCGCGATAGGCTGACTGCGAAATCTCGCTGTTTCCCCCAAGTATCCATGTTGCCTTGAAGGTCTGAGCAAGCCTGCGGTCTCACGTGTCGCGATAATCTCAGTCGCGGAACAATTCCACTTGTATGCGCTTTGGGACGTGCCGGATGCGTACCGCCTCACCATCATTGGGAGAACGGCAGGGGAAATGCAGCGGTTTGGGGCTGCTCCCAACCTTTGTGACAACCGTTTAGGCGATTTGTTTCAAAGGTTACACTTTTTTATCCAAATTATTTAAAAGATAATCTTCTGCCAGCAAAAGCGCGGCGTAATCATCGTAGGGGACTTCCGGGGAGCGCATTCCCGGCGGCAGCAGGCGACGCCAGCCGGGTGCCGGGTTTTCCTGAACATAGCGTGCCCGCGCCCGCGCCGACGTGTTGAACTCATCCACCAGTTCCAGCGGCATCTGCGGGAAGACGCCCGTAAGCGCCTTCCGCAAAGTCGCGCTGTGCGTGGCGTTGCCGAGCAAAAGCCGGCTGATTTCCAGCCGCCGCCGCAGGATTTCCCCGACGGCAAGCGTCAGCCGCTCCGTTTCCACCACCCGCCGCTCCAGGCAGACCGGCGCATCGCCTAGCTTTTCAGGACCACGCACCACAGCCAGACCGCATTTCGCGCGTCCGGGGTCAATGGCGAGGAGAAGACCTACCTCCTTGTTCCCTCGTTCCTCGGTCACAGGGTCCTCCCTAAAGGGAGGATTAGGAGCATACACAGGATACGGACAGGCGCGTCGGCTGCTTTCACTGTCTTAATCCTCCCTTTAGGGAGGACCACAGCGAAGCGGTGCGGTAGGTCTCCTAGCGTTTCCTTAAAGAGAAGCATCATTGGCAGCTTTCGCGATCTGTGCCAGTACGGCAGACAGATTACTTTCTACGTCCGCGTTAGGAAAACGCAAAACTTGAAGATTGCGTTCTTTCAGTATCCGGTCTCGCTCCATATCGTAATCCGCCTGCTGATGATGAACTGGTCCGTCCAGTTCAACCACAAGCCCCGCCAAGTGGCAATAAAAATCCGCGATGAACCCATCAACGACTTGCTGACGCCGAAAATGCAAACCTTGCAGGCGGCTGGCCCGCAGGCATAACCACAATCTTGCCTCGGCAGGTGTCGGCTGGCGGCGCATCTGTTGAGCCAGCAATAATTTCCCTGCCGGTTTCTGCCCCGTAATGATCGTTTGCTTCGTCTTTTCCCAATCCTGGTGCATACTTGTCCTCCATGTTGATTTTAAGACCTACCGCCTTGCTTCGCAGGGTCCTTCCTAAAGGAAGGATCAAGAATTCAAGTCAGCATTTACGTTCCTAGTTTACGTTCCTAGTTTACGTTCCTAGTTTACGTTCCTAGTTTACGTTCCTAGTTTACGTTCCTAGTTTACGTTCCTAGTTTACGTTCCTAATCCTTCCTTTAGGAAGGACCCTGCGAAGCAAGGCGGTAGGTCTTAACTCCCGCTGACATGGAAGTCCAGGTGCAGCAGGTCGCCGCTGTGGGTCTCCTGCGCGACAGAGGCCGTGATTTTGGCGGCGGGGCCGGCCTGCTGGATCTGCTTGACCAAACTTACCCAGTCCGCGCGGCTGATGGGCTGGCCGACCAGAGGCATCCCGGACTGCGGGTCATGCACCGGGATAATCCCCCGCTGCAGGGCGGCCGTGCGGACCTGGTCGGTCAGGAACACCTGAAGCTGCTTCAAGATGGCGTCTTCAGACTGCGTGCCGTCTACCATGCCATGCGCGACGACCGCGCCTTTCGGGAAGACCAGAATGTTGCCGTAAGGCCGCAGGTCCAGCTTCACCGGCTCGCCCCGGAACGTGTTGTAGCGGGCATCGGCGACCACGACAATGCTGGGCATGAAGCCGCCCTGCGCGGCGATGTTCTCCGAAAGTGCATCGAGCGCCGCCGCTCGCGCCGCCGCGTTGCTGCTCGAAGCTTCACCGGGAATGGGAATGATAATCGCCGGGGCCGGCTCGAGGCCGCCCGCGCCGCGCTGCCGGGCCGTCTGCTCTACTTGATCTAAAAACGCCGAAAGCTCGCGCCGCAGCGCTTCAGGTTCCTGACGGGCGGAGACCACAGTCCGGCCCAGCTCTTCCTCACGCCGGAAAATCAGCGGTCGGCCCTCGGTGTCTTGAAGCTGACGCTCCTGCGCCTGGTTTTCGCTGATTAGCTTCGCGGTCTGCATGTGCAGCGTGTCCTGCTTGATGACCAGCGACAGCACGGTTTTGTTGGCTTGGACGACTTCGTTCCCAGCCGCCTGCGCCTGCCGCCTGGCGCTCTGTACCCCGGCACGGGCCAGCCGCACCTGCGCCTGCGCGACTTTCAGATTGCCGCGCGTGCTGCCGAGGCCGCGCTGGGCGCTGAACAGATTGAGACGAGCCGATGCCAGCGCCACCTGCCGCTGGGCCAGCACGGAGCGGCTTTGGGCCAGCACGGTGCGGCTCTGGGTTAAAATCGCTTTCGTGCCTGCGAGCTGGCTGGCCACCGCCGCCAGCGTTTTTTGAGCCTCAGCGGCTTTTGCCTGAGCATCACGGGCCAGCTTTTCATCGACGTCTGCCTGCCGTGCTTCCGCGGTGTTGCGCCGAAGCAGCGCCCGGTTCCGGCCCGCGAGATCGCTGTTCGCCGCGAGAAGCTGCGGGCCGCGTATGAGCGCGGTCTTGAACGTGTTGTTCAGCGCGACAAACAGCAGCAGTGTCCCAACGGCGATGACGCCGCCGGAAACGACGGTCCAGAGCATAGCCGTGTGACGGGGACGCAGCCCGAATGTCGAGTGCCGCTTTTTGCCGATATAGCTGCCCAGGCGGTCCCCCATGTAGGCCGTGACCCCGCCCATGACAAACAAAATGAACGCGAAAAATACAATCGCTCCCAATTTCTTATCCTATTTCGCTGTCTTCCAAATCAAGCTTGAGGCAACGATCAGCCCCAGAACATCGGGCAGCCAGGCCGCCAGCAGGGGCGGAATGCCGCCGCCCTGCGCGAGATTGCTCATGGTCATGTAGACAAGGTAGTACCCCATGATAATCGGCAGCGCCCAAACCGCACCGCTGATCTTTGCGGCACGCGGCGAGCGCATTCCCAGCGGCGCTCCGACTAGGCCGAAGATCAAGCAGCTAAACGGCAGCGACGTCTTGAACCAGAGGCCAACTTCGGCGTTCCGTAAGTCGGCGCTGTCACTGCCGCCGGCTTTCATTTCTTTGATCTGCCGCTGTAAATCATGGAAGTTCAGCGTTTCTGGATCGCGCTGCAAGAACGCCATGTTTTCCGGCGTTTTCTGGATGCCAACCGTGTCCTGAAGCTGTCCCGGTGCGGCGTAGACCAGCCCGGTCTTCTGGTCTACTACCCGCGCGTCGTACAGGGTCCATTCTTTGAGGCCGCTGCCCTGAGATTTTGCGCGGGCCGCGTAGATGACCTTGTTCGGCTGCCCGTCGGTATCGTAGAACGTGATCGTGACTTGCCGCAGTACCTTCGCCTCCGCGTCAAAGCCCTTTTCGATATGTACTGTGGTCTGCAGCTTGCCATCTTTGCGGTTCGCCAGGTCAAACGGCTTGCTCGTTTCGCCGACGATGTCCTGCCGGTGGTCGTTGAACTGCGCGACTTGCAGGTTCGCATACGGCGCGATCCGGTCGTTAAAGAGGTACGAGACCAGGCTGACCGCAAGCCCCAGCGCGATCACCGGAATAATGATGCGCCCAAACGAGATGCCTCCGGCGTAGATGGCAACGGCTTCCGACTCCCGCGACAGCCGCTCGAAGCCGAGCAGCGCCGCCGCCAGCATTCCCAGTGGGAACGTGTACGAGACGAACCCCGTGAAGTCCCAGCCGATAAACCGGGCGATGATCCACCAGGGAATGCCCGCCGCAATGAAGCGAGATGCGGCGATGACCGGCCCAAACGTCAAAAACAGGGTGGAGAACAGCGCAATGTACATCAGCAGGCGCGGCGTGATGTCTTGCAACACCAGCCGGTCCAGCAGCTTCAGATGCAGGGTGTTTGCAATGGCGTTCATAGCTTGCCTCCCACGGATTGAAATCCGTGGCTGAAGGGCGCTTCGCGCCGGCTGTCCTTCGGACAGAGGGCAAAGACAGCAGAGAGTTCTTGTTGGCTTGCTCTTTTGTCCGCAGGACAACCAGCCGAAGGCTCATCAGCCACGGATTTCAATCCGTGGTATGTCAGCATTCTCATAACGTCAGCGTGCCTCCCGGCCCGCGCCGCAGGGCAAGGGTCGTGTTCTGGCCCAAGTAATACTTCTGTGCGATGGGGTCCATAATCAGCTCGTCGGACGTTCCTGATGTCTTGACCTCGCCTTCCGAAAGAATATACGCCCGGTCGGTGATTTCCAGCAGTTTTTGGACATTGTGGTCCGTAATCAGAATGCCGATGCCGCGCTGCTTCAAGTCACGGATAATGATCTGCAAATCATCAATCGCGATGGGGTCCACACCTGTAAACGGCTCATCCAGCAGGATAAACGCGGGCCGGGTCGCCAGCACCCGCGCGATCTCGATCCGCCGCCGCTCCCCGCCGGACAGGCGGGCGGCGAGAAGGCCGCGCTTTGCGGTCATGTCCAGGCTTTGCAGCAGGTCTTCCAGCCGCTCTTTGCGCTCGGACTGACTTAGCGGCAGCATCTCCAAGATCAGCATGATGTTCTGCTCGGCGGTCAGCCCCCGGAACGCGCTTGGCTCCTGCGCGAGATACCCGATCCCCTCTTGAGCACGCTTGTACATCGGCAGGCGCGTAATGTCTTTGTCGTCCAAAAGTACCCGTCCGCCGTCGGGTTTGACCAGGCCGACCATCATGTAAAATGAGGTCGTCTTGCCCGCGCCGTTCGGCCCAAGCAGCCCGACAATCTCGCCCGGCGCGATGTCCACGGAAACGCCGCTGACGACTTTGCGGCTTTTGTAAGTTTTTTGCAGCCCTTCGGCCCGTAAAGTTGGCATAGTTTTTTATCAAGCAAAGCGAGCGAGGGAGTAAACTCCTCTCGCTGGTTAGGGTCGTCCTTCGGACGGAAGAACAAGGCGAAGACAGCTTACATTTGATGCTCTTTCGTCCAAAGGACGATTTTACATAGCGAGTGAAGTTTACTTCCTCGCGTGTTCCTCTACTGCGCCGGCGTCAGCGTCAGATGGCCGGGGCCGGTCTCTACTGCCGGGTAGTCGCTGCCCGCGCCCAGCAGGACCGTGGCGGTATCCGTCGTCAAAACGGACGGCTCGGCGAGAAAGCCGGACTTGGTGATCACTTTGACATGCCCCGTGAACTTCATGCTGCCGCCGCTTGGGCGCGTGTGGTCCGGCAGATAGACCGCCCGGTCGGAGTCAATCTCGAACTCCTCACTTTGGAGCGGCTGGCGGATATGCGCGATTACCTGCGAGCCGGGCGTCGCCCCGCCCTCGGCGACTGCCTGCTGCAAGCCCGATTGGACACCCGACGCTTCGGCTTTGCTGCCGGGCAGGGTGTAGGCTTTGATGTCGGCGGCGTACAGGTCGTAATCGTCCGAGGTCATCTTGGCATGGCCTATGAGATGCAGGAGACTGGGAGTGTAGGTCGCCTTGTCAAAAACGATGTTCACTTCCCCGACATGAAGTTTCGCCGTGTCGCTCTGCGCGTGAATGATGCCAACAAGCGCCGCCAGCAGCGCTCCGCTCAGCATAATCTTTAGACTGGTTTTCTGCAATCCCTGTTCCTGTTCTTAAACGTCGCTGTTCTAAAACTTCGCCATGCCGTGACCGCCATTCGGGATATAAATTTCTTTCAGGACGGTGTTCGCTTCCATGTGTGGGGCGATTAGTGTTGCCCCGTTTTTGCCGCTCCGGTAGAAAACGTGGCCGGTAGCGACAATCCTGTTTGTGTTTGCATACCAGACCATCGTATCCGCCGTCATCTTGGTCCCTGGCTCAGTCAAGGACTTCACAACGACACCGCCTGTACCAGTTATGGTGATCGCCTTGCCAGCATCGCTGCCGTGAGCATGGGGCGCGGTCAAAACCGCCGCAGGAGACCCGTTCTGGTACAGCCTCACCCAGACAGAGTTAATCGTCCCCTTGGCCTGGCCGCCCGAAAAAAAGCCGTTTAGGGAGCCACCGTGCATCTCATAAAGCAGCTTGCCGGGCCGTTTGAGGTCCGGCTGTGTGGCAGAAAAGCCGGTGCTGACGCCGCTGATGCTCTCGGGAACACTTTTCGCAGGAACATTTTTGCCCGCAGGCGCGTCTTTTTTCGGAGCCGCCGGAACGGGCTTGGACACATTCAAGATCAGGCCGCTGAAAATCAACAGGCAAAAGACCGAAAAGAAAATAAAGGCACGCTGGTTAAAGGCACGTTGTGTTCTCATAAGTGTAGTATACTTGATACGCGAAATTCCGCGCAAAAATTGCCGCCTCGGTGTCACAGAAGAGTGTAACACAGAACGTCGCCCTTTCGCAAATCAGTTCAATTTCAGCAAATCAATTTGATAAATCAGTTCAATAAGGAGAACGAATGGCACGAGCAGTGGTGACCGGCGGGGCCGGTTTCTTAGGATCCCATCTTTCCGACCGGCTGCTGGCCGAAGGATTTTCCGTGGTGGCCGTGGATAATCTCATTACCGGCAGCACGGACAACATCGCGCATCTGCAGGGCCATCCGAGCTTTGAGTATGTCAAGCAGGACATTATCCAGCCGTACACAATTGATGGCCCGGTAGATTATATTTACAACTTTGCGTCCCCGGCAAGCCCTGTGGATTACTTGGAGCTGCCGCTGGAAACGCTGCTGGTCGGCTCCGCAGGAACCCACAACACGCTCGAGCTGGCCCGGCAGAAAGGCGCAAAGTTTCTGACGGCGTCCACGTCGGAGGTCTACGGCGACCCATCCGTCCATCCGCAGCCGGAAGAATACTTCGGCAATGTCAACCCGCACGGCACCCGCGCCGTCTATGACGAAGCCAAGCGCTACTCGGAAGCTGTGACGTTCGCCTACCGCCGCAAGTTCGGCATGGATGCCAAAATCGTGCGTATTTTCAACACCTACGGCCCGCGAATGCGGATCAAGGACGGGCGGGTCGTGCCGGCGTTCATCTCCCAGGCGCTGCGGGGCGAGCCGCTGACAATCTTCGGCGACGGCAAGCAGACACGCTCGTTCTGCTACGTGTCGGACCTGATTGACGGCATCTTCAAGCTGTCCCAGTCGGATCAGTCCGGCCCGATCAATGTCGGCAACCCCATCGAGCGGACCATGCTGCAATTCGCCGAAGAGATTCTCAAAGCGACCGGCAGTGACAGTGAAATCACTTATTTTCCCCTGCCGACCGCCGACGACCCCAAGCAGCGCCGCCCGGACATCACGAAGGCCCGCACCCTGCTCGGCTGGGAGCCGCGCGTCGCGCTGGAAGATGGCTTGCAGGACACAATCGCGTATTTCAAGACAAAGCTGTAGCAATCATCCCGGCGCTGTGACCTATCACACAGTTTGCTTAGGAAAAGTGGGGTAAAGTCAACTAAGACCATTCCAGTAAGACTAATCCAGTCAAGCGCCCGTTCTGCCGACAATGGAGACAGAAGAACGGACTGTTTATAACAGAGATCGTTTAAACAGGTCGTTCGTGAAGAGGCAACCCGTCTGTGCAGCAGCTACGACAAGAAAACATACAGCGTCAAATCCAGGCCCAGAAGCTTGCGCCGCATCTGATCCAGGCCAATACTTTGCTGCAATGCTCCACGCTGGAACTTCAGCAGATCATTGAACAGGAGCAGCAGGAAAACCCGGCCCTGGACAGCCTGGACGAAGGTCGGGAGATCCCGGTGGAGATCGGCTGCCGCCTGTGCCCCGGCAGCCGCATCGGCTCCTGTGACCACTGCCCCTTCAGCCGCGCTTCCGCCCCCGGCGGCAGCCTGGAAGACAGCGACGCCGGCCTGTCTCTTGCCGAAAGCCAGGCCATTGCGGCGTCGCGCGGCGAGGAAACGCCGGAAGAAGAGCGGCTGGCGGCGCGGGCGGACAACGAGTTCGGCCACAGCGGCGAGGAAATCGGCAGCGAGTTCGACCCGATGCTGCTGGCCCGGTCCCAGACGTCGCTGGGCGAGCAGATTTTGATGCACCTGCGGGCGACTTCCGAGACGCAGGAAGAGAGGATTATCGCCGAGTATCTGGTGGACAGCCTGGACGAGCGTGGTTACCTGCAAATAGACATTGATGAGGCCTGCGCGGTGCTGCGCGTCCCATGCAGCCTCCTGACGCTGGGGATCGAGCGCCTGCAAAACTGCGACCCGCCGGGCATCGGTGCCCGCAACTTGCGGGAGTGCCTGCTGCTGCAAATCCGCCATTTGCGGGAAGAAAGCGGCGACGCGGCGGTTGACCCGGTCGCCCTGCAAATCCTTTCCGAGCACTGGGACTCTCTTGTTCAGCACCGGCACGCGATTGTCGCCCGCCGCATGGTCCTCCCTCCGGCCCGGATTGAAGCCGCCGTTGCGTTTATCCAGACCCTGAAGCCGAACCCTGCGGCGGGCTTCCGGCTGCCGTGGGACCACACCCAGAACGGCCAGAGCCGGAGCATCCGGCCCGACGTCATCATCCGGCGTGGCGGCTTCGGCTTCACGATTGAAGTGCTGGGCTTTGACAACACGTCGCTTCAGATCAACCCCTACTACCGCGGCCTCTACGACTCCATTCGCGCCGGCCAGACTGACGGCAGCGCTCGCCTGTCCGCCGATCACCAGAAGCATGTCATTGCCTATGTCGAGCGGGCAAGCATGTTCCTGAGGAACCTGCAGCAGCGCCGCCGGACAATCCAGAAGATCACCCAGGCTTTAATCGAGTACCAGCAGGGGTTTTTAGAGACCGGCCAGCGCTCGTTCCTGCGCTCCTTGACCCGCACCCGCCTGTCCAAGATGGTCGAGATGCACGAGTCCACGGTCAGCCGCGCCCTCCTGTACAAGTATGTCCAGTTGCCCACTCAAGAGGTTGTCTCGTTCGACGTCTTCTTCGAGAACGCCGTCACCATCAAAGGCACCATCGCGGCCTTAGTCTCCGAGGAAGCCGCCGACGCTCCCCTCAGCGACCAGTCCATTGTAGACGTGCTGAACCAGCGCGGCATGACCATCGCCCGCCGCACCGTCGTCAAATACCGCGAAGAAATGCGTATCCCCGCCTCCTACCTCCGCCGTCAGCGGTAGCGGTTCAGAGAGCAGCAGTTACAACATGAAAAACGCCCGGCCTCATTCGAGACCGGGCTTACTTGCTTTCTATTGTGGCTGCTTAGGTGCGGGTGGCCAGATCTGGCTTTTGTCTGTGTTTCCTCCACTACTTGTATCGGTCGCCGGTTTAAGTTTTAGTGGACGTAGATAATCAGCATAAGCAAGCATTGATAGCCCACTAAGAGTTAGTACCGTGGCGACTTGCTCACTTGCAACAGCCATGCCTGACCAATAATCTCCGTCTGCGCGGATATGGCTCATTTCTACTCTCGTCGCGAAGTAGTGCCAAAGCGAAGTTTCGCACCAATAGCCGGTTGCGGTCATGCCAAAACCAAATGTGGCAATGAGCCGCTGCTTTCGGTCTCGCGACACGAACAAGACCCAAGCGCACCACAATGGAATGACAAGGCAGATGGCCGGGAAGTGGTACATGCCTGAGATGAAAAGCAAGGCCATTGCCGCCAGCAGTTTGACGCCGGAAAAAATCAGTCTCAACGTATCACACTTTCTCGTATTCAACACAAAGCCAAAGCTTTAAGGCGAGTACTTGCTGGTCCAGGTTGGATATTGTGGATAGGGCGCACTTCCGAGGTCCTTTACTAACCCCGGTGGATTCGGCGTCCAACTGCCGCTCAAGCCGGAGCGCGTCATGCTGGCAGTAAACTCCCAGTTGTACATATCCACAGGAACATAGTTCGCGCCGTTTCCAACGTCCGGCGGCTCGTACATCACATAAATATGAAAATTGTTGTCGAAGCTGAGGGCCGTGTCATACCTGAGAAAGTAGTTGTAGTACTGCTCAGAGGGGGAGTCATCAAAACCATCGTAAGCGGGATTGCCGTTGCTAGACAGTTGGGCGTCATAAGTAGAGCCAGGAACGCCGTTAGCAACGCTACCAGCATTGTTGTAAGGGAATGAACTATCCAGTTCCGGCGTTGCCATTTGTGTGCCGTTTCCTCCTTGCGTCACGTCCAGTTGGCATAGTTGTAGCCAGGCCCAATTGCCGAATTTTGTTTCTCCTTGCGTGAACAGGTCAGGAGTGGCAACGGCTATCTGCAAGTAGTAGCCGGAACCGTTTCCAGACGGGTCATTAGAAACCACCTCACTGGTACCAGTGTTTATTCCTACTGTACCAAGCATAGGATTTACTGTAGGTTCTAATACCCCATGCGGACCCACGGTTGGCGGCGTACTATAGACATCTGGCCGCTGGATTTGAACTTTTTTGCTTGCGGTCACAGTACCGATTTGGGCGCTCGGCGGCAGGTTCGGGTTGTACAGAGCACCCAGCGGGGTGTTGTAGAGGACGGCCGAGCCTTGAACAGTTTCAGGAAAACCGGAGATGTTTGCATCCTTCCAAAAGAACGTCGGGTTTGCAGGCGGCGGATTGAGCGAAAGATTGGCGCTAGGGTCGGGAAACGGAACAGCCCATCCTGTGCTTTGGCCCGCACTGATATAAAAACTGGTAAACGTGTCGCCGGAAACGGACCAAGTCGGCCAGCCCACAGTTATTGATGATGGCAAGCCAGGAATGTTCAAGTACGGGGTACAGTTCTGACCAACCAGAATGTTGCTGTTGTGGAGACTATCCAAAGTTGTGCCGACTAGACTGACGGTGACGGGATACACGTTGGCGCTATAGCCCAGGGACACAATGCCGTTGGCACACGGCGGTGCCCCGTTTCTCCCAACCGTCCCACTGTTACCCGTGAAGGCTGAACTCGATGTGCAGGTCAGGCTCACCGAACCATCTCCCGCCGGAGACTGCACGCTCCACTTTGTGTCCTTACAAATCCCGTCGCTGGTGATGCTGCCCCCCAGACCGTCGTTGCACATGTAGGTGATCACGCAGTTGCCGGCGCTGTACGCGGTGTGCCCGGACGCATACCCATTTTGGCAGACGATCACGTTGGCCGGAGGCGGCTCACTGGGGTAGGCAGGCTGCCAGAGGAACTTGGCGGTAAGGGGCATGCCGGTAAGGGTTGTGGAGCAGGTGGTGGCTCTTCCCTTGGCGTCAGGGACGCAGCCATTGCTGATGCTGTCCTCGTAGTAGCCGTCGCCGCTGTTGAAGGCGAACGGAAGCAGTTGACCAATGGGGTTGTTGCCGCAGGCGCTGCCGGTGTAAGTGAAGGTGCCGCCGCTATAGACGGGGCTTTGGGCGGTGATCTTACCAGTGGCATCTTTGGTCTGCCAGACATACGTTCCGGCATGGACGGCTGACACAGCAGTCGGTATCAGGCTAACGAGTAGCGCACAAACGACGGGGCGCACAAACGACGGGGCGCACAAACGACGGGGCGCACAAACGACGGGGCGCACAAACGACGGGGCGCACAAACGACGGGGCGCACAAACGACGGGGCGCACAAACGACGG
>JAABUO010000639.1_pt1 | contig 60020 bp, 56 predicted proteins | sample 5559291 | NCBI WGS metagenome assembly JAABUO01 (sample SAMN10711878, study PRJNA513372) | rock metagenome | isolation source: Antarctica rocks | place: Antarctica: Victoria Land, Finger Mt sud | reverse complement strand
CCTTCTTTTTGACGTTTTTCGATATTTCTGGAAGCGTACTTCAACTCCTAGAGAACTTGAGAGGATATTTGTTGCGTTTATCCTACTACAAGGGAATAAGCTCAACAAAGAGTTTTTCAACAGGCTGAGTAGTTATATGGTACGAATAGGCACATTGCCAAACAGATGCTTTTTGACAAGAACATAAGCTTTATGCTATCTTTTAAAGGCATCTTTTTCTCTCCACAAAAACCAAAACAGTATTCAGAAGGAGGAGCGCCTTGGGTCATATGACACAAACCACAGTCCATTCAACTCTGTGGGGACATGGCACACCATGTATGATCGATAACTGTGCCGTTGCCCACAGCCGCACTCTGTCCTTTTTCGAGAGCCTCTGAGCGAAAAACACCTTGAGAAGAGAGAAGCCGTGGGTGACGTTTTCCCGACCACGGTTTTTTTGTGCGTGAAGGCCGTGATGTGATCTATTTCACCTCATGGTTTTCCATCTTTTCAAGGAGTTTTCTATGCGCTTTTTCTTGCCACAAGGATTATGGCATCACAAGGATTTTCTCAACTTCTGGACAGGGGAAACCATCTCTGCATTTGGCTCACAAGTAACCGCATTTGCCCTTCCCATTGCTGCTGCGCTCACATTGCACGCTACAGCAATTCAAATGGGAGTCCTCTCGTTTTTAGCTTTCGCTCCCATGTTGTTTTTGAGTCTGTTTGCGGGTGTGGTCGTTGATCGGTTTCCACGTCGGCCTGTGCTTATTATCACAAGCCTTGGGCAGACGGTTAGTATCGGAACCATTCCATTCATGGCCTTCCTTCATCTGTTGCGCCTGGAATATCTCTATGGTATTGCCCTCTTCAGTGGATGCCTCACCGTCTTTTTTGAAATTGCGTATCAAGCCTATCTTCCCTCACTCGTTGAACAAGAGCACCTGCTTGAAGGAAATGGGAAATTGGAGACGAGCCATGCATTTGCTCAGATTGCAGGTCCGGGACTTGCTGGCTTGATTGTCCAATGGCTTACAGCTCCTTTTGCCATGCTGATTGATGCCTGCTCATTCCTCATTGCGGCACTCTTTCTTTACAGAATTAGGAAACCGGAACGGAGAAAAGAACATCATGAAACGGAGCGGGCTGTCTTCAAAGAGATCGGAGAGGGGTTGGAGGCAGTTCTCCATCATCGTGTCCTCTGGTCAATTGCAGCATGCAATGGGACCATCAATCTCTTCAATAGTGCTCTTATGAGCGTTGCTGTTCTCTATGTGGTTCGTGATCTCAAAATAGAGCCCATCATGTATGGTTTTGTTCTCTCAATGGGAAGTGTAGGAGCATTGGTAGGATCTTTTCTGGCTACACGAATTGCTGACCGTTTTGGGATTGGTTCGACCATCATAGGATCTGCACTCTTCTATGGGATAGGGGGCTTGCTTCTTCCGTTAGCAAGTGTTTCAACGATGGTGGCTCTTCCGTTTCTCATGCTGAGCTGGTTCGTGCAGAGCCTGACGTTGATCGTGTTCAACATCACCCAGGTGAGTTTTCGCCAATGTCTTCTTCCCGGACACCTCCAAGGGCGTCTGAATGCTAGTATGCGCTTTCTTATCTGTAGCGCCTTGCCGATTGGCTCCCTTTTGGGAGGTGCGGCTGGTGAAACAATCGGACTTCTTCCAACTGTCATGCTCTCAAGCATTGGAATGTTTTTCGCTTTTCTTTGGGTCCTTTTCTCACCAGTATCCTCCTTGCGAGGGCAACCCGCATTGAAGAACAATGAAGAGCCTGACATTTCTTAAAGCAGAGAAACAACTCTGACGAAAGAGGGAAAACTTCTTTTCTCAAAGATAGCTTTCCCCTTCTCATTACGATTTACCCATTGCTATGCTAGTTCTATGGTATGCTCTGCTGTACTCGTATTGATTTCTGGCATAAAAACTCTTCTTCCCTCACTTACTATTCCTTCATTATCGTATCACATACTCATATTGAAACTTCCCCACCCTCAAATCAGTGTGACAAGAGAATACACAAAAAGGAGATGATTTACAACGATATGAGCAACAATTCAGCAACAGATAACAATGTACAGCTTACGCCGCCCGTGGATGAGAAGCGCGATCATATACATGGTCCGGCAAATGCACCTGTGACGTTGGTGGAGTTTGGCGATTTTGAGTGTCCCGATTGCGGCATAACCTATCCGACCGTTGGCAAGCTTATGGAGCGTATGGGCGATAAGATGCGCTTCGTGTATCGCTACTATCCGTTGGTAGAGGTTCATCCACACGCGGAACATGCAGCAGAGGTTGCAGAGGCTGCAGCCGCGCAGGGCAAGTTCTGGGAGATGTATAATGAACTCTATCAGCATCAGCGACAGCTTGACGATGACCACTTGATGCAGTACGCACAAGCTATTGGTATGGATACACAGCGTCTGGATAACGATATGCAGAATGCGGTGTATACGAAGCGCGTTGAAGATGACGTGGCGAGCGGCGATAAAAGCGGTGTCGAGGGTACACCCACCTTCTATATCAATGGCGTGTATTATGATGGTGCGTATAACGTTGATGCGATGCAGGAGGCTCTTGAGCAGGCTACACGTAAGTAGAACGTAACAAAATGTATGACTTTGATTGTGGTACGAGGGAAAGGAGGAGCTTGTATGGCAGAGACCAATAGCGACGATAAACAGGAAAAGCGTTTTATCGATCCTGAGACAGGAGCACCTGATGGTACGTCGTCATCAGGTGGCATCACAGGTTCCGGCTCGGAAGCTGGCAACCAGACGAATAGTACAAAAACAGGGAACGGTGCCGATAAGCCGGATACGAAGGCGGGTGGCACTGGCCACAGTGAGCCAGGGGGCAATATCGGCGGACGTGGCCCTGGTAGTTCATCAAGGACGATTGGCGATCAGGACTCTACACAGGCGCGTAACGATATGGACACGGTTGATCCTATGACCGGACGCGCTCCAGGCCAACTCGATAAAGTCAATCAGCAAGATAATTCAAAAGAGCAGGCGCGGCGCGATCCGTGAGTTCTCTTACAGGAGACAAAAAAGCAGCAGCAGGGAGACCGCAAGGGTCTCCCTGTTCATTTCTCTTAATTTGTAGGGGTGGGAGTCGGTGTTGACTTTTTTATGGCTTTGCCACCGAGTAACTTGTCCAGCAAGGCTGGATTTTTCTGATATCTTTTCGTGAGGTTGTCGAGTTGCTTCTGCGTTAAATCGCCACTAGCGACAGCCGGTTTGAGGCTTGTTTGCAATGTGTTCGAGATGAGCGTTTGTAGCTGTGTCGAAGAAACGTTCTGGGCGGTTGCCACGTCGCTCAAGGTTTTACCTGATTGAAGTTGCGTTGTCAATTGTTCGGGCGTCATCTTCATTCCCTGCGCGATCTGACTCTTGATATCGGGTGCATGCTGCTTGAGAAGTTTTGCGGTAACGTTGATAGGCTTTGGCGTTGCTATCGCGGTTGTCGTCGGAACTACGGTCGGGGTGGTCGTTGCCTGGCTGGTATGCGCGGATGTAAGCATTGGCAGGAATACGAATACGCCGACACCGATGAGTATCAGGAGTACTGCGAGCAAGCCTATAATAGCATAAAGTATGCGTCGTGTCATAGTGTTAATGGTCTCCTATATTTTCATTTATGATTACTCGCCGCCTACGGCGGCAAGGTGAGAGGTTGAGAGTGGGGACACCCCACCCCCCGCAAGGGGACGGCTGTCCCCTTGACCCCTGCTTTTTTCTACGGCGGCAAAGGTAGAGAGGGATTGTGGGGACACTTAGGGGTCTGCGGACCCACACGCCCCACAAGGGGAGCTGTCCCGACCTCTACTTTTTTCTACGACTGCAAGGAGGCGGCTGTCCCCTGTCCCCTGCTTGTTCTAACGTTTGTAGTATAGTATTTGCACTTCAAGAAACTATTGGTTAAAGGTCAAGTATTGCTCAAGATTTGACATCATGAAGGTGTGATATACTCATTGCATGAATATTCATAAAGCAATTTCGCGCTTGTTGTAGAGAACTAGCAAGGAGTAATATGTTGAAACATCGTATTCATGCACTACAAACCCTATTTCTGCTTTTGGTCGTGTGCCTGTTGTTTGCCGCATGTGGCGGTTCAACTACGACAACGGGAGGAAGTAGCACGGCAACGTCAACACCTAAAGCTTTGACGCTGAATGTGTTCGCGGCGGCGTCACTGACGGAATCATTTACCGAGTTGGGCACAGACTTTCATAACGCGCACAGCAATGTAACAGTTAAGTTCAACTTTGCTGGCTCACAGGCACTTGAGCAACAAATTAGCAATGGTGCTTCGGCGGACGTGTTCGCGTCGGCGGACCAGACGAATATGCAGAAGGCGTCTAGCGCAGGTCTGGTTGGCAATGCACAGACGTTCGCGAAAAACAAATTGGTGGTGATTCTTCCAGCTAATAATCCAGGGAAGATCAATTCGCTCAAGGACCTCGCGGACAAAGGTATCAAAATTGATATCGAGGGACCTACGGTGCCTGCTGGAAAGTATTCGTTACAGGTGCTGGATAAAATGGGGCAATCAGCCGACTATGGCAAGAGCTATGAGAGTGCGGTCAAGGCGAATTTCGTTTCGCAAGAGGATAACGTCAAGGCGGTGGTGACAAAGGTGCAGTTGGGCGAAGCTGACGCAGGTTTTGTCTACCTGACGGATGTGACAAGCAAGGTTTCCTCGAAGGTAAAGGAGTTGACTATTCCTGATAACTTTAACGTTGTCGCGCAGTATCCTATCGCGGTCACGAAGAAGGCACCTGATGCGTCCGATGCCCAGGCATTTGTGCAATATGTGCTTTCGGCAGATGGACAGGCTGTCTTGCAAAAGTATCATTTCCTTCCTGTGAGCGGATCGTAGGCTTATAGAGGTGCAATGTTTCTGTTGACTATTTCATCTGACAAAGGGCGACCACCAACTACCAACGGGCGGCCAGCAATTACCAACGGGCGACCACAAGGGTCGCCCCTACTATACTTAAATTGGTTGGTGGGGCAAAACGTGTATAGTAGGGACGACCCTTGTGGTCGCCCGTTGATATTTTAATGATGACATCCAGAGACGTTTTAAGAAGAGAATAATTATGGCAAAAACTCTGCAAACCATCCCAAAGAACACATCGTCACTATTGTTACGCTGGCCTGCACGTATTCTGGTGGGCGTGCTGGCGGGAGGCTTTTTTCTGTTTTTGGGGGTGCCGCTGGCCTCGTTGCTATTCCATGAGCCGATAGGGATGTTATGGAATGCGGTACAGGAGCCAGACGTGTTGCAGGCATTGGAGTTGAGTCTGCTCACAACGACGATCAGCACCTTTTTTTCTGTAGTGCTGGGTTTGCCTGTTGCCTACATCCTGGCACGTCTGGACTTTCCGGGGCGCAAGTTCTTGGAGACGTTGGTGACAATGCCAACGGTGCTACCACCTGTTGTCGCGGGCGTAGCTCTACTGCTTACGTTTGGACGATTTGGCTTGATTGGTCACTATCTCGATCTTATTGGCATTACGATACCATTTACGACGGTAGCGGTAGTGATGGCACAGACGTTTATAGCGGCACCATTTTTTGTGAATAGCGCGAAGGCTGGTCTATCACAGCTTGATAGACGCTACGAACTCGCGGCCTATACGCTGCGTGCATCACCACTCTACACGTTTCGGCGTGTCACCTTACCACTTATCGCACCAGCCCTGTTATCAGGTATCGGGCTTTCGTGGGCGCGTGCGCTTGGCGAGTTTGGCGCGACGATTACCTTCGCAGGCAACTTTCAAGGAGTGACGCAAACAATGCCTATCGCGGTGTATCTTGCCGCCGAAGACGACCTGGATAAGTCTATCGCGCTGTCAGTTGTGTTGCTGGCGGTTTCATTTGGTGTGTTGCTGGCACTGCAAATAGGGCGGTTAAGAAATAAAATACAATAAGCACATGCCTGATGCTAATGCATCAGGCATGTGCTTATTGTATTTTATTTACAGACGTTCTTTGCCGCGACGCATAACGTCCTGAGCGGTCTCTTGTTGGTCGGTACCTGCGGGACCCTTTGCTTCATCGGGAAAGGCGCGGATCGGGTCTTGTACCGCTGGCTCGCCTGTTACCTGATTGTAGCCAACCTCGACCATCTGTTCCGCACGAATGGCGTTGATTGGTCGCTCTCCTGGCGGTGGCGGTGTCACTCTGGGGCCGGGACGCGATGTAGGCCAGTGTGGGTAGATGGGCTGAACGCCGCCTTGCTGTACCTGGCGGGTCGCATCTGGTATACCCTCTTGCAGGGTGTGTTGCTCGTCTTGATTTATGCCCTGTTGTAACAGGGCATCTTCGTTGCGAGTCAGATTTGTTGGTGGTGTTTGTTTTGGTGTACTCATATATAAATAATTCCTCCTTGTCTTTCCTCTCTTATGTAGGTACGTTTTAGCATAACAAATTGTGTACCAATCTGCAAAAGTGTCCGATAGTTAGATATATCGAGTCATTATGTATTGTACACCGATACTGATGTGTTGTGTATTGGTTACGAGAGGAGTTTTATGAAGGTACTGATTACGGGTGCGACTGGTCTGCTTGGTAGTCATCTGATAAAAGAGTTACAGGAGCGCGGTGAGCAGATTCGGGCATTGGTATTGCCAGTGGAGAATACAGCAAGGCTCGACGCGCAGGGCGTCGAGGTTGTGCGCGGCGACATTACGGACGAGCGAACCTTGAAGGCTGCGGTGAAGGACGTTGATCTCATCTTCCACCTGGCTGGTATGATGGGTGTGCATCGGCCAATGGCGGACTATCGTCTCGTCAATGTTACAGGTTCCGAAAATCTGTATAATGCGGCAAAGCAGGCAGGTGTGCGTCGCTTTGTGCATACCAGCTCACACACGGTCTACGGATTGGGCTATGGTCGTTTCATGACCGAGGACGATCTACTGCGTCCCAATGCCGATCCCTATCCACAGACAAAGGCCGAAGGCGACCGTTTGATTCGCCGTCTGATGCTCGATAGCAACATGGAGACGGTCATTCTGCGTCCCGGCACCTTCTTCGGTCCTTACGATCATCTGCACTTCGGACGTATGGCACAGAAGACAAAGGATGGGAAGGCACTGCTCGTTGGGCGTGGCGATAACGCGTTACCCTTCTGTTATGTGACCGACGTGGTGCAAGGCTTTCTGCTGGGTGCCTATCACAAGAACGCTCCTGGCAATGTCTACAACATCACCAACGACCAGCCGTTGACGCAGCAAGAGATGTACGACGCGATTGCCGATGCCGTTGGTGGTAAGCGTCCCACGCTGCACTTGCCCTACCTACCCATCTACTATGGTAGCCTTGTTGCTGAACGCATTGTAGCACCACTCACACATACAAAGCCTGTCGTGACCGAGCTTGGCGCGTTAATGTTTGGTTCGGATAACAGGCACAGTATCGAGAAGGCACGGCGTGAACTGGGCTTCGAGCCACAGGTGTCACTGCGCGAAGGCATCAAGCTGGCAGCCGAATGGTTCAATGCTGGTGGTATGGCGCAGCCAGCGGTGACGCAGGCGAGCCAGAACGCACCACTCGCAGGAGCCGCAAGATAAATTATATAGCAGAGTAGACAAAAACATTCCCCAACGCACTGCGTCGGGGAATGTTTTTGTCTACTCTGCTATGGTGGAGACTTTTTTGCCTGCCTCTTTGAGGCCAAATTTTTTGATGGTGTTGCGGAGCCAGCCAGCCGTCGGGCCGTCGTCGATCTTCTTGCTGGTCTCGACCAGGAACGAAGCCGATTTGGGACGCGAGGGTAGTTTGTTTTCTGTGCGTAGGCGCGATAGTTCGTCGTAGTGCTGAAACGCCCAATACATGTTGATGCGGCAGCCTGCACAATTTTTTACGTTGTCTTCGTTCATCGTGCCGCATTGTGGACATGCTGTCATAAGTGGAATCCTCCTTATGTTAAAACAAATGGAATATTAAAACAAACGGAATATTAAAACGGACAGGCGACCACAAGGGATCGCCCCTACTATATTGACGGGCATTACAATACGTTATGTATGGGAGGGGCGATCCCTTGTGGTCGCCCGTTGGCATTTTCCTACAAAATCGCTTCATTGAACAATATTGTCTTTGTGATTCCTCCGTTTTTACGCACCCGTCGCTATTTTGTCCTGGCCGCGCATACGGGCCTCGTCGGAGGCGTTGATGACGGGCAGGCTACGTAGTTTGGTGGATTTGCCTTTGTCACCTGTGATGATTTCGGTAGCGGTCTTGCGTGCCACTTCGATGCCGACGCTGGTAAGGGTTGGCGTGTGGCACAGCATGTTGGTGTAGGAAACGTTTGCTAGTGGACAATAGCATTCGCCTGCTTTAATGCTACGGCGCAGTTCGTCGGCCTTGGGCGTACTCCATGTCTCGCGGAAATTGTAGTTGTGTTCGCGCAAATTGCCGACCGATTCGGCACGAATGCAGCAGGTCCATACATCACCGTTAGGAGCAATCTGTGCCGAGGCGAGACCGGCGAGACAGGGAATAATCTGGCGTTTCTCGACAAGCGTACTTTTCACAATGTCGTAGTAGCGGTCACGGAACGACTGCGTGATACGTGAGACGCCCTTGAATTGCGCCTGGCGGTTCTCCTCTTGCAGACGGTTGATGACGGGTTCGTACTTATTGACGGGTGGCGTGATGCCCATGCCAACGGTATCCAATTCGACGCGCTCCTCGGCTATTTCACTGATGAAAGAGTCGGGCTTGAGTTCGTTGGTGACGAAGGCGTGAATGTTCTCGAACTCGTCGATGTTGAAGTTCGAGATGACTGTATGCACACCGAGCGTAAAGTTTTTGTAGCGGCCTTTGAGGGCTTTGAGTCCTGCGTAGGTACGCATGGCACGTTCGAAATTGCCTTTGACGCCACGCACAATATCATGCTTCTCACCAACGCCATCCAGCGAAAGATTGATAATCACTTCGGAGGTTGGAGCGGCTTGCAATACGCGCTCGATACGGCCAGGAATGATTTTGTCCTGGATGCCGTTGGTAGGAATGTTAATAATGCCAGGACGACAATGATTATACGCTGCCGCGACCATCTCCGGCAGGTCTTTGCGGAGTGTTGGTTCGCCGCCACTAAAGGTGAACCAGAAGGCGTCTCGTCCTATTGATTCAAACGTTTTGTTATACTCTTCTATCGTAAAATCATCGTTAGGACGCTGCCACACGTTGCAGGTTTTACAACGTGAGTTACAGCGATAACTTACGCTGATCGTCAAGTTCAAGGGGTTTGCAAGTGGCTTCCCCAGGACATAAGCGGCCTGCATTTTCGCGACATTTGGTAAAATTTCAAGCACGTCTGTTCTCTCCTCTACAGCCGAACAATACAAAGACATAAAAGGCTTTTCGTTCTATTCAATCGACTAACGCGCTTAAAAATTCAGGGTATGTTACGTCAGTCGCGCATGTTTTCTTTATGATAGGCATACTTTAGTGTAGCAAAGTGGGCCAAATACCATGAGAGAAAATGCGAGGTAAGTAGGAAAATGGTGTATTTCTTGCAAATGATGTGCTTGTAGGGGCTTTATTCTATAACGCCCTCGTGCCAATCGATCACGTTTCCCAGCCATTGGACACGTCCCTCAATCCTTGCCATCATTGTGTATCGGTACGTGGGCGTTATAGAATAAAGCCCCTACATTTCGTCATCCTCGCTGCTAATCAACCATATGGACGAGGATTGTGGGAGGGGGATCAATGGATGCAAAACGTGGTCAATGGTTAGGAGGGTGTGATACATCAGACCCGTACAGAGGTTCAATTCGCTTATTATTGCGATATGGAAAGGCTATGTGATACAGTGACCCAACCAATGTGTTTCATGCAATGAAAAGAAAAGGAGACAGAACAGCATGGCGACGTATTATGATCCCAAGGATCTAGCTCATTTTCCAGATATGGGAAAAGACGCTCCTGAACTGTGGGACAAGTTTCTGGCATGGTATAATGCAGTGTTCGCGGAGGGTGCGCTGTCGGAGCGTGAGAAGGCGTTGATTGCATTGGCGGTCGCGCATGCCGTGCAGTGTCCATATTGTATCGACGCCTATAGTTCTGCCTGTCTTGAGAAGGGATCGGACATCGAGCAGATGACCGAGGCGGTGCATGTTGCAGCGGCAATTCGCGGCGGCTCGTCGTTGGTACATGGTGTGCAAATGCGTGAACATGTTCATAAAGTCTCTATGTAGGGAGACGTTATGGCGAAGATTATCCCAACACTACGCAAATTGGATTCCCCACTGGCTAAGACAAGGGAGCAGCGGCGTATCCTAGAAACCTTGCCGTTACGCTCGTTTGCGGAGGCGGCAGCGAGCATAGGGCATGCACCACTTCAAGCGGCAGGAGTACACATTCTACAGATCAACGTTGGTAAGAGGTGCAACCAGACATGTGCCCATTGTCATGTCGATGCTGGTCCCGACCGTAAAGAGGTGATGACGCGCGAGGTGATGGAGGCATGCCTGGACTTTCTGGCGCGAACCGATATCCCGACGCTCGACATCACAGGTGGCGCACCAGAGATGCATCCCCATTTTCGCGAGATCGTCGAACGAGCTACCGCGCTAGGGCGACACGTCATCGACCGTTGCAATCTCACCATCACACAGCTCCCCAACTATGCATACCTGCCAGAGTTTTTAGCTGAGCATAAGGTTGAGGTCGTCGCGTCGCTACCATCGTATGCATCTAAACAGACGGATACACAGCGTGGTGATGGCGTGTTCGAGGATTCGCTGGCCGCATTGAAGCGATTCAATGAACTCGGTTATGGGAAAGAGGATACGGGACTTTCGCTTAGCCTTGTGACAAATCCGGTTGGGGCGTTCCTGCCTGGGAGCCAGCAATCGTTGGAGAAAGATTGGAAGCGGCAACTCAAGCGACGCTACGATATCGACTTCAACAATCTTTACACGATTACCAACATGCCGATTAGCCGCTACCTGGACTTTCTGCTGCGCTCTGATAACCTCGAAGCCTATATGGAAAAGCTGATAACGGCATTCAATCCGTCGGCGGTCGATGGTGTAATGTGTCGCACCACGCTTTCGGTTGGCTGGGATGGTCGCCTCTACGACTGTGACTTCAACCAGATGCTCGATATGACAGTTGTACCAACATCGCCACAGACGATTTTCGATGCCACAATCGAAGGTCTGCGTGAGCGATCTATCATGATTGGACAGCATTGCTATGGTTGTACGGCTGGTGCTGGTTCCAGTTGTGGTGGTGCAACGACGTAGTTTTTTTAGAATGATGGTTGACAACACATCGGAACAAACACATCATTGATGTGTTTGTTCCGATGTGTTGTCAACCATCAACAATTCTTTTACCAACCGTTCGGCAAGCTCGAAGGAGTAGTTTTGGCCACGATCATGTGGGTATATCTGGAACATGTTCGCGAGCCAAAGGCCGTCGAGGGGTGTTTCCAGCGGTGGGATATGTGCTTTGTAGTCGGTGGTGACGATGGGTTGTGCAAAAGGTGCTTTGAATAGCCAGCTTTCCTGCACATACTCCGGTTTGAAGGTGGGCGCGAGCCGTTGCAGATGTGGCAAGAAATCGACCATGACCTCTTCTTTGGTTTGTGAGAATAGAGGATCATTCATTGGGCGATAGTTGCCGAGGTAGAGCAGATGCTTACCCTCATATTCAGTTGGTGAGCGAAAGTTTGTGTGTTCAAAGAGTCCGGTGAAGGGGTAGCCACCATCACAGATGTTGATCCAGTAGCTATCGGTCAACTGGCGGTCCAGTGCTAGCACAAGGCAATGCGCTCCATATGCCTGCCCCCAATCGTATTTGGCGCGATAGTCTTCTGGTAGAGCAGGAATGAGGCGACAGGAGAGGCGTGTTGGCAGAGTCGAGATTACACGGTCGAATGTCCAGGTGCCCTTGCTAGTCTGGACGCTCCATTGTGGCTCGTCCTCTGTATCGTTCACAACTTGTTCGACTTGTTCGACGCGCGTACCGAGCAGGACCTTCCCGCCTGCTTGCGTGATACGTTCGACGAGGCGTTCGTAGACATGCTGGAAGCCGCCGCGCATATAGCCGAGTTGTGTTGTACGGTCGTGGATACGTGCCCAGAACCAGGGAAGGGCAATTTCGTCCTTCATCGCGCCGAACTTGCCGACGAACAGCGGCTCGAAGAGCATACCATAGGGTCGCTTGCCCATCCAGCGTCGTAGCCATGCATCGGCGATTTTGCCCTCCAACCATGCTGGCGGGACGAATTTGAGAAAGGCAAGTACGGCTGCGACGCGCAACCGTTCATCAATGCGTAACGGTTTGAAGCGGAGCAGCGACAGGGGCGAGTCAAGTTGCTCAGTTTTGCCGTCGATGAGACAGACGGAGCGCGGACGAAGCCATTCGAGACGGTCACCCAATCCTAGCTCTTCGATGATATGTATCACAGTTGTATCGGAACGGAACAGGTGATGGTAAAATTTCTCTAACCACATCTGCTCATCGCAGCTTACATGAAAACCAGAGGCGAGGCCGCCCGCGATAGGCTCCTGCTCAAACACCATCACCGCTTGCCCGGTCTGCGCGAGACGATATGCTGTCATCAAGCCCAACGCACCACCACCAAGAATAGCATAATTCATTGTATTTCCTTATTCAAGCGCATGCCAGGATACTTTGCTTATAGCAGTGGTATGTGAGCATGACAGGGACAAGCCCTATCACTACTATACTCCTTACCGCTATGCGGCATGCTACGATATTATTTTTAGGTCATTTTAACATAATTGAACAGAGGAGACGAGAGAATTTTGATGTTCTCGTCGATAATCGTGACATAATGGGAGATAAAAAGAAAAACGTAAAGGGTACTATGAATCTCACAACAACGCCATCATATATACACATCCTGACCTGTCCTATCTGCTCTACACATTTTACACAGATAGGGAACACGCTCAAATGCGAGAAAGCCCACACCTTCGATATAGCCAAAGAGGGCTATGTCAACCTGCTCACTAAGAAGCTACCGGATAGTATGGGCGACACTAAAGAGATGCTAATAGCGCGAAGGGCTTTTTTGGAATATGGGCATTATCAACCACTTGCAAGTGCAATCAATACGCTTGTCTATGACTATTTGAAAGATGAGAGTGATACGGATGGTGGACTGCCTACGCTCAATATTCTCGATGCAGGTTGCGGCGAGGGCTATTACTTAGGACAGTTACAGCACGCGCTTGGGGAACGCTTGCCTGATGTCCAGTGCGAATGTATCGGGTTGGATATTGCGAAAGAGGCGATGCGTATGGCGGCAAAACGCTACAAAGGGTTGCACTTTGTTGTCGCCAATCTCAAAGAGCGGCTCGTCATTGCCAACGACGCGCTGCACGTTCTGCTCAACATCTTCGCACCTCGCAACGTTGAAGAGTTCGCACGCGTGCTTATGCCTGGCGGTATTGCGCTGGTCGTTATTCCCGCGCCACAACATTTACAGCAGTTACGCGAGAAACTGGACTTGTTGAGTATCGAGGAGCATAAGCAGGAGCATGTCATCGAGCAGTTTGCACCGCACTTCACTTATATTGGTGCAACAAACTTCCATGAAACGATACATCTAAGCAATCAAGAGATTATACAGGCGGTTATGATGACGCCCAACTACTGGCACATGTCGGATAAAGTAAAGGGAGTCATGACAGAAATGAACGAGATAGAGACGGAGATAGCGTTTACGTGTTTGATGTTTCGGAAGTAGTGATCTAATAAAGGAGCCGATGAGAGGAATCGAACCTCCAACATGCACTTTACAAAAGTGCCGCTCTGCCATTGAGCTACATCGGCTTGCGAGACATAATATAACATAGTCAAATTGTTTTTGCAATATAGTAATCATACTTTTCAAAAAATTCGTTGTCTCGCGAAGCTCCACGTTAGTATTGTATACCTCTTTTTTTATCTCCATTCAGGTCGAGGATCATCAGAATGTCTACGATGACTTATACATTTTGCTCGATTTGAAGAGATCATATTTCCCCTACAATAAAATTTTAAGGTTGTATTCTCCATGCTTTGATCTATATACAATTATAGCACGTTACAAACTTTCAAGAAAGCCTCATAGCTACACGTTCCAATCTCATATTAAGCAAATGTTAAACAAGTTCCAATGCAGGAGCGAAACTAGCTTATCCATTAAAACGTGTAACATGTGTTATGTATGTGGGGGGGGTAATGGAATTGGACAACTTGGAGTGCATACAATGATACAGCAATTAAACAAACAATCCGCTATGGATGAACATATACCTGTTATTCTTGTTATTGAAGATGATGATAGTATTGGCACTTTTCTTGTCGAGGCTCTTTCACAGGAGACACCGTACAAGACACTGCTAGTAACCGACGGTTTTCAGGCTCTACAGATTGTGGACAGAGTGCAGCCGTGTCTTTTCATCACGGACTATCGTTTGCCATTCATGAACGGCCTGGAACTCTGCGACTTGCTCAAGTCCAGACAGACATTGAAGGATACGCCAGCGATTCTTATGAGCGCACAACTCCCTGAGCAGGAGGTGCGGAAGCGCAATATGGTTGGCTTGCACAAGCCTTTTGAGTTGGATGATCTGCTAGATACGGTTGAGCACCTACTGGCCTCATAGTAAGATAATGACAAAAGTACGAGAGAACGCGCCCATCTGCCGATAATTGGCAAGATGGGCGCGTTCTCTTGTATCCTTCCAACGCATAAATCTGATATGATACAGGAAAGTATGTTAGTACATAGGAGAGATATTTATGGCTATCGTCGCGCTCATCGTTGGTATTTTGCTCATTCTCGGCATCCTACAGGATAGTTTTGAGTCTATTATTTTGCCGCGCCGCGTCTCGCGTAAATTTCGGCTCTCGCGCCTGTTTTATATTACGCTCTGGATGCTTTGGTCGGCACTTGGACGCAAAATGCGTGTTGGCAACAGGCGCGAATACTACCTCAGCTACTTTGGACCACTCTCCCTTATCTTGCTCGTAGTTGTATGGGCTGCGATACTTGTCTTTGGCTTTGCGCTCGTGCAGTGGGGGCTTGGTTCACAGATCAGTGCCCCAGAGAAAATTCCTGATTTCGGCACCGATTTGTATCTGAGTGGGACGACATTTATTACACTTGGCATCGGCGATGTCCTGCCACATGAAGGCATTGCACGGGTGATTACCGTGTTAGAGGCGGGTATGGGCTTTGCGTTTCTCGCATTGATCATAGGCTATGTGCCAGTAATTTATCAGGCATTCTCCAAGCGAGAAATCAACATCTCGTCGCTCGATGCACGTGCCGGGTCGCCACCAACGGCGACTGAACTGCTACGTCGGCACTGCAAAGGGACACATACTGAAGCACTGGTGGAGTATCTGCGTGACTGGGAAAAATGGTGTGCCGAACTGCTGGAAAGCCACCTCTCGTATCCTGTACTGACCTACTATCGCTCACAGCATGAGCGGCAGTCGTGGCTGGCTGCGCTGACAGTTATCATGGATGTATGCGCCCTCATCATGGTGGGGCTACACGATGTGCCAATCAAACCAGCGAAATTTGTGTTTGCCATTGCACGCCATGCCGCCGTTGACCTTGCACAGGTCTATGGTACGCCGCCGAGTCTCGAAGCTAAACGACTCTCAAGGGCTGACTTCGCGCGTCTGCGTGATGAGCTTGCGACCAACGGTATCATCTTAGGTGATGGTGAGGATGTCGAGAGGAAACTTGCGGAGCTGCGTGGCATGTATGAGCCGTTTGTCGGAGCACTCTCGAAGCACCTGCTTATGCCGTTGCCGGAATGGATGCCCACGGCAGATAGGGTCGATGATTGGGAGACAAGCGCATGGGACCATTTCCTGCAATCGACACCGCGCACGTTGGATAGGGCGATACGAAGGGATTAGGTATATGATAGCCTAAGCCAGGGCATCCGCAAGGGGAATGCCCCTCCCATACACGAACGAGCCTATGGTACATCGTTGTATGGGAGGGGCATTCCCCTTGCGGGTGCCCTATTGTTATACGCCTTTTTGATGCAACTCGCCCAACTGAATACGTCGATCAGCGATATGGGCTATTTCAAGGTCGTGCGTCACCATGATGAGTGTTTGATTACCGCTCTCTTGTAGTTCACGCAGGACATGCAATACCTCACCACCAGTGGTTGTGTCGAGATTACCCGTTGGTTCGTCGGCGAGTAGCACACGCGGCTGATTGATCAGCGCACGCGCAATCGCGACACGTTGCTGCTCGCCGCCTGAGAGTCTCGCAGGCGTATGACCTAAGCGGTCTCCCAACCCTACCCGTTCAAGTAAACTCTTTGCGCGTTCCTTCAAGTCGAATTTGAGCTTGCGACGGTAGGGGAGCAAAGGAGCCATCACGTTTTCCAGCGCGTTCATATTGGGCAAGAGATAAAATAGTTGAAACACGAAACCAACCTTGTCGCGGCGAAAATCGGCTGCCGCGACACCGCGCAAGTTGTGAACGGCAACGTCGTCAAGCCAGATTTCCCCTTCGTCGGGCATATCCAACGCACCTAGTAGCATGAGCAATGTCGTCTTGCCCGAACCCGAAGAGCCTGTAATCGCGATAAATTCGCCTGTTTGTACCTCGAAGTCAACGTGTTGTAACACACCGACCTTGCCATTGGGTATCTTGTACGATTTGCTCATGTTTTTAACGTGTAGAATACTTTTGCGCTCTGTATGTTCTTGCCGTTCGAGCGACGGCTGCGATTGTTGTTCCATGTGTTCTTCCCTTTTGTCTTTATGTAATAAGGTCCCAGCGTGTAATAGGATGAAACTGGCGTGCGAGTGTAAGGAGTTCGTGTGCAGGGAGCGTGCTTGCCATCTGACAGGTCATGCCATCCTGATACCATTGAAGGATGCTATTTCCCGCATTGTCCTGGAATAAGTGGCCTTCACTCAGGCCGACAGGGATATTTTGTGCGGCTGACGATGGGACGACAAGATTTGTGGCCTGCTCATAGATGGACACATCCTGTCCTGTGATGCGATAGTCGGCGACAAAGGCTCGAAATGATTGCGGACTGGTATCATCCGTGACAATACCGAACTCGACGGATTGTGTGTTTGCGGGTACGGTTGCTGGCAACAAGGGACGCACACCAGCCTTTTTTGCGGCAAGCAGAGCGATAGAGGAGGCATCGATTTGTTCAAATGAGGTAGCGGATTGCCAGATATGTTGCCCCACGTCTCGTGTTGCCGCCGCAACCTGCGTATTCGTTGGACAGGCACCGACGATGCCGAAGAGGACAAATAGTACCGCCGCTATGGTCAGCAACGTTTGTAACAATGAGCGTTTTCTGCTTCTTGCTGACGCCATTGTAGGGCGCGGCAACTGTGAGTCTGTGCTTGTGAGGTGTGAGGCTCGCGCATTTGACGTATCAAGTTGGTTGAGCGGTGATAATGCATCGGCTAGCTTTGCCGCTACATGGAGCAAGTCGTCATCTTCAGATGCAGGGGTTTCTCTGCCTGTGACGATGGCGTCTAATTTCGCGAACCATGCATCATCGTAATTCTCTCTACGTCTCTTCACAATGAACCTCCTTCCTCATGTAGTGCGTTCCGTAGTTTGCCGAGTGTACGATAGAGTAGCGAGCCAACCGTCCCCTCTGGCATGTTCAGCACTCGCGCAATCTGGCGATTTGTCAGATGTGCCACAAACTTCAAGCCAATTATCTCCTGTTCGCGTTCGGTCAGAGAACTTACGTGAGCGAGGAGGCTACGCCGTTCTTCATCGGCGAGTACCTGTTCTTCTGATGAGGGCTGCTGAAAACGGTCCGCAAGCAGCAGTTCCTCCAATGAGACTTCCGGTTGTTGGCGTCGAAAATAGTCATGGGCGCAGTTTTGCGTGATACGAAAAAGCCATGCTGCCGCCGCCTCTGGCGTTTTCAGTTCTGCAATATGTGTGAGGGCGCGTTCAAACACCAGGGATGTCAGATCCTCCGCGACATCGCTCTTACCAACACGAAAGCGAAAATATGCCAGCACACGCGCATAATACTGCTGGTACAGCTTATCGAAGAAGACATGCCGCTCCCTGTCCATCAGTAGCCCACATCCATCTTCTTTTGTCTGTAGTAACCACTCAAGGGAGAAAGTGGCCCTCTTCGCATCCATGAATTGCGGCCTCCGTTCATACGTTTCTTCTCATTTACGCTCTACGAACGTGCGGCAAGAGTGCCCCTCGCCTTCAGGTAGGGGATGAATTGCCGCCTCTTGACAACTTCTAATAGAATACGGTAGAATATACCTATGAGAACATTTGAGTACCGTTTGTATACCACTAAAGAACAAGACAGCTTGCTCATGCAATGTCTGATTGAGTCTCGCATGATCTATAACAGCATGCTTGAGATGATGAAAGCACAGTATGAGCACAATGGCACGTTTCTGAGCAAGTATGAGCTTGAAAATGCTTTCAAGGGGTACGGTACTCATGTTCCTGCTACGACTATCCAAATGCTTGCTGACCGCCTCTCGAAGTCCCTCAAACGCTTTCTTGCCGCCAAGCAGAATACCATTCCCAACATTGGTTTCCCCCGCTTCAAGAAGCCGAACCGATGGCATAGTATTCAGTTGCGACAATATGGCAATGAGAAGAACCGTCGTGATGTGATGCTTGCCCATGATGAGAAGCATCTGTACATTCCTCACAAGTTGGGCGACTCCGTGAAAATCAAGTTGCATCGTCCGATGGAAGGAACACCCAAGACAGCGCATCTTGTGCTTCGTGCTGATGGACACTGGTACGTGCTTATTGTGTGCGAAACTACAGCAAAGAATGAGCATGTTCCGGATGAGTGTACCCATGCTGATATCGGTATTGATGTTGGCCTCAAGTCTTTTCTGACCGATAGCGAAGGCAATACCGTTGACAACCCTCGGTACTATCGCACGTCTCAAGCCACGCTCAGACGCAAGCAGAGAACGATCTGCCGACGCAAGAAGGGCAGCCGTAGACGCCGTAAGGCATGTAAGAGCACGGCGCAAACCCATTTGAAGATTCAGCGTCAACGCCGTGACCATCACTTCAAAACGGCAAAGCAGTATGCTGACAAGTATCACCATATTGTTGTTGAGGACTTGCACATCGACAACATGGTTCATAATCATCACCTCTCGAAAAGCATTTACGATGCTGGTTGGGGACAATTCGTGAACATCCTGAGTGCCAAAGCTGAAAACGCTGGACATGCAGTGATACGAGTCAACCCCCGCTATACCACGCAAAAGTGCAGCACGTGTCACGAACTGGTGCAAAAGTCTCTGAGTGTTCGTACGCATGTCTGTCCTTTCTGCGGATACATCGCTGATCGGGATACCAATGCCGCGCAAAACATTTTACAGCGCGGTGTAGGGCTAGGGCATAGCCTTTAAGCGTCAACGTCCAGGGATACCTGATGCGTTTCTTGAGAAGCCCCCGTACTCAGTGCGGGGGAGTTGTCACTCTATTCTCGCACCTGAGATGCAAAACAGTGTTACTCGGCACGTAATACCTCAACCACTTGCATACGCTCCGCCATACGAATAGCGGGAAGCGTCGCCAGTGCGCCAATGACCATCATGCCGAGCAAGGAACCGAGCGCGATAAGTGCTGGTGGAATAGCTCCCTGCACCGTATGTTGCACCATGAGTATGAAGAGCGCGACCAGTACTCCTGGCAAGGCACCGCAGAATGCAAGCAAAAGACCCTCCTGGATGAACATGCGTTGCACAAATACGGGTCGCCAGCCAACGGCTCGCAGTAGCCCAATCTCCTGCTGACGTTCACGTACTTGCAAAAGTAAGAGATCGGCGACGCTGAGAAAGGTCAAAATCACCGCGAACACTGCACCTGCAATCTGGGGTATCTGTGTCTCTAATAAGACATAATTGCCCAGGAGTGTCCCTTGCAACGATTGGCGAAACGCGAGTAGACCACTGAACAGAACGGTGAGCAACAACGCCGAGAAGAAGATACTACCAATGGCGATCACCGCACGTAGACGTAAGCGTGTAATATTGCTCAATGACAGTGCGACTAATGGCGGCAGGAGTGACGAGAAGCGCAACCTTAGACCGCTCTGCTGAGTGACAGTAGAGCCAGCGCGTAGGGCTTCGGCGGGTCGAATATGCCAGATTTGCCAGAGTGGGGCAAGGACACTAAGCAGACCGAGCAGCAGGATAGCGGGCAACGTCCAGATGACGACAAGCAGGATAGGCGTGGCTCCAAAGAGCGCGGCGATCAGCAGTGCGACGATGATACCCACGACGCCACCTATGAGCGCAAGTGCAAGAGCTTGCCCTAGAAACAGGCGAATCGGTTGCCAGGGACGCCAACCGAGTGCGCTAAGAACGGCAAACTCTTTACGTTGCGTCGTTGCCAACGCGCTGAATGTCACGATAAGATAGCCCATACAGACGAGCAGAATCGCGCCGAGGAAGAGGACGCGTGTCGATCCCAACTGAGCGAGATAGATAACAGCGGCCCCAATGTAAATCCACGAATCCTGTACCCATCCAAGTGGGGCAATCGGACGCGTCGAGCCATATTGTCCGACCGCAAGTCCAGGTACATAGACGAGCGTGGGTTGAGGCGAGGAGCCAAGCGTCACCAGTACGCGCAATCCCGTCGTCTGGCGAATCTGCTGGGCAACCTGAGCTACCTTATTCCAACTGGCCTCGTTCGCGCTATTCACACCTGCCACGCGCACACGAATAACACTGATGCACTTGTCGCCCATGATATGCTGAGCGGCGGCAAGCGTGGTCAAGGCTACAGGCGGTTGTAGCGCGAAACCAGCGGGATTGATTGTCGGATAGATGGGAGTGGAAGGAACGGGGCGTCCCTGTGCATCGTAACGTAGTTGCACAGGTTGTGATGCATACGTCGTCTCCGGCAACCAGTTGAGCGGATTGCTGAACTGGCTAGAGATAGAGGCATTGGTAAATTGACCGACAAACTGCGTTTCATAAAAGGCGCTGGCGTAGTAGGGCGGTTGGTTCGTTTCGGAGATGTGAAGCGGAGTAAGCTTGCGGAAAGCTACCTCTGGCCCTTGCTGGTTGGGTGGTACAAGCTCTGGTTGGTATTGAGCAGATTTCGGTACTCCTGGTACTTGTTGTGTATTGCTGGGAATGAGTGTATAGGCTGCTCCCGACTGTCCATCAGGAGCTTTAGTAGATTGGTAGGTAAGACCGGAGGGCTGATACAGAAAAGAAATATTGTTATTCCCCTCCAAACTGTAGATAGATTGCCAATTATGTCCATCCCAGTACAGCGCAGGTACATACCCTTGCCTGCTGACATTGATAAGGCTATTCTGTAGCGTTGGAGCATCCTGCGAGAGGATGATTTGTTGATTGGGCAGGTGCGTGAGATAGGAAGCGCCACCTCGGTTCAACAGTTGTTGCGGGTCGATAGCTTGCATGGTGAGGCGTTTGAAGGTGACGTGTAAGTTGGTTGACCCTTGTAGCTGCCGTTGTAGAAGCAGTGGAACTTGATATGAAGGGGCACCGTTTGCATTCGGATTTTTTTGCAGGATATCCTGGTTCGTGAGCATACGGCCATTCGTGATATGCTGGTCGAGGTGTACTAACTGGTTTTCTGGCGTTGGATCAATAGCGGTGAGAAGAAACGGACCCGTATCTATGCTTTGAAAGGTTTGAGGTGCCCCACCACCGTTAAAGTTGCAGTTGGAAGTTATGGAAGATGGTGTTATGTTTTGTGTTGCCAGTGCATTCATTTGCAACGTGGTAATGCTATCGGGACAAGAGCCAGCAACATCGTAAATAAAGCTTTGGTGCCGCTCAACGAAGGTTTGTTTGCCGTTAGAGGCGGTAAGCGTCCAATCCGCCTGATAGTAGCCTTCCGGTAGACGATCAGGAGCGAAGCCCATTTCTGGTGAAGGAATCTGCACATAGCCGAGGTAGGCAACGGGAGCAGCAACCTCGACGCCTGCGAGCTGCTGAATTTGTTGGTACTGCTGCATGCTGATGCCACCACCGTTGCCCGCGATGAAGTCGGCTGGGATCGACTTGCCGCGTGGTATCTGTGCCTGTGCCGGTAATACCTCAAGATCATAGGTAGGTCGCCAGTTCTGGCTGATAATCTGGTTCGCGCGTATGACGGTGCCTTGCGTTGTCGCGGTAAGCAAAATAAGTGTGCAAGCCGCCAGGAAAAAGCCACCGCTCGCGAGAAGTGTGTTGCCACGTTGCCGACGAAGCGTGGAGAAGAGTAGTTGCCACATAGGTCATTCCTCTACGTCAAAGTATTGCTTGTAAAGCTTTCATGATATAAAGACGTGAAGCAAGAAAAAGTATTGCAAGAACATCCTTACATTTCGACCGTTTCATTCGTGTTAAAAAAGAATAGTAATGGTAGTAGTGTATCTAATGAAAGAGAGCGTGATGAAATGTGTGGTCGATTTACCTTGACCGTGAATATTGATGCCGTTGCGAAGGCGTTCGGTGTGGTTCCATCGGTACAAACGGCACCGCGTTACAATGTTGCGCCGACACAAGAGGTAGTGACGGTTGTGAGCGATGAGACAAAGCATCTTGAGATGTTGCGTTGGGGGCTGATTCCATCATGGGCGAAAGAGGCGAGCATCGGCTCAAAAATGATTAACGCACGAGCCGAGACGCTCGCCGAAAAGCCGAGCTTCAAGCGGCTGTTACAGAACAAACGCTGCCTGATTGTCGCCGATGGCTTTTACGAGTGGAGGCAAGAGGCAGGTGGCAAGACACCGATGTACTTTACGCTGCCGAATCACGAATTATTCGCCTTCGCTGGTTTGTGGGACACCTGGAAACAGCCCGATGGTCAGTTGCTACGCACCTGCACCATCATCACCACTCAACCAAACGAGCTTGCTGCAACCGTTCACAATCGTATGCCAGCTATTCTGCCCACCAACGCACAGGAGGAATGGCTCGACCCGCAACAGCACGATATGCATATCCTACAAGAATTGCTCAAACCCTATAATGCAAACGACATGCAGGTACGTCCGGTTTCGCGCAAGATCAATAGCCCGCAATATGATAGTGCCGATTTGATTGCGTGATATACCCTATGAAAGCACCTCTTTTTGTTTGTATAATGATGGCACATATGATGATTGTGTTTTAGCAAACAAAAAGAGGTGCTTTTCATGGCGATTGCTTCCGGTACAACGCTCGCGGATTATCTTGTTCCTGCTCGCAGTGAGTCTCGTAGTAAGGCGTTACTACGAGACGGCCTGTTGGTTGTTGGGTTTAGCATATTTCTCGCTCTATGTGCCCAGGTATCCTTCTACATCCCATTCACGCCTGTTCCCATCACCTTGCAGACATTGGCGGTATTGCTCACCGGTGCGGCACTTGGTAGCAAGCGTGGTGGACTTGCGATGCTTGTCTATCTTGCGGAAGGTGCGGTTGGCCTACCAGTTTTCGCGGGTGGTGTTGGTGGCTTCTTAGGTCTGCTTGGCATCACGGCGGGCTATCTCTGGGCATTTCCGATTGCGGCGTTTGTGGTAGGGCTGCTGTGTGAGCGCGGACTGGACCGTCGCATCATTACATCGGCGTTGGCGATGCTTCCCGGCACATTGATTATCTACGCGATTGGCGTAACATGGCTAGCGATTGTGCTACACATCAGCTTTACCAAGGCATTGTCGTTCGGCTTGGTGCCGTTCATTCCTGGCGACCTGTTGAAGTTGGTGATTGCGGCGGCTCTGTTGCCGATTGCGTGGGCGATTGTACGGCGAAGAAGTATATAAAAATTGGTGCAGCGCATCCAGTTGGATGCGCTGCACCAATTTTTATATGCAAAGAGTTTTTATAACCGGGATTGGACACGTACAGGGCGTCCTGCTCCCAGCGTTGTCAGTTCGGGCATGGCAAGTGAGCGGATGGCGTCAATGGTCTCCTGCGCGTTACGCACAAACTCGACGCGAGTTGACACCTGTGTCTTGAACTCTTCGACGGTCATGTCGTCGAGGAAACGCGTGCCCTCGTTGTCCAGCATCACTCGCGGCAACAATACAAGGTCGCCAAGATTGCCGTTCTCACGTAGCGCATCCAACACATCCTGTCCACAGAGCAAGCCAGCAACCGTGACCAGTTCACCAAAGAACTTGTTGACAATGGGAAGAACCTGTACCTCGGCCTGTTCGATAGCACGAACGTCTTGCGCGATGCCTTCGATAACGGGCTGTGCCATCGTGCTAGTGACAAGAGTCACACGGCGCGGCTCTTTCATCGCGACGGGAAGTCTACGCTTCGTTCTGGCCCATTGCTCGATGAGGTAGCGTGTCATACCAACGCCGTTCTCGATCTGCGAGTATGAGCCGTAGTGTTTCGCGGGCGGAAATTCGTGGTTCGTGATGTAGTACCACTCGTCTGAGAGATACACAAAGGGATCGCCATCGGGGTTCTCGGCCTCGAAACGACGCTGATGTCCCTGCACCTGTGCCACAATTGTCTCTGCCTCCGCGCTTGTGTAGGAACGCAACGGCGGCAGATCGCCCGTTTTGATCATGTTATTGTATTTCGTGACGCCCAGTGGCACTACAGAAATCGACTCGACAAGAGGACGTAGCTCGGTCAACTCACGAATACTACGGTCAAGCTGCTCGCCATCGTTGATGGTTGGGCACAGCACAAGCTGCGTATGGCAGGTAATACCGATATCGCCGAGGCGTCGGATATGGTTCATGATATCGCCTGCACGCGGACCATCCACCATCTTACGGCGTAGGTCGGGGTCGGTGGTGTGAACCGAGACGTAGAGCGGTGTTAGTTTTTGTTCGTCGAGCCGCTGCCAGTCGTGTTCCTTCAGGTTTGTCAGCGTGATAAAGTTTCCGAAGAGGAACGAATAGCGGTAGTCGTCATCTTTGATATACAGCGATGAGCGCATACCATGTGGTAGCCCCTGTTGCGGTGCGAAGCGTTCTGGCAAGCCCTTGATAAAGCAGAAGACACATTTATTGGCACATTGGCGAATAAAGGGTGCTGGTTCCTCACCGAAGAGGACGCCGAGATTCTCGTCGGCGGTTTTAGCGACTCGCACCTCGTGTACGTCTTGTTGACGATCAAAGCCAATCACCAGTTCTTCGTCGGCGACATAAAAGCGATAGTCCACAAGATCGCGAACGGTATGTCCATTTATTGTGCGTATAAGATCGCCGGACTGCAATCCGGCACGGTCAGCGGGACTTTCGGGCACAACCTCGCGCACCCATCCATACATTTTTGGCATCAACAATTCCTTAATTACGTGGGGCAAGGTGTCCCTGTAAGCATGTAGCTGTGTGAATAAGTAGGTATAGAAAGTATGATAATATCCGTAAAATTATACTCTCTATAAGAGAAAGCGTCAAATTGGACTGGCATATTCCTGCTAACTGTGCTATATTGCCAGACAACAACATATTAGCGTAAGCAGGGGTTGTACTATTTTTATGAACGACAAAACAATTCTTTTCCTCATGAATGACGAGGGAGATCCACCCGGCTTGCTGACCGAATTTCTCATAGAGTATGACCTTTCTTTTGAAGTGGTTAGCACACAAAACGCAAACCTACAAAATATCTACTCTGAACGGCCTGGAGCTATCATTTCGCTTGGCGGTCGCCAATATGCTGGAGATTCCATTTCCTATTTGCAGGATGAGCAGGACATGATTCGGTATGCAGTACATCAAGACATTCCCTTTTTAGGCGTATGCTTAGGGGGACAACTGCTCGCACACGCTCTAGGAGCAGAAGTCGCCAAGGGAGAGTTGACGGAAATCGGGTTTTACACCGTCCAACTTACGCAAGAAGGTAAGCTTGATCCTCTTTATCAGAACTTTACGGAAGGTGTACAACAGGTGTTTCACTGGCACTCGGATGTATTTGAGCTACCCTTCAATAGCACTTTACTTGCTACAGGAAGTGGAATTCCGCAAGCTTTTCGCTATGGAAGACGAGCTTATGGACTCCAGTATCACATTGAATTAACACCTGATACACTCACGAACTGGCTAGCCGCTTCATTCGCACGCGACGAGGCTATTCAAGCACTAGGTGAAAAGGGATATAACTCGATTGAACAAACGCGCACAAAGCTTTATCCAATTTACAAGAGTCACACCGCTATACTCTTCAGGAACTTCTTGCGGCTAAGTCAATTGATCTAAGACGAGGATATAGAAAAAGATGGCTCAAAAACATCCATTGCGCTTCGGCGTATTTTCACATAACATGGCTCCTCTCGATACGCTGATCTCTCAGGCACAGAAAGCAGAACGGATAGGCTATGCGACCTTCCTGGTACCAGATCACATCGGCGATCAATTTGCCACAACATTAGCATTGGCAAAAGTCGCAGAGGTTACTTCCCACATACGAATAGGCAGTTTTGTCTTCGACAACGATTTCCGCCATCCCGTATTACTTGCGAAAGATGCAGCAACGCTCGATCAGTTTTCCAATGGGCGTTTAGAACTGGGCATGGGTGCAGGGTGGATGAAGGCGGAATACGAGCAATGTGGCCTTTCCTTTGATGCACCAGGAGTGAGAATTGGACGACTGGAAGAGTCTATCAATATCGTCAAACCTCTCCTACGTCACGAAACAGTATCCTACAGCGGCAAGTATTATAAGGTGGACCGCATTATGATTCATCCACAGTCCATGCAAAAACCAGCACCGCCCCTTTTTATTGGCGGAAGTGGAAAACGTTTGCTTTCTTTAGCTGGTCGCCACGCTGAAATTGTCGGTTTTACGCCAAAGACGGAAGCGACGCAGGTAGAGGGTCACATGAATCACGCACTGGATATGAGGGATGCCTCCTCAGAAGCATTGGCACAAAAGGTTGTATGGGTACGTAAGGCGGCAGAGTCACGCTTTGAGAATTTGGAACTCAATATCGTCGTCCTAGACCTAGCTGTAACCCATTCGCAACAGGAAGGAGTTCAGCAATTGATGGATAACTATCAACTAACTGAGGAGCAAGTGTTGGATTCGCCACATTTCCTTGCTGGACCAGTAGAGCAGATATGCCAGATGATTCTTGATATCCGCGAACAACTAGGAATTTCGTATTGGACGGTGTGGGAAGAACATTTGGACCGTTTTGCTCCCATCGTACAACGACTTGCAAATCAATAAAGCAGTCATCTTCAATGCTATCAGCTTCTAAGGCCATAGAACGGGTTTATTGTCATACAAAAGATAGCCGAATACTCCTAACATATAGGCGTTTTTCTATCTTATTGAGTATTTAGCTGTTATACTTTTTCGGTATGCAAAGAATATCATTCTATATCTCAGCCAAAGCAGTGTCCATTTCGTCAATTTTAATGCAAAGGATGCATGCATTATGGGGAACGGCTGAATGTGAGTGTAGCTGAAATTGTTACGGAGGAAACTATGGCAAGTACGGAATTTCGTCCTGTAGAGCAAGGTCCTTCTCCACTGCTCTCCGAAGAGTACAGTAGACGGGCGTTACCCCAGGTTATGAATACGTTTGCAATGACTGCATTGTTTATATTAGTGCTTTTTTTCATCACCAATATTCCAACAGCCGTTGTTGGTGGTCCAGCAGGCTTAACGCTTTGGATTGTAGGCGGAGTTTGCTTCTTCCTTCCTTGTGCGTTAGCCTCCGCTCAATTGGGGGCACTCTATCCTAATGAAGGTGGTATCTATAGCTGGACATATCATATTATGGGTTCTGCGTGGAGTTTTTTTGTCGGTCTGATCGCATGGTTGCCGGGTCCCCTACTGATTGTAGCGACGGGAGATTTATTTGTCGGCTACATACAGAATTTGAACTCTAACTGGTTGGTTGCTCCCTGGCAACAGGGACTGGTCCTAATTGGAGTCATTGCCTTTTCTGGTGTACTCTGCCTACAGCGTACTGCAACACTGAAAACTATTATTAACGTTATAGCAGTTCTTATTCTATGCGCGGCGTTACTAATAGTCATAGGGGCATGTGTGTGGCTTACAAAGCATCCTTCGGCAACCAACTTCACGCATCTACCAGATTGGAATCCATTCACGTCCCAAAACTTTCCGCTCTTCGGAGTCATCACGCTTGGCTATCTCGGAGTAAATCTGCCGCTCAATCTCGCGGGCGAAGCAACGGCAAACACGGCTGATAACAAGCGAAAAATGGTCACAAGTCATCTGCTGTGGGGAACGTGTATAGTCCTAGTAGCATACCTTGCTGTAACGGCTGCCGTTCTTATTGTTCAGGGGCAGAATGGTGCAAATAATCTCTTTGCTATGGTTTCTACGGTCGATATGACATTAGGAAAATTCATGGGCAACATAACATCTGTCTGCATTATGGCTACCTTCGTTGTTACTACAACTGTCTATAATGTCATCTTTGTACGCTTTCTAATGGTTGCAGGCTTTGATCAGCGTGTGACAAGTGCACCAGGAAAATTGAACCGCAACCGTGCCCCTTCACGCGCAGTGATTATTCAGACAGCTATTGCCATCATACTTTCGGCGATCTTGTTCTTAGTTATTCCCTACCTAGGAATATATAAGGGAAAACCTGCCGACATTAGCACAATCGACTACTTTATCGCAGTGGGAACGGGGACGCTACTGTGGGCCTTCGCAACTATTTTTCTCTTCATGAACGTGTTTATATTGTACTTCCGCAAGAGGCCACTGCTTCAGGCTCATCGAGTCGTACCCTTGCCCGTCCTGATGTTCTTTTGTGTTGTCGGCTTCATTACGGGAATTATCGCTATGGTTGATACGCTATTCAATTCCTATATTCCTCCACTCATTACGAACTCGTCATGGACGTTGTTCGTCGGCCTGTTCACGCTGATTCTAATTATCATGTCAGTTATTGCAACACCTTTGCTTACAAGTGAGTCTTCATGGGAAACCTCTCTTTTAGAACGCGATACTCAATTGTAATACCAGATGTTCAGGTTGCAATTGTCTCCCTTTGTAAAGTGTGAAGCAAGCAATTCTCTCCATATTGACATTTGATGGAGTAGCATGATAATGTTGTGGCAAGATGTTAGACAAAGTTTCTACATCTTTGTAGTACGTTCAGTATATTTTGCACTTATTTTACCTGGAGGTTCGGTATTTATGGCAACGCGAGAAGAGAAACATTCTAATACTAATGGTGATGTCTCGGTCAGCACAACGAAATTTGATACACTACAACGCGATGCTGTTGGTGTTGTTGGTTTGATCGCGGGGGCAGGTGGTGCTGTTGCTCCATTAGCAGCTATGTTTTTCAACGTTCCAAGTATTGCAGGTCAGGCGGGCGCGGCAATTCCTTTGGTCTTCTTGATATCAGCAGTGGGCATGATTTTGTTCGCTGTAAGTATTGTATATTTTGCACGTCGTATCTCCTCTGCGGGTGGTTTATATACGTGGGTCAGTCATGGGTTGGGTAGTAGGGCTGGTTACTATTCTGGATGGTTGATGCTTGGGGGATATGCACTCTTTGAGGCGGCATCCTGTCTCGCCTTTGGTGGATTGACAGACAACACGCTCTCGACGCTTGGCTTTCACATGCCCGGAGGCTGGGCAACTTACGCTTTACTGGCTGCGATTGCCGTGAGTGCATTGACCTTTTTCGATGTAAGGTGGTCTGCACGTGTTTTAACCCCGTTTCTGATACTGGAAGTTGGCAGTTTGTTAGTGCTTGACATTGTTGTTATTGCACGAGGTGGTGCTCACGGTCAGGATTTTGTGCATACCTTTACTACTACAGGAACGGCATTGAAAAACGTATTTCCTGGCGGACTGCTTGGTATAGGTGTAGGCATGGCACTTGCAGTCTGGAGCTTTGTTGGTGGTGAGCAAGGTGTCGCCTTTGGCGAAGAGGTTCGTTTCCCTAAGAAGGCCATTCCATGGGGACTCTTTGGCGTCTTCGCTGGCATAGGCGTATTATTTATCTTGACTACCTACGCTGCTGTCATTGGTGTAGGCTGGGAGCATTCGGCAGATACCTTGGGAAACTTGGCTATCGCTCCACAGCCCTACTTCGACCTAGCGAATCATTTTGTTGGTCCCTGGTTAAGTGTGATCTTGTACATAACTATCTCGACCAGCACGTTTGCAGCCTGTATCGCTTTCCATAATGGTATGGTTCGTTACCTCTATGCGATGGGACGTGAAACCGTGTTGCCAGAGCAATTAGGCAAGACACACCCTCGCTTCAAAAGCCCGTATATCGCCTCATTAACGCAAAGCGTCTTTACCGTGATCGTGATCTTGTTGATGGCACTCGTCATTCAACATACAAACAAAGACGGAAGTACAACTTACGGACTCGGTATTGCCAATGGGACGTTCTACCAACAAACGAACGGTATTGCAAGCTACGGATGGCTAGCGATTATAGGCACGATCAACTTCATTATTGTCTACATTTTAGTGAATATTGCTGCTCCTGTGTACGCTCGTCGTCACAATGAGTTTCGCATATTAACACATGTAGTCGCTCCCCTTATCAGTAGCCTAGTGCTACTCATCCCTCTCGTTTCCTTTGTGATGCCAGCAATTCCAGGAATCGGAAGCTTTTTCACTGGTCTTGGCTTCTACCCAACACCATTTCCATTGAATATTCTCCCGATATTCCCACTACTCTGGCTGATCATAGGATTTGTCTATTCCACATACCTGGCACGGACTAATCCACAACGCTTCGCAACGCTGGGACAGATCGTCGCTGGAGATGAGCAGGTCCAAGTTGCTGACCCAACGGCTTGATTGCAGTTGATAGGAGAATACATCAAGAACAAAGAAGTGTGCATACCACTGTGTAGTATGCACACTTCTCTGTTCTTGAAAAACCTCTTACAAAGAAGTTTATGCAAATGAGTAATTTCTCTCGGCTAAAAGTGGGGGAAGTACTCCCGAAGTTGCCACTTACGCTCAGCTTCAGATCTTTCCTCTTCCGTTATCGCATCTTTACCTGATACCTCACTGACAAATGCTTCTTGCCGAGCCAGTTCTAACTCTTTAATCTTGGTATAGATAGTAGTAAACTCTTCTCCAAGTAGTGTCCGTAGAGCAGTGTCCTGTTGGAACGCTTGTAGTGCGGCTTGCAAAGATGTAGGAAGGTACTCGGCCTCAGTGTTCTGTTCAGCAAGACCCTCGATAGGAGCAAGTGGCAATACCTTTTCTTCGAGACCGAGTAAGCCTGCACCAAGCGTTGCTGCAATGAGCAAGTACGGATTAGCTAAGCCGCTTCCCTGACGACTCTCGATATGCGTGCCGATGCTATCAGTTGGATAGCCACGCACTAATGATGTACGGTCGTCTATCCCTAACGTTAGGCGTGTTGGAGCAAATGAACCTTCATGAAAGCGGTCATAACAATTGGGTGTAGGAGCGGCAAGAGCTTGTACGGCAGGGGCATGCTTAATTATGCCAGCAGCAAAATGTAATGCCTGCTCTGAGAGACCATAGTGGTCTTGTGTTCCACCATGTGGTACCATCACATTCCGTTCGTACTCGTCCCACAGACTAATATGAACATGTGAGCCACTTGCAGATGCATGCCCAGGAAATGGTTTTGTCATGAAGGTTGCATGTAGGGCCTCATTTCTTGCCGCAGCTCTCACAGCTTGACGGAAGGTATAGGCTTGATCTGCCGAGGTAAGTCCTGGTTGCTCCTTAATAGTCAGTTCAAATTGGCCTGTGCCATACTCTGTATTCCAGGTCCTCGGTTCGATACCAATGCGAGGAAGCCAGTCAAAGAGAGATGCATGGAGAGGCGTCTGCATATTCAACTCGGTACTAAAAATATGAACCGATTCAAAGACTGGCGTAGGCAGGCTAACACCTTTCGCCTTATCCTGTCCATTCAATAATACCTCTTCAACCAGTTCAGCACTATGAAACAGGTAAAATTCCGATTCGATTGCAACCTTTGGAGTCAATCCATATTTGCTTAATCTGGCAAGGACTCTTTTAAGGACTTCGCGAGGTGCTGCACTCTGAGGGCTACCATCCAACCAATATAGATCACAGATCACACGCGCGGTGTGTGGTTGCCATGGCACAAGGCTAAGTGTTGTAAGGTCCGGCTTCAAAATACAGTCACCAAAGCGCCGCTCAGCACCATAAAGGGTGTCATCAACCAGATTCGTTGCGCTATCAGTAGTAACCATCACGCCAATCATACGCTGACCGTCGATTGCCACATTAGCAAGTCGCGAGGTAGGGATAACTTTAGAACGCGGCATCCCTGCCTGATCAATAAACTCGCAAATAATCGAGGTGATACCTAATTGGGTCCAGGCTTCTTGTAATGCTTGAACTACTCCACGTAATGGTTCATGAGTAACTATAGTCATGTGTCCTCCAATTTTTCTGAGAAGTACCTCGTAGAAATATCAACTAGAGAGGATACTTCTCGTGTTGCTCTTTCCTCTAATAAAAGTCAATCTTCAGAAATCCATGAAGTTAGTACCACTCTACGAGAAATGTAGCGGTGATTTCTACATAGCTAGAAGACAGATGCAGTTAGCAATATTCAAGAGGTATAAGGTACTAGGAATATATAGACATTCATTGATGAATGTACTATGAAACGGTGCTATTATCTAACATCTTCACGTTAAAGGCAAGTCTCTTATCCAAGGTCAGGACTATATGTATCGTTGACAAAATATATTGTGCAGTTGTATCCTTGTGTAAATGGCAGATGTTTAGTATCTGCTATTTACACAAAGAACCCTTCTTAATTTTCTTTTCATCAGGAGGATTCATGAGTTCTGCGGAACAAGAACTACCCACCGTTCCCAACACATCCGCTGCGACAGAGCGGCTCGGACGTGGTGTATTGACACTCTTCGATTGTATCGCACAATCACTCTCAATTGGGCCTATTTTTAGCACAGCCTTCGTTGCCTTCCTCATTGCAGGTATTGCTGCTGGCTCCGCACCAGTTGCGGTTATTATTGGAGCTATTGGTGTTTTAGCACTTGGCTATGTCGTTTCGCTCTACGCACGACGCTATAAAGGGGCTGGTGCTATTTATGACTATTTGCGTCAAACGAATCCAGCACTTGGGATATTTAGTGCTGGCATCTATTTCATCGGCACAATAACGCTGGCAACTGGTGGTTTCCTTGTCATAGGGCTACTGATCAGTCAGACACTGGGACAGTACCTCGGCTTGAATATTCCCTGGTGGCTAGGATCGGCGGTTGCACTGCTTGCACTTTTCACGATCAATCACTTTGGCATACGTCTCGCAACACGCGCACAGCTCATATTGACGGCGGTCTCAGTGATACCACTACTCATTCTCGCCGTTGCTATCATTGCGAAAGGTGGTGATGGAGGCAATACCATTCAGGCATTCAATCCAGCAAATGTACCAGTTTCGGGCGTGTTCGGTGGCATACTCTTCGCTATATTGCTCTTTGTCGGCTTTGAAACATCTGCTTCACTCGCCGAAGAAACTGCTAACCCAGAGCGAACAATACCACGAGCAGTGATTATATCGGTTGTGCTTGCTGGTATCTTTTTTCTAATCATGATTTACGCGTGCGATGTTGGTTATGGGCTGGCCCATACAGACAAGTGGGCCTCTGATCCAGCAGCTTTGGATACATTGGCGAACCGCTACGTCGGGAAATGGCTCGCCATTCTCATCGACATTGCGGTACTGCTCGATGCTTTAGCCGTCATGAGTGCCTTCACTGCGACAACTGCACGTGGCTTTTTCGCTGTTGCTCGCGCTGGCTTGCTTCCACGTATACTTTCACGCCAGTCCCAACACAATACACCTCTTGGTGGAAATCTCCTGGTACTCGTCGTTGGGCTTATCGTAATTGTTGTTACAGCACTTTCGCAAATTGGCCGTGCCGACGCTGTAGCACAGGGGAATGTATTCACGCAATTTGGTATCATGTCAACGGTTGGCAGCCTTACCATTGAAATCATTTACATTATTCTGGCGGTGGTGGCGTTCCGCTTTGTGCGCGAGAACCCGGCATGGTGGCGTTGGATTGTCCTGGTTATCGCAGTAGTCACTCCACTATTAGGAATATATGGTAGCGTTGTGCCTTTCCCACCATACCCAAGCAATTTGGGCGTCTTTATTGCGCTTGCTGGCGTTGTTGTCGCGGGCATCTGGACATTCCTAATGACGCGCATACGCCCAGCACAAGTGGCAAAGGCTAAAGAGCCTTATGCATGGGAAGGTGATGAGGCAACTCCTGCTCTGTACTAAATTCTGTAACGGCTATGATAGATGTCTTTTCAGCAACGGGAAGATATCTATCTAGCATATTGGCGAACACTCTATCATTGGTTGAGCATGAATGTAGCAATCCAGTAGGATTGCCACCTAGAGGATTTTTATGGATACCATCGCAACAACAAGCAACACACTACAAACGACGGCACAACATCCATTGGAGCCACTTACACCGCAAGAGATCGAACACGCGGTAGCGATTCTGCGACGTGAGCGCAACCTGGGTGAGCAGGTGCGCTTTGTCTCTGTCACGCATAACGAACCTGATCCTACTGTTGCGTTAAACTTTCAAACGGGGCAACCCATTACACGTGAGGCGTTCGTAGTGCTACTGGATAAGTCGCAAGACCCGGCGACCGTCTACGAAGCGATAGTTGATATCACTCATAGTGTGGTACCACGTTACAAGCATATCGAAGGCGTACAATCCAGTATCATTTTCGATGAATTTATGGAGTGCGAAGAGATTGTAAAAGCTGATCCGCGCTTTGTCGCAGCACTAGAGAAACGTGGTATCACCGATCTCTCACTGGTAAGAGTGGATCCGTGGTCGGCGGGGAACTATGGTGATGCAAATGAAAATAAGCACCGTATTCTGCGCTCGACGGTGCATTTGCTCTCGCAGAGTGATGACCAGGAAGAAAACAGCTATGCTCATCCGGTAGAAGGATTGCATGCCATCATTAACACGGTGACACGAGAAGTGATACGTATAGACGATTTTGGTGTTATTCCTGTCCCTCAGCAGTCTGCTGACTATACGCCACAGGCCGTTGGACAGATGCGTACTGACCTCAAACCCATCGAAATTACGCAATCGGAAGGACCGAGTTACACGGTTGACGGCCATCATGTGAGCTGGCAAAACTGGGATTTTCGTATTGGATACGCGCCTCGTGAGGGACTGGTTCTGCATCACATCTATTACAACGATCATGGTAAACGTCGCCCTATTCTGCGGCGAGTTGCTTTAGCAGAAATGGTTGTACCTTATGGCGATACCAATCCAAGTCATGCCAAGCAAAACGCTTTTGACGTTGGTGAATACGGAGTCGGCTGGCTAGGCAATTCACTGGAACTCGGCTGTGACTGTCTTGGACACATTACCTACTTCGATGCACACATGACCGATAACGCGGGCGAACTCGCTACGCTAAAAAATGTCATCTGTATGCATGAGGAGGACAGCAGTATCCTCTGGAAACACACGAATTATCGCACAGGTCATGCGGAGACGCGGCGTTCACGTCGCCTTGTTGTCTCATTTATCGCCACTGTAGGTATTTACGACTATGGTTTCTACTGGAACTTTTACCAAGATGGCGGATTGGAACTAGAGGTCAAGCTGACAGGAATTATGAATATCGGGGCGATGCAATCTGGAGAGGAGCCGCGCTACGGCGAACTGGTGGCACCGGGGCTTTATGCTCCAAACCATCAACACTTCTTTTGCTTCCGCTTGGACCCTATGATCGACGGGCTTGAGAACACTGTGGAAGAATTGAACACGGTAGCGGTACCAATGGGACCAGAAAACCCTTATGGCAATGCGTTTGAAGTCAAAAGGACGCCATTAGCAAGCGAGTCAGAGGCTCAGCGCAACGCAGACACGGCAAGCGCACGTACATGGCGCATCATCAATCCTTCGGTAATCCATCCCGTTACGGGCCGACCTGTGGGCTACGAACTCAAATTAATGGGCGGTAATGTGCTTCCCTTTGCCGATCCGCAATCAAGCTACCTACAACGTGCAGCGTTCACGGGTAAGCACCTGTGGGTGACGCCATATCACTCAGAAGAGCGTTATCCAGCAGGTGAGTATCCCAATCAACATATCGGGGGTGCTGGTCTTCCGACCTGGACAGCCGCAAACCGCGACGTAACGAACCGTCAGATTGTACTCTGGTACAACGTCGGCGTACATCACGCTCCGCGTATCGAAGATTGGCCTGTGATGCCTGTCGCCAAATATGGTTTCATGCTCAGGCCACATGGCTTCTTCGCACAAAATCCTGCTCTGGATGTGCCACCACCAGAGCCAGCGCATGGTCACGATGGATGCTGCGAAGCGTAAAATAAATAGGATTATAACAAAATGGAAACGAGAATATCCTGTGTAGGATATTCTCGTTTCCATTTTGCAATGATCTTGCTACCCCCTCCCTTGACTTATACCCTTCCATAGATTAGCATTGATATATCTCAGTTTGTCTGCTTACCCTGCATATGTATGCAGGAGGCTTTATATATTTTTTTCGTCTCCATGCATGTAGACAAAGGAGTTATCTATGTCTCTCGAAGCCACCACAACCTCAGAAAAGCCGTCGGCGTTGCGTCCCAATAGCATTGGACTGGCGGGCGTGCTGTTCCAATCGATTACCACGATGGCACCTGCATCAGCCGTGACGTTCAGCCTCGGTGCCGCAATTCCCTACACGGGCGCATCATTACCACTGGCAGTTTTTATCGCTCTCATCGTGTGTGTGTTAATCGCGCTCAATATCGGGGCACTCGCGAAGTATCTGCCATCCGCAGGTGGTTACTTCACGTATGTCAGCCGTTCGCTCGGCACAACAACTGGCTGGTTAACGGGGTGGATGTTCAATCTGGCCTACCTGTTCATTGTGCCGCTACAACTACTGGTGCTGGGACCAGTGATGGACTCATTCGTGAAAAGTCTTTTTCACATTTCGTTTGGATCCAACGGCTGGGCGGTATGGGCTATTGTGTTCGCCATCGTCGTATTTCTCCTGACCTATGCAGGAATCAGGGTATCGGCAGACACCAACGTTGTGCTAGGAGCCATCGAGATCAGTATATTCGTTGTTCTCGCCATCTGGCTCATCGCAACATCCGGTAGCAGCAATACCGGAGCAGTCTTCACACCTACATTCAGCACACAAGGTGGACTTGGCGGCTGGCAAGGCATTTTCTTCGGCATGACCTTCGTCTTCCTGGCCTTCGCGGGCTTCGAGTCGTCGGCAACGCTCGCGGAGGAGTCGCGCAACCCACGTCGTATCGTGCCACAAGCTGTTCTGCTCTCTGCCGTCTTGATTGGCCTGTTCTTCGTGTTTTGTGCTTACGCAGGCATGATTAGCTGGGGCGTCAACGCTGTCGCGAAAACATACACGAGCGACCCTAATCCCTGGGATACGCTGGCAAAGAAGGTATGGGGACCATTCGACTTGATCGTCATATTCGCCATTCTCAATAGTGCCCTTGCTAACTCTAACTCCGGTGTAATTGCGGCGTCGCGTGTTCTCTTTGCAATGGGTCGCACCAGGACATTACCCACAGCATTAGCACACACCAATCGTTTTCGCGCCCCCGATGTCGCGATCATTTTCACGATGATCGTGGCACTCGTCGCGACACTGGTACCTGGACTCATCTATGGCACGACAATAGCCTTCGCCTTTGTGGGTACAGTTATCGTTATTCCAATCATCCTTGTGTATATCGCGACATGCGTCTCGGTGCCGTTCTTCTATCGCCGTGAGCATCCGGCAGAGTTCAACGTCCTGCGTCACGTTATTGTACCGATTATTCCAATTATCGTACTGGTAGCGGTCATCTACTCGCAGGTCGTGCCCCTGCTCATCCCACCTTATCAAGCTGCACCGCTTGGTTATGCTGTGCCAATCGTGATTGTATGGTTGGTAGCTGGTCTAATTATCGTCTTCGTACTCCGTACAAGGGCACCACAGATTTTAGCACAGGGCAACAAGGTGTATGGAGAAGAGGCAGAAGTGGCAGATTAGATTTACAAGAGAGGAACATTATATGACAGATACAGCAAAGACGGGGCGCACAATTCATGTGCATCGTGACCAGTTCCACCTAGCATGGGATAATAGCATTTCACCCATTGCCACCATTCAATCGGGCGAGGAGGTCGAGTTTGATTTGCTGGACGCGGCAGGTGGGCAGATTGTGGCGGAGAGTACTGTTGAGGCTATTCACACGCTTGATTTTGCGCGGGTCGATCAGGTGAATGGACCAATTTATGTGGAGGGCGCGGAACCAGGAGATACATTACAGGTGGAGTTTGTGGATTTGCAGCCTGCGAACTGGGGTTGGACCGCGCTCATTCCAGGCTTCGGTCTGCTGGCTGATGAGTTTCCAGAGGCGGCTCTGAAGATTTGGCACCTGGAAGGAGGTGCCGATGGTTGGGCAGAGTTCGCCCCTGGTATTCGTATTCCTCTTGCTCCATTTTGTGGCGAAATTGGTCTGGCACCAGGGGCGACTGGCGCGCTCTCAACGATTCCACCGTATCGACATGGTGGCAATATGGATACGAAGCATCTGACGAAAGGCGCGAAGCTCTTTCTACCAGTGGAGGCGCGTGGTGCCCTCTTCTCGCTCGGTGATGGGCACGCGGCACAGGGCGATGGTGAGGTCTGTGGTACTGCCATCGAGACGCCGATGCGTGCAATAGTACGCCTGACGGTGCGTAAGGATGTACAGGTGCCAGAGCCACAATTTCTCACGGGTGGTCCCCTCACTCCGCGTACCAATACCGCACCCTACTACGCCACCGATGGCATCGGGCCAGATATGGTTGAGGCAACGCGCAATGCGATTCGTCACATGATCGACCACATACAACGCACCTATGGTCTCTCGCGAGCAGACGCCTATATGCTGTGTAGCGTTGCCGTTGATTTGAAGCTCACCGAGGTCGTCGATATGCCGCACTGGTTGGTGAGCGCGTTCCTACCACAAAGCATTTTTGTTGGAAAATAACTCAATATGCATGAAGGTTGGCAACAACACGCGTGTTGTTGCCAACCTTCATGCATATTGAGTTCTCTCGTTCCCTGTAAAATTCTGTGCCGTTGTGCGTCCTTTTGTTTGGAGCTGCATCAACAATGAGAGTAAACGATCTGCACGCATAGAAAAACTCCAACGGGCGACCACAAGGGATCGCCCGTTACCGGATTAGAATAAGACGTTGAGAAAGTATTATTATGATCCTATAAAGCACGTCTATTTTACCACAACATCTCCAAATTACTGACACAAGGTGTCAGGATTGATATGGTACACTTGTTCTGTAACACAAAAAGAATCCGATAGCCCCTGATGGAGGTTCCTCTTGCTGAAACGTGAATTTACAGCTACAGATGAATATCGTTATAATCGTACTACTCCTACGCGATGGATTGTCTCGCACCTTGCACGTTACAGGTTTGTTGTGCTTGGTTACATGATAACATCAACTCTAGCGAATATCTTCAATGCCTCGGTGCCAGCCCTAACGGGTACAGCATTCGATGCTGTGAGCCGCAACATGGCTGGCCGCTTGTTGCTGGTCGTTATTGGCCTGCTGGTCGTTATCGCCCTTACGGGTGTGACCGATATGTCGGCGCGACTCTCGGCTGAGATACTTGGCAAACGCTTCGCACGCGATGCACGTGACGAACTGTACCTCAGTTTGCTCAGTAAGAGCCAGACATTTCATAATCGGCAACGTGTCGGCGATGTGATGGCACGTGCCTCGAACGACATCACACAACTTAGCGACATGGTGGTTCCTGGCTTCGATATCATCTTCGATTCGTTCACCGCCCTTGTGGTACCAATGGTCTTTATTGCCTTTATCAATCCACAACTACTACTGGCACCTGTCCTTTTTGTGATTGTGTTTCTTATCGCTTTACGTAGCTATTCACGCCAACTCACTCCGGTCTCTAACAAGATGCGTGAGCAATTCGGCAAAATGAATGCGGTCCTGAACGAGGCCGTTTCAGGTGTCGAGGTGGTGAAGGCAACAGGACAAGAGAGGCAAGAGCAGCACAAGTTCGGGCATAACGCCTCGCTGTACCGCGACTATTTTGTGCAGAACGGGCAGATACAGGGACGCTACCTGCCAACATTGTTGGTTGCGATTGCGCTTGCAGGAGCGTTCTTGCATGGCCTCTACCTGTTGTCACAACATCAACTGACGGTTGGGGGTCTAGTCTCGTATATGGGCCTGATGGCAATCATTCGCTTCCCTGCTTTCCAGTCGATATGGAGCTTCAGCTTAGTACAGTTGGGTATCGCAGGTTCCGGGCGTATCCTGACCCTGATGCGTGAGGAGACAGAGCTAGACGAGAACGAAGGTGGTTATAGTAAAGAGATGCGTGGCGATATCGTCTTCGAGAACGTCACCTTCAGTTATGGTGAGACTCCTGTGTTGAAAAACGTCTCGTTCCATGCGAAGCCAGGACAGACCGTTGCGATTGTTGGACAGACTGGCTCTGGCAAAAGCACGATCACGAAGCTCGTCAATCGCATCTATGACGTTGACTCGGGACGTGTGCTGGTGGATGGCGTCGATGTGCGCGAGTGGAACCTGGATGCATTACGTTCGCAGGTCTCGACCATCGAGCAAGACATCTTTCTCTTCTCACGTTCCATCGCTGAAAACATCGGCTATGGTCTGGGACAGAAGGCAACACGCGCGGCAATCGAGGTAGCAGCGCAAGACGCGCAGGCGCATGAGTTCATCAACAGTTTCAAGGAAGGCTATGAAACGGAGATTGGTGAGCGCGGGGTCACGCTTTCCGGCGGGCAACGTCAGCGTATCGCCATCGCCCGTGCTCTGTTGACCGACCCGCGTATCCTGATACTCGACGACTCGACCAGCGCGGTTGATAGTGCTACGGAGGACGAGATACAGAAAGCCATTCGCCGTCTGCTAGAGGGACGCACCACGCTGCTCATCACGCATCGCCTTTCGCAGATTCGCTGGGCAGACAACATTCTGGTCGTGCGACGTGGCGAAATCGTCGATTCGGGCACGCACGAGGAACTACTACAAAAGAGCGAAACATATAGACGTATCTTCGCACCACACGAAAAACATACAACCGATGCCGAAATACAAACGATTGCGTCCGAACAGGCAACCGCCGTTGGTGGTGAATAGGAATAAGGAGGACACCAGAACATGGGTTTCATTATGGATGGTCTGGATGCCGAGGCATACGACCGCACATACAAAGATAGTCAACTGGTCGGGCGCATTCTCAACTACTTTCGGCCTAAGACGGGTATACTGATCTTTTTGACGGTGTTGATCGTACTTAGTTCGCTGCTCGACACAGCGTTTCCTATTCTCGTTTCGCAGGGTATAGACGCCCTTACATCGTCGAAGGCGACACAAACGGCTACTCTGCTCGTCACGTTCATTCTGATATCGGGCATGCTTTCGTGGACCTGCAATCTGTTTCGGCAGTGGTATAGCGCGAAGGCCGTTGGCGACGTGGTGCTGCAGATACAGACCGATGCCTTCAACGCTGTGATGGAGCGCGACATGTCGTTTTTTGATCAGTTTTCAAGCGGCAAGATTGTCAATCGCGTCACCTCAGACACAGAGAAGTTTGCGACGGTTGTCACACTTACACTTAATCTGCTGAGCCAGTTCTTGCTATTCTTCCTGGTCGCGGCGGTCCTGGTTACAAGAAATGTTACGCTTGCGCTGCTGGCCTTCACAATTGCTCCTGCTATCGTCGTCGTTGCGCTCAGTTTTCGTCGTATCGCCCGCACATTGACCCAACATTCACAACGCTCAAGTGGCCGCGTCAATGCCAACGTGCAAGAGGTCATTAGCGGCATCACCGTTGCGAAGAACTTTCGACAAGAGCAGAATATGTACGATGAGTTCAAGAAAGTCAACGAGCAATCGTATCATGTGAACGTGCGTTCCGGCTTTCTCTATAACGGTGTCTTCCCTATTCTGCTCATCATCGCCAATCTTGGCACAACTATCGTGGTCTACTTTGGTGGGCAAAGAGTGCTTGGGCATACTATCTCGCTCGGCGAGTGGTTCCTGTTTGTGCAGGCAATTGGTCTGCTCTGGTTTCCCCTAACAAGTATTGCGTCGTTCTGGAGCCAGTTCCAGCTAGGTTTAGCGGCAAGCGAACGCATCTTCGCGTTGCTGGATGCGGAGCCGCGTGTGCATCAAAACGGCAATCAAGCTGTAAGTAAACTGGATGGCAAGATCGAGTTCAAACACGTCTTCTTCAGCTATGACGACCGCCAGACGGTGCTAGCCGACTTCAACCTGACGATTCAAGCAGGTGAGACCGTTGCGTTAGTGGGACATACGGGCGCGGGTAAATCGAGCCTGGGGCGTTTGGTGTCGCGCTTCTACGAGTTCCAAGGTGGAGAGTTGCTGATTGATGGTCGTGATATTCGTAGTTTCGACTTGATTGCCTATCACCGCCTGCTGGGTATTGTGCCACAGGTGCCGTTTCTATTCTCTGGTACAGTCGCCGACAATATCCGCTATGCACGACCGGAGGCAAGCGATGAAGAGGTGCTATCAATAGCTCAGCGCATCGGTAACGGTGACTGGCTAGAGGCATTACCAGATGGTGTGGAAACGCTGGTTGGAGAAGCTGGTAAGTCACTCTCGATGGGGCAGAGGCAGCTTGTGGCACTGGCGCGTGTACTGCTCCAGAATCCTTCGATTCTGATACTCGACGAGGCGACGGCAAGCGTTGACCCACTCACCGAAGCACAGATTCAAGAGGGGTTGGATACCGTCCTCGCTAATCGCACCTCGATCATCATCGCGCACCGTCTCTCGACCATTCGCTACGCCGACCGTATCATCGTGCTGGACAAGGGGCGTATCGTCGAAGAGGGTAGCCACAATATGTTGATGAAACGCGGTGGACACTATGCCGACCTGTACAACACCTACTTCCGTCACCAATCGCCCGACTACCAACCGGGTGAGGGTTTCGTGCCCGTGCTGTTGCCAATTGGGAAGGATAAGTAGTGCCTCTATGTAGAAACTAACTGCTCGCATCCAGAAATAGGGGCAAACATCAACGGAGGGAGTTTTTGCCAATGGATTACTCTCTCTCGTTCGTAGCCACTGGCGAACTGCCAGGGGTTGCTCACCGTCTCGTTCTTGTTCAGGCTGTTGCCATAGGGGTCGTAGTAAACGTAATGCTATCTTGCTTTTCTTCTTCTCAAGAAAGCAGGAATTATCAATATAACAAAAGTAACCACAGCTATAAGTAAATTAATATATAAATAAAAAACAGGTTCTCTAGTTGTAAAGATAGCAGAAATTAATACCAGAAGCAATGCAGTACCAGTGACAGTGAGCAAAGCACCAAAAGTACATGAAACAATAGCTAACAGTAGTAAACGACTCTTCAATGGTATATTTTTTCTCAATAGTGAAAAAGTTAAAAGCCCTGCATCTAGTAACTCCACACCTAGCCCAATAAAAATCCCTATAGCAAGTGCCGCTAAATAAGAGACAGGTGGTTCTGTTAATATTTGGAACATGAGAATTGCCTTTCGATGAAGAATGATGTTCAATCATTCTGTTTTGAAGTAGACTGTCTCCGAAGCGAAATAATCTCTACCAGAGACAATCTACTTTTATCTAATTTAGTAGGTCTGCAACTTGATATTGTTGACAAATTGATTTCTCGTATTTGAGCTAACAGTACACTTATTTGTACTTACTACAAGCTCGCTTTTTGATTTCGCCAAAAACATCACTATCTGATAAAGAGTTTTCTACAAATGAACCCGGACAAGATGAGACTCACCACTCAATGCAGATCTACCTTAATTTCGCCAATCGACATCTTACGATTTTACGTCACCACAGATGTATGCGGCTACTGCAATAAGCAGAATAATGCTTGCTACTACTACAAATCCCACACTGATAGCAGTAGTAAGTGCAGCCCCATATGCAGCGACAGCTTGCGAAGCTGCATCTATAACGAGAGGATTCTCGGCGGCAGTAATAGCCGCTGAAAGAGGTCCTAGCGCCGCAAAAGCTTGAACAGCAGCGATAACTTCTCCCACGGCTATTAGGGCTGTTCCAATAATACTCAAGGTACAAAACGTAGGAATTTTTCCGCTTGGGTCCGTTGCCATATTCGGCACGTCGCTCGCATAGACATACGGTTCCCCGACCCGATCTTGCCCACACTGCCACCTACAGGGTCCTTTTGCGTCCACCGACCCAACTGTGGGTCATAGTACCTCGTGCCGAACTTGTACAGTCCGGTATTGGCGTCGAAGTAGCCACTGGCGAACTGCCAGGGGTGGGTGACGATCTCGCTCTTGTTCAGGCTATTGCCATAGGGGTCGTCGTAGTAGCTGTTCTTGACGGTGCCACTGCTATCGACCACTTTGAGAACCGAGCCGAGAAGGTTGTAGTACGTACCTACTGTTGCTCTCTTACTCATCAACTAGAGGAGGAAGCGGCGGAATACAAAAAATATGTTCGTGTCCCGTCACCTTTTCGTAGCATGTCATATTGTTCCCTCTTCACTGATGCAGCAAAGCATAGGCAATAACAATCTCCGTTGCAAGAAGGAGTTGGTAAAGGAAATACAAATGGTTCCTAACACTCTCGTTGCAAGATATGCTGTTGCTTCTAGCTTACTATTTTAGAAGAAGCATGAAAAGTGTACACGAATATACAGGACGTTTGCCAAGAGGCTAGCATTTTTTCTATTTACCGCCGAATAAAAGATGAAATAGCCCGTGCTCTAAAAATAAAAAAAGTAGCAATTCCGACGAGAAGCAAACCAATGCAACCTATAATCAATCTAATAATCAATGCTTCCCTATTTGTAGGTTCTATAAATAACGTGGATGCTACAAGCATAACGCCAAGAGAAAAAAATAAAAGCCCTAGAGCATTTAGGATAGGTGGGTACGTATACCAGGTGGTATATTGTTCCGAGGCTTGTAGTTCATGTATCCTTTGGCTGAATGAGAGAAGACTACGTATTCCAGAGATAAATAGTATAACCGCTCCGATAATCAAAAGAACTCCAACACCTATCTGAAAATAATATAGAATCGTACTACTCATGATCTCCTGTTTCCTCTCTATGATCCTTAATAATAAACCAGTAAGTCGGGATCGTGCCTCCAACACTTTTTCGTTGCCTTTTGAATAATTGTATGTTCTCCTATGATGGAGCAGAGAGTTATGAAAGGTGGACGTTATCGGTTGAATAGTTCACCTTCCATACTCTTCTTCCATTGAACTAGTACCAAGTTATAGAAAGTGGACTGAACCCCTAGGACGACTCCATGTTCAAGGTCAACATCACCGTCCTTGTAGATAAGCTGTCTCAAACTCAATCAGTGGGACATATCCTAAGCTGGAATGCAACCGTTTGGTATTATAGACTTCTTCGATAAATTGCTCAATGTTGGTTTGAGCCTCAGCAAAGCTCTGATACTGCTTCAGATACACCTCCTCAGTCTTCAAGGTCTTGAAAAAACTTTCCGCCTTGGCGTTGTCGTAGGGATTGCCCACTGCCGACATGCTCACTCTCGCTCCGACGCTTTCTAAGCGGTGAACGTAGGCGGTACTGGCATACTGAACCCCGCGATCGGAATGGTGAATGAGTCCAGGACTCACGTCACGACCACTAATCGCCATGTCTAAGGCATCTACCGCGAGCTGAGCATCAATCCGTTTCGAGAGTTTCCAGCCAATACATTGTTCGATAGCCTCTCGAAGTTTCCGGTTCGCCTCACCCCTTGTGCTTGCTTTCCGACAGGCGTAGTACCAGCGTCGAGTGACGTGGAGCAGTTTGGCACAAGGTGCGAACGGACATGGACGGCTTTTCCTGTCGTTGCATGGCTTCAATCACCGCGTGTCGGTCTTCGACGGAAGTAGTTGCAAGGCTTTTTTTAACACAGCGTTCTCCAAGGCCAACTGTCCACAAAAGCGTTCCAGCTCGGCGACTTTGGCTTCCAACCCTTCCGCTGCTGTCGATTCGGTAGGAGTAAAGGCGGCATCCCCTCGCAGGTCATATTCCTGTCGCCACCGTGAGACCATACTCGCCGCTAAGTGATGTTCTCGGCACACTTGAGTTGGTCGTTTTTCTCCGCTTGCTAGCTGTCGAACAATACTCAATTTGAACTCTGGACTATGAGGTCGTCCTCGCATGTCACATCTCCTTCTGATGGCTTAGCGGTAGTATACCGCATTTTCTCGAAGATGTTGACTTTCGTTATGGAGTGGTCTAATGGGAGCAGTCCAGAGCCTTTCTTGTAAGTACAGCGTCACTAACTGTACATTCTCCTATTAGACTAACGATTCTTGATTTCTAAGCAGTACTCTTACTAATCTATATTCACTGCTTCCAGTTTCCTAATGAATTGTCCCCTGTTATACTTCTCGAAGATTTACCTCTCAGAATGCACATTAGTAACAAAATTAAAACGTCAAAACCTTAATATTCTAAACAACTACTACCAATATGCTTTCCTTATGCTGAAATGTATAAGGAAAGCATACCTTCGATGGAAGTACGCTAGGACATTCCTAGCTTTCTCTTACGGCTTGTTAAGACTAGTACCAATTGCTACTCCAAGACAAAAGGCCGCGACTATTGCTACAAGAAAAGCTCCCACTGTAGCAATTATAGGTACCCAAGCTGGAATCGAAGCAACCGCTGCTGCTACTGTTGCTCCATCAATAAGCGCACCTACTATAAAGATACCAGAAGCTACTCCAGCGAGTGCCTCTTAACAGGTTCCGTCGCTACCTGCGTTGTACCAGCGATCTTTGAAGGTGCCATCGGCATTGAGGCCATCGGGCTTGGCGAGCGTGGTCCCCGTATTCTGATCTTGCATCATCAGATCAGTATTGGCAAAGGTGTTGATGGTGGCAAGTCCTGCACCACTGGTATTGGTGCGAGCGAGGGGACTGGACCACCCCAGATAGTTGAAATCGGCGAGGTCGGTGAGGCCGCTATTGCAACTAGGACGTTCGTCAATCCATTCCGAGCTTTGCAGGTCGGGCTGGAACGTGGCATTGGCGACCAACACATCGACGGTGTACCCTGTTGAGGTGTTTTTCACGTAAATGTGATTCTTGTTGGGTCCAGTGCTGGTGTAGTTGTAGTCCACCTCGGCGGTGAACGAACTAGCACAGCCAAAGCCTTGACTGCTGATGACGGGCGGATTGGGATACAACTCGTAAAAGATATGGAAGGTGCCATCGGCCAGAAGAGTCGTGCCAGCCTGTAACAGGTTGTCGCTATAGTAGCCGCCAAGCCCGACCCACTGGGCAACGAGATGGTTGTGATCGATGGTGCCAGTGGTGCAAGGCGTGTTCCAGTTGCCCGTTGTCTCCTTGAAGCCATTGCCGGAACCTGTGCCAACCAGGAAACCGGACCAATTGCCAATACCGGCGAGAGTGGTGTTGGGAGCAGCATTCGAGGGCAGAAGCGTCCGTGAGAGTTTCTTGATCGAGCCATGCAGCCCGAAGTTATGCCCATGATCGACGTAATTAGAGGGACCAGAAACGCTCTGAGCAGAAGTGCCCGTCACCGCAAACAGCAAGACGCAAAGCGCGAGCAACGCAGGAAGAACAGGACCGAACCAGCGAGAAGAATGACGCATAGTGTTGGAATCCTTTCAGCACGATGTTTCGTTCACAAGGATGGACCACAGTGCTATAATGAGCCTGCGATACCATTCGCCGATGATGCTCTGCCGAAGGGCTTCAATCTCAGTCAGGGCATCATCCTGTTGCTGCGAAACGTGTCACACGCTCTGTGCGACGTTCCGCGTCACAATGTTTCTCAAAAGTAAGCGGCTTGGTAGTATACAAAAAAACATTGTGAGCAGGTGGAACGCCAATGGCGTTCCACCTGCTCACAATGTCTGAAAAGCTTTCTCAAGCACGCTCTAAAAGTTCAAAATGATTTATGTTGTCACATGCACGCCATCAATACATACGGTTGGCTTTACGCCTCCGTTCGTTAGGCAGCAGTACGTCGAGGGCGTCGTCAACGGTGACGATTCCCTGTAGGATGCCATCTTCGTTGACCACTGGCACGGCGAGCAGGTTGTACTTTGCCATTGTTTCGGCAACGGTACGTGGGTCTGTGTCTGGTTGGACACTGATTACGTCGGTCTCCATCAACTCTTGTAAAGGCTGCTCTAATGGCGCAATCAATAAGTCCCACAGCGAGACGACGCCGAGAATAGTGCTTTCGTCCCGCGTCTCATCCTCGACACAGTAGACATAGGAGATACGGACATCGTTTTCCTGGATGTTTGTGCGGAGTGCGTTGATGGCCTCGGCGGTTGTACGCGTCTGATTCAGCACGATATAGTCAGTGGTCATGAGGCCACCCGCTGTGTCTTGCTCGTACTCAAGCAGTTCTTGCACGTCGCCCGACTCTTCGGGTTGCATGAGACGTAACAGTTCCTCGGCACGTTCCTCTGGTAGTAGAGCTATCAGGTCGGCGGCCTCGTCAGGTCCCATTGCTTCGAGGATATCGGCGGCACGCTCAGGTTGAATGTTTTCGAGAATGTGACGTTGCAGGTTGGTGTCGATCTCCTCCATCGTGTCGGCGGCGGTCTCGTTGTCGAGCGTCTCGATCAACTGTGCCCCCTGTTTAGGTGAGAGTTGATGAATGATTTCCGCGATATCGGCGGGGTACATCTCCGCGAGTTGTCTGCTCGTGGCAGTGTGAGGTACTGATGCTGTCGTCAGTGCCCGCTCTGCCTCTGAATGATGCGGACCAATCAATTCGACATCGGACCAAGGTATGAGTACAGCATTTCTACCCTTGCCGAGCAACCAGGGCGCGATACGACGCACAAGACCGAGATTGCTGTTATCAACGCCCAGGATATGCCAGTCGTCGTCGAAACCAATATCGTTGACACGCACGGCTTTTTTGTGTTCAACGTCGATCACACGCCTGTCCATGACCTCATGTGCCAGCGATATTTCGTCTTCCGTTGACTGCTCTGGCTGCTGCGTATGCTCTGTCAGAGCTGTGCGTACACGAAGCTCATGCTCCTGGCGTCCCACTTCGGCGAGCGGAATGCGCCAAGGCTGATTCTCTTCGCCTTCGACCAGCAGAACGCTCGGTAAATCATGACCTGTCCCTGAGCGCGGGGCAAGCACATCAACCACTTTACCGATGCGTTCGCTCTGTGCATTTTCGACTGGTGCATTCAGCACCTGACTGAGATAAAACATGATTATTATATCTCGACACGTGAAGCAGGCAACGCACTACTCGTTTGATGTTCAAATCCCTCGTTCGTCAACTTTTGTTGTGCCAGTTGAATGCTAGCACCGATAAAATCGCGGAAGAGGGGATGTGGATGCGTCGGGCGGCTCTTGAATTCTGGATGGAATTGCGAGGCGACGAACCATGGATGATTGGCTAGCTCGATCACTTCAACAAGGCTATTGTCGGCAGAGCGACCGCTGACAACGAGGCCGTGGCTCTCCATACGCTTACGGAACTCGTTGTTGAACTCGTAGCGATGGCGATGGCGTTCAAACACGATTGGCTCACCGTAGGCTTGATAGGCTCTGGTGCCAGCAGTGAGGCAACATACCCAGTTACCGAGACGCATGGTGCCACCTTTATCGGCCACCTGTCGCTGCGTCAGCATCAGGTCGATCACAGGATTAGGCGTCTGCGGATCGAACTCGGTGCTATTGGCATCGGGCAGGCCGAGTACGTTACGTGCGAACTCGATTACCGCAACCTGCATACCGAGACATAGGCCGAGATAGGGAATGTTCTTGCGACGTGCGAAGTTCGCGGCCTTGATCTTGCCTTCGATGCCACGATGTCCAAAGCCACCTGGAACGACGATGCCCGCGACATCCTCAAGCACCTCGGTATAGCCCTCGCCCATCTGCTCCAGAGCCTCTGAGTTGATCCACTTGATGCGAACATCGACATCGTGGAACCAACCCGCGTGATTGAGGGATTCTGCAACGGACATGTAGGCATCATGTAGTTCTACATATTTCCCAACGAGGCCGATTGTCACCTCTGGCCGTGGACTCTTGATCTTCGCGACCAGAGCGTTCCACTCTTGCATCTGTGGTTCCTGGCGTTTCAGACGTAGTTCGTCGACAAGAAATTCACCAAGCCCTGCCTCTTCCAGGATGAGCGGCACCTCGTAGATCGTATCGGCGGTCAACATCGGAATAACGGCTGCCGTCTCGATATTGCAGAAGAGAGCAATTTTGTCGCGCAGATCGTTGGTCATAGGGTAGTCGGAGCGACACATGATGACATCGGGCTGAATGCCGACACGCAACAGTTCTTTGACGCTATGCTGTGTCGGTTTGGTCTTGAGTTCTCTCGTGGAGCCAAGATAGGGCAACAAGGTAACGTGCAGGTACAGCACGTCGCGTCTACCAACATCTTTTCGCATCTGGCGAATCGCCTCTAAAAACGGTTCACCCTCAATATCGCCAACGGTGCCCCCGACTTCGACGATCACGACATCGGCATCGGAACGTCGTGCCACCGCATGAATACGGTCCTTGATCTCATTGGTGATATGTGGAATAACTTGAATGGTGCCGCCGAGGTATTCGCCACGCCGCTCTTTGCCGATAACGGAGGCGTATACCTGCCCCGTTGTGACATTGTTAGCCTGATACGCAGGCTCATCGGTGAAGCGTTCGTAGTGACCAAGGTCCAGGTCCGTCTCGGCTCCGTCATCGGTGACGAAGACTTCGCCATGTTGATAGGGCGACATGGTACCAGGATCGACGTTGATGTAGGGGTCCAATTTCATGAGCGAGACGGAGACGCCACGATTTTTGAGGAGACGACCTAGTGATGCGACACTGATACCCTTCCCAACCGACGAAGCTACACCACCCGTGACAAAGATAAATTTTGACATAATAAAGAATCCTCCTGCACTCGGAAGCCCTGCCGTCGTGCTTACATGTATGCCTATGGAAACTATTTCCATGTACACGCATGCCATACATAAAGAAAAACCACACTTTTCTGAATACGTAAATAATCCTGCTCTCGGAACTAACGTGGGGAGAGCAGGATTATTTGTAGTTCGGGCGGTGCGGCTGATAGTGAGTTACGTGTGATAGTAAATTTAGGTTGTACGTTGTTTTTGTCGATCCCCATCTCGCGACAGAATTTGTCGAGCGCGGTGGGTGTTTCTGACCCTGCACCTTCAGGAGGAGCGGGACGATAATGCATTGGAATGACGACGCGTGGTTCCACCTGTCCGATAATCTCGGCAGCTTGCGTGACGTTGAGTCCGTGCTCTCCACCGATGGGAAGAAGTAACACGTCCGCGTCTGCAACCTCTTCGAGCTGCTCTTCTTGTAGTGTATGACCTAAGTCGCCGAGGTGACATACAGCTATATCGTCTATATGAATGATATAGATGGTGTTGCGTCCCTGCTCTTGACCGTGTTTGTTATCGTGGTAGGACGCAACTCCTGTAATAAGCACGTCGCTAATCTCATATTCGCCGGGGCCACGCACCACGCGCGGAGCCTTCCCACCGACACCACGAATGCCCTCGACATAATTGTGCCCAACGTGATTGTGGCTGACGGTGACAATGGAGGCGTTGGTCTTACTCAGCGTCGCAGTATCGCCATGCTGAGGAGAAAAAGGGTCGGTGACGAGCGTCACATTTTTGCCACGTAGCTGAAAACAGGAGTGGCCTAACCAGGTAATATCCATTCTCTTGGTCGCTTCCTCAATAAGTTCGGGCGGGGACACCTGTCCTCGCCCGAATTGTATTGTACCATATGGATAGGTCTTCCACAAGGGAGTAGGGAAATTAACCTTACCACAAACTTCTGCTAGTATCTTGTGTACAGAGATGCTATAATACCGAGCGAAGCAAGGCCCTTTGCCTTTGCTCCTCTGTCGTTAATAAGGTCAGTAAAATATCCTGACCGCTTCTGAAGAAGTGCTAGAAACTATGAAAATAGAACACACACGCTGGCAAGGTACCAAGTGGGAGCCTACTATCCCTGGCAAGTTACGTGCGGCTCAACTGGTGCTACTATTTGGCTCTCCGTCACTCCTTAAACAACAATCCCTGCTCCAAGAACTCCAACAGGTCTACCCCGGTGCTCATCTTTTCGGTTGTTCGACCGCTGGGGAAATCTCTAACACGCAAGTATTCGACAATTCTTTAGTCGCTACAGCGATCCAGTTTGAACAGACTACGCTGCATGGGGTTCGTATCAAACCCCAAAAAGGCAGCAGTGATTTTCAAGCAGGCGAACTTCTGGCTCAAGAGCTTGATAAGGAAGGACTCGTTCATGTCTTTGTACTCTCGCGCGGAGTGAATGTCAACGGCAGCGATCTCGTTGCTGGACTGACTCGCCATCTGCCCCCTCATGTGACTGTTACCGGAGGGCTTTCAGGCGATGGAGACAGATTCCAGGAGACGCTCATTGTTTGGGAGGGGAAGCTAGAGACAGAGAGTATTGTTGTACTTGGATTCTATAGCCAAAGGCTCCGCGTGGGCTATGGCTCATTGGGGGGATGGGACACCTTCGGCCCGAAACGATTAATTACCCATTCGGCAGGTAACGTACTTTACCAGCTAGATGGCAAGTCGGCTTTGTCACTGTATAAAGCCTACCTTGGTGAGTATGCACAGGGTTTGCCTGCTACAGGATTGCTCTTTCCATTGTGTTTGCTTACGCCAGATAGTCCTGACCCGGTTGTACGAACGATTTTGTCTGTCAACGAAGCTGAACAGAGCATCACTTTTGCCGGTGACATGCCTGAAGGCATGTATACTCGCCTCATGCGAGCCAATTTTGACCGATTGGTAGATGGGGCAGTGAGCGCGGCGAAGACAAGCTATGAAGCAATTCACACCTCTCCAGAACTAGCCATACTCATCAGTTGCGTGGGGCGAAAGTTGGTCCTCAAGCAGCGCGTCGATGAAGAAGTGAAAGGGGTACGTGCCGTTATGGGAGATCGAACTGTACTCACCGGCTTTTACTCATATGGTGAGATTTCCCCTTTTACAGCAGGGGAAATGTGCAAATTGCACAACCAGACGATGACGATCACGACCTTCTCAGAAAGGTAAGAGTTCATCAGCGGAGAATGTCCTTGCATGATTTGGCCTGCATGAGTTGTTTTTCGGTGTAAATGGCTCCTCTCAGGTTGGCTTCATCCAGGATCGTCCCGCTGAGATCGGTATCGCTCAGGTCGGCATTTCTGAGGTCGGCTTTATAAAGAATAACTCCGTTCAGGTAAGCTTCGCTCAGATTGGCCTCGATCAGGTTCGTTTCATTGAGGTTGGCAAACATGAGTTCGGCTCTATAGAGATCTGCTTTACTCAGATTGGCTCCCCTTAGATTTACTCCATTCATTTTGGCCCTGATAAGTTCGCTCCTGACGAGGAACGTTTGGCTGAGGTCGGCCTTGCTCAAGTTAGCCTGATTCATGGTGGTCCGGTAGAGGGTTGTTCCATTAAGATTAGCTTCACTCATATCTGACTCACTCAGGTCTACCCTGGCGAGTGTTGCCCCTCTCAAATCCGCTCTTCTGAGATTTGCATAGGAAAGGTCTGCCTGAACGAGGCTTATGCCGCTGAGATCTGGCCGTATATCTGGATGCTCTTTTCTCCACTGATTCCAGACCTTTACACCCTGTTGGAGAAGATCGTGCTGTTGCTGGTTTGCCATGCTGTTTCCTTCGCAGCTATTTTGGCGTGTCGTTGCTTCTCCCAACCTCTATATTGTTACCTCTTCAATGACCACGTATCTTATTATAGGTATATCTTTCCTGTTTGTCAATTCGCTTCTCTCCATACTTTATTGCCTTCACGAAGAGGCGCAGATTTCGATATGGATTGGCAAGGCGTTTGGCGCGGTCATTCCCGACATCGAAGACGAATATATGGGGCAGTACGCGAGCGCCGAGAGCTTTGGACAACAGGTGCGGGCTAGCTTCACGGGTCTATGGATGCCTACGCTGTATGCGAATCCGTTGAATCATCCCGTGCCCTTGCTCTCACTTAACCCCTATATGGATGCGTGGCTGCCGCAGGTCTACTTTGCTGAGTGGAATGGTATCGCGCAATCGGCGATAGACTACATGTACCCACAATGGCAATACTTCGATGAGCAAACAGGTAAATAGAACGGACGGGCGACCACAAGGGTCGCTCCCTACCATACGACGGATGCAACGACACATTATCCGTGTATAGTAGGGAGCGACCCTTGTGGTCGCCCGTTGGGATTCTTCTATGGTCGCCCGTTGATATTCTTTACTATTGCCTTGTCTAATATATGTCAATAATGAGGAATGATTATTTGACACCTAAATAGCACAAAAAAGGGATGGCCCAAACAGTGGTCATCCCTTTTAGAAACACAGGTATATTTAGTTATACTTATGTCGTTGCTGTGTTAGACGCGACGGCGTGTACTGCCGCTGATAGCACGTAGAATGGCAATCAGGATACAGGCACCAATGAATGCAACAACGATACTCCAGATGATGTTACCACCAGTACTGAATCCAAGTGCATTCATAATGAAGCCACCGATGAGCGCACCAACGATACCAACAATGATATCACCAACAATACCGTAGCCGCCGCCGCGCATTACAACGCTAGCAAGGAAGCCTGCAATTAGACCAACGACAATCCAGAAAATCAAAGCTGTCAACATTTTAGAAATCTCCTTTTTGTATTAACAATCTATTCTGTAGTCCTATACAAATGCAGATCAATGATGTTTCTCACCGAAACAATGTGTGAGAGAACTTCCTGCATTCAATGTCAATATAATAACCTACTTTTTTTGATATATCAAGTCTTTTGAAATACTCTAAGATGCTGTTAAACATCTACTTATGTTTCTAATGCGATGAACAAATGATAGATAACCTTTTGCCTTTTTAACGCTCATTTTTGCACTTTATAATAGCACATCCTTATTTTTCTTATCTTCTTTAACACGTTTGGAATTGTGTAACCGTATACATGAACCTGTTCTTTTGTCCGTTGCATTTGCTGGAATGACTATGGTACGCTCTATATATTCGTCTATAGATTTGCCAGGAGTTTCTTCATGCCTTCGGTGCCAAATATTCCTGAAACAACGCCAATCACACAAGCAACACAACCTGCTACTGCCCAATCGTGGGCAGAACGGGTCGTGTCACCACTAAAAAGTTTACCGCGCAATGTGTACATTCTCTATCTCTTCACGCTGGGAAAAGGATTTCAACTTACGATTGCGCTTCTAAATATCAGTTACTACGCTCATAGTCTTGGCTATCGCCCTGATTTCATCGGCGTTCTCAATGCCGCAAGTGCTATTGGCGCACTTGTAGGAGCCGTACCAACCGGCTTGCTCGCGGACCGCATTGGACGCAGACCTGTATTATTGGTCTCCGCATTCCTCGCACCGCTGTTTCTTGCCCTCACTGGTCTGGTGACAACAGCACCCTTGCTGCTGCTATTCAGCTTTCTACAAGGTTCCGTTGCAACAGCGTACTGGGTGACAAATGTACCATTATTAGTCGAGAACACGACAGAGCAACAGCGTGTAGGTGTGCTAGCGTTCAATAGCTTTTTATTGTTGGGTGTTGGGTCACTTGGCAATCTACTAGGTGGTGCCATTCCTGAGTTCGTGGGTGGATTGCTCCATGTATCCGCCGCCAGCACGGTACCACTACGCTGGGGCGTCCTTGCGGCTGCACTCTTTACGGTTGTATTCAGTATTCCGCTCTGGTTCTTGCGTGAGACACCGCGTACTAGAGCGCAATCAGTTAAAGCAACGCATAACAAGACGGAGAAGCAAACACCTACAAAGGAGCGTTTTCCCGTTTTCTTGTTTGTGAAGTTGCTATTACCAGACCTCGTGTTTACAATGGGCGAAGGGGCGGTGGTTGGGCTGATTCAACTATTCTTCGTGTTGCGCTTCCGTCTACTGCCAGGGCCGCTGGGGATTATTTTGACCATTGCGTATTTTTACTTATTGGCGACAATCCATGCTCCTCTTCATACTGCTTGTCTTCCTCTGTCCCATACCTCTCGCTTACGGGGAAAGAGGAATGCTTTCTGTTCTCTCGCTTTATGAGTAATCTATTTGCACGGTGTTGAATACCGTCCCATGTTCTATCAGGAAATGCTTTGCAAATTTCTACCGCATCTGCGTTCGGGTATAGCTTGAACAGCAACGCTTCTTCCTCCACTGACCACGACGTACCGTTCGAGGAACTTCGCTTAAAGTGGCCTATATCTACAATGTTCCCGATTGCCTCCTTCCAATGTATTTCAATTTTCAGCCACGTCGGAGCGACTTGACTCAATACTACTTTGTGTACTAAAGCACCAACGAAACGTAAACGAATATCGAAAGAAAGTTTATCCCACTTTGAAGCAATATCTGGAAGAAGTGAGTGTATTTGATACAATGTTATTTCTTCGTCGTCTTCGTCGTCCTTTGGTGTTGCTAGCTCGCTTCCCCATTCTGCTATCTTTTCTTCTAACCCTGCTATTTTATTGGCGTAGTCAATTTTCATCTGCTTTGTTTTAGGTATATCGGGGTCGTCGAGTAAGTCCATAGTCTCTTGCCTTTGTCTCTGAGCGTTGTTTAATTGTTTTTGTATGAGTGCTTTTGTATGCTCCTGTGATGCCTCTCTAGCTACTAATCTCTCTTCTACCTTATCTTCCCAATCATCTAGCCTTTCTAATGCCTCAATACGCTCAAAGAACTTTTCAAGGAAAATGACGTCAAGTCGTCCTATGTTTATAGAAAACCTGTGAGTTATAGATAAGCTCGTCTTTTCGTTACTATCATAGCTAAAAAATGTCTTACCATGATGTTCACCATACGAAGCGTACATTGGTTGATTTCTGTCGTCAAATAGGACTTTTTTAAGGATAGCTTGAACTTGACCAGGACGAGTAGCTATTCCTGGTCTTTGCCTCTCACCGTTCAAGTTATGGGTACTCAACCGCTTGTGAGCATAAGTAAATAAAACTTCGTCTACAATCGGTTCGTGATTATTCTCGATTACACCACCGTTGAGTGGTAGCCACCAACCAATGTATACAGGGTTGCAAAGAACGCTTCTTATTCCATCTATTGTGAACTTATAGCATCCTGCATACGGACCTTCTTTTATAAAGGAAGTTCTCTTATACCCGCCTGCTGCAAATTTGCTTATATTCTTTGCATCTACCCAATCTTCAAATTTGGGAAAGAGAAAATGCCTTTTCTCGACTTCTCTCCCTAATGCCCAGACATTACCATCTAGTTCAAGAAGGCGACGGAATAACCATCTGATCACTTTTGCGTGTGGCTCGTAGATAACATATTTCTTTCTTTTTAGGTCCGTTCTATCAACGATATAACCAGGAACTAGAAATCTACCATCATAGTATCCGTTGCTACTCGCTGTAGCCTTGCCTCCTCCCATAACAAGTTTCATCCATTCCAGATGACGTGCTGACTCTTCCGCCTCAATCATGAATACTCTTTGACAATACTCATCCTGAAAGTTGAAATCCATTCTAAGGGTGCCAATCCAAACATCATTCTCGTAGCACTCCTTCATAATTGTTCCAGGCTTTACTAACCATTTATCCCTGGTAAGACGATTAACGTGTACCGCCCCTACCCAACCGATTTGCTTTCCATGTAGTAATTCCTTTCCCTCAATCAATCTCATCACACGAGATAGCCCAGGCATTTCATGAATGTCTTTTGTTCCACTCATGCCTTCATCATCTGCTATAATCTCGATGTAACCTGTACAACCTTTGTTTCTGAAATGCTCCACAAATTTGTCAGTTTGCATCTCGAAACTATGAATGTTATTTTGTATCTGTGCTATGCTTGATTGCCGTACATAGATAACACCATTTTCATCTTGGGGAAACCCCATATTGTATACTGGTTTGAGACTTTCCCTCTTCAGAATACTTCTTATCTTTTTTTCTTTGCTGTTCTTTTGACTCATGTTCTAATCTCCTCAGTTCGTCAGCTATGTCTTGTAGGACGGTGTAGAGTACCAGCTTTTCCTCTGGTGGTAACATGTTCATATCACTCCTTGCTGTAGTGAAAGATCGCTTTGCTTGCTGTCTTCCATTATAGCAGGGGTGAATTATTCATACAAATCGACACAAATATCAATCTATAATAAAAATAGGTTGTTAACTCATGCTTAAAGCTGCTTCATAAGCATCTCCTATATTTCTCCTAGGAATATACGCTTCCCAACTTTTTAAAAACTCAGAAAAATTGCTTTTATTCCTTATTTTTCATCATCCTTCTTGTACGAGGGAGAGGTGCCAAACTAGTTCCGTCTTGAACATGAAGTTCAGTTTCTTTATACCAAATAGTCCCTCCTTTTTATCAATTCGCCGTTGCCTACTTTCATTGTCATGCTACGTCACTTAGCGCAAAGAGGCAGTAACTAACATTAAGTCTTTTATCTGCCTATGAACGACATGGTTGCCTAAAGCTAACTCTCGTGACAGCAATAATACATAATAAAATTGCATCTGTCAACCCTAAAAAGCCTTTAGGTGACTTGACATGACTCTAGTGACCTGTTAACATCAAGGTGTCTATAGACGAAAGGGGGCACTATATACTCTCATGGCATCAGAAGAGATATTAGAGGTTAAAGACGTTGCCAAGATACTCAAGGTAAGTACTCGCACTGTGATACGCTTAGCAGAGCGGGATGAACTCGTGGCTTTCAAAGTTGGTGATTTATGGCGGTTTCGTCGTTCAGATGTTGATGATTATATACAGCGGCAAATCCAACGTCGTCAAAAGAATGGTTGAGTCGTGCTGCCCCAAAGAGATAGACGGCATTCAAGGTAATATATCTGATTATTATCAATTATTCAGCTTACGTCTATCTAATTAGTATTTTTGCTATTCCTCCAATATTCACATAGATAAATACTGTAGTATATACTCACTTCTGCGGAATCACAAAAGCGGAACCAGATTAACATCGTTCTCATTATTAATGAACACGAAGAGCGGTCTGGTTTCAATCCCAGCTCAACTCCACAATTGGATGCAGCGGTTGGTACATTTCCTCCATTCGCTCCTGGTCAATGTTTCAATCCTCATTCAACTGCTGAGTCAGGTGTAGCAGCAATGTTGTAGCCAGTAGCACCACCTATAATTTTTTTATTTCAATCCTCATCCAATTGCTAAGTTAGGTGCAACAGAGTCGGCCTGCTGCCCTCCGCCCGACTCGATAGTTTCAATCCTCTCCCAACGCTATAGTCGGGTGCAACGTGCTGGACATGTGGCAACTTTCAGAGCCATTCATGTTTCAATTCTCACCCAACTCTACAGCCAAGTGCAGCATTTCTCGACTACGTTCATGGTCTACCTCATTTCGTGTTTCAATCCTCGCCCAACTGCTGAGACGGAGGCAACAAGTCAGATCAACACGTTCCCTCCTAGAATCGTGATGTTTCAATCATCCCTCAGATGCTCAGTCGGATGCAACTCACAGAGGGGCGTGCCAGGGGCGTGCGCGGTATTGTTTCAATCCTCACCCAACTTCTGAGTCGGGTGCAACAGCGAGCAACCATTGAGTATTAACCGTACCGTAGAGTTCCAATCCTCACCCAACTTCTGAATCGGGTGCAACAACATAAATCGCGGGAAATGGAATTATGCCTTTAGGTTTCAATCCTAATCTACCGCATCTACCGCTCAGGGTTGGTGCAACTACACTGTGCTGAGAACAGGATACGCAAGTCTAAGGTTTCAATCCTCACCAACCGCTCAGGGTTAGTGCGACTATCTTATCGCGTGACTCATTACAATGTTGATGGGTTTCAATCCTCACCAAGAGGGGTGCAAGTAATTCATTTCAGGAAAAAGAGCCTTTTGCTTCCACTGTGACAAGAGCAAGTAATCCAGCAATCGAAAATGAACGACCCCTTTCACTCTCAGGAGAGCAAGTAATTCATTTCTCA